>Ga0123357_10011257_pt1 | contig 11454 bp, 10 predicted proteins | sample TergutEmb28metaG_FD_89873 | JGI IMG/M metagenome (GOLD analysis project Ga0123357, IMG submission 89873) | Embiratermes neotenicus P4 segment gut microbial communities from Petit-Saut dam, French Guiana - Emb289 P4 | ecosystem: Host-associated > Arthropoda: Insects > Digestive system > Gut ...
CCTTTGTACTTCGTGATCAATATGAGGACCTACTTCCCCCTTGGGGCATTATATCCGTCTATTTATGGACAGGCAAGACCGTCGGCTTTTTTGCGATTTGTTCCAGCGTTAACACCTGAATACGTCAGCGCATGTAAAAATGACAGCTTTCACACTATTATGAACAGATTGAAAGAATACTTAGACACATATCTTAAAATGCTTACATTAGATCAACTCGCAGAAATGGATGCTTCCGGAAGACCCCCGGAAATGATCAGGATAATTGAAAGGCATGTGGATGCGATGAAAAAGAAGGGCGCGCAGAAGTTTGACTGTTGATAAACCCGTTTACATTAAGCAACCTTCCGCCTAGATTTCTCTGCTTAAAAAATGTCCTCAAGCCTACTATAAACTTCGTCTTTGTCGTCTTGCGTGACACCGAGATACCTCCTGGTAACTGTGAAATTGGAATGATTGTAGATTTCCATCAATACAGCCGGAGATATGCCATTCTTCCAAGCATGGTAGCCAAATGTTTTCCGCAATGAATGGCATGAGACATTTGAGTGAAAATTCAAGGCTTCTGAAGCGGATCGGATAATGCGGTAAGCTTGGACCCTGCCGATCGCCCCTCCTTTGCGGCTTTTAAAAAGGTAATCCCCACGTTTTGCAAAGGGAATGCAGGCATTTAGCGCGTCGGTAATAGCTTTGTTGAGTTTGATAAGTGTTGATTTACCTGTTTTCATTTCAGTGATGGCAACGTTCTCACGAAGCCGGCTACGGTCAAAATCGTATACATCGTCCCACTTGATGCGGAGCAGGTCGCTGATGCGAAGAGCCGTGTGGACACATGATACTATGAGGAGATAGTTACTCAATTCGCCACGTTTGAGGTAATACTCCACAAGTTCGTGGACTTGTTGTTTATTACGAATAGGTTGAGTGGTAGACATAATAAGATCCTCCTTTATACAGAAACAGCCAATGTAACAATCTCTGCAGAATGTTACATTGGCTGTTTCTTTGCTGAATTTACTGGTTTTTTGTCACAATAATAACTGCTTGATAATGAATTAATCCGCCGATGTGCAAGCCAATACCAACTGGTATAATGGTTATGTAACGCTTTGCAGATTCTGTTACATTTGGCGAAATTTCATGCATGTATTAGCGGTCGTTTTTCATTTAAATGTCACACATATAGTACTGTATAAGAAAGACTGGACGTGATTATTAAGTGTTCACAAAGAAAATTATTCTTGAAACTTCCGATGATACCGCTTATGATTATTGCGGTTTATCGAAAGGGGATGATCCCGTGCGCATAGCTATTTGTGATGACGAAGAACATATTCGAAAAAGCTTACGTGATGTCATAAATAATTACAATTCTTTACCGCATGATACACAAATCAAAGAGTTTTCAGATGGAGAGGCATTAATAATCGGGCATAAAGAGTACCCATTCGATATTATTTTTCTTGACATCCAAATGGAGGGCATGTCCGGCATTTACACTGGTCATGAAATAAGGAGTATAGACAAAAGCGTCATTATCATCTTCTTGACAAGCCATCAACAGTATGTGTATCAGTCATTTATAATCGAGCCGTTTGATTATATTGTGAAGCCGGTTGATGATGATACGATAAATAATGTTTTGAGCAGGGCGCTGAAAAAATACAATGATCAGCACTATATTGTTAAAGTTAAATGGAAGGATACAACACATGCAATTGATGTCAGTAAAATTGTATACCTGGAGGGGCGCAGACGGCACGTTGTATTTGTTACAAAAGATTCAACACATGAATGTGTTGGCAAACTGGACGAATACGAGAGACAATTAGCCCCATATGGATTCTTAAGATGCCACATAGGGTTTTTAGTAAATATGAATTATATAAAAAGTATCGGAAATAACAGTATTAGCACGATTTACAACCACGAACTTCTGATGAGTGCGCGGAAAAGACAAGATTGCCTGAAAGCTTTCAACTTATTCCTTACAAAGTATGTGGTATAGAATATGGATAGAATACTTGTGAACCTGCTGGGGGCCGGTCTTGAAGTCTTTTCGGTTATTATTTTCTATGGGACATTTTGGAAAATCAAAAAATTCACCTACTTTCAGCTTGCAGGCGGCCTTGCACTGACGGTTGCACTCGATTTACTGATCTCATCGCTGTTGCTTGATACAATTGCCCTCCCTATTGTTTCAACAGTCCTCTTTTTTATTATAAGTCTTTTCTTTATATCTAGTGTCACATCCAAAGCCCTCCTTTCCTTTGTGGTCATGGCGATTATTTTCACATTTGAACAACTTGTTGGCCTATTTGTCGAAAACGTATGGGGAACCACTGTTGAGAATGTACAAAGCGATATAGAACTATATTTATTGGGCGTACTTGTATCAAAGCTCCTAGTGATATTCGTTGCCTATATTACCAGGTTCGTTATGAAGAAGGGGAACAAACAGGAAACGGACAGAAAATTCAACCTTTTGATGGCGGCTATGCCTGTACAGTCGATCATCCTTTGTTTCATCTTATATGGCTACACCGCGAATAATGACGCGCTCAGAAGCACACCAATAGGCATCGTTGCAGCGCTTTGCTCCCTTATGCTGATATTCATAACAATGCTGATCCTTAATAACCATCGCAAGGCACTTTCATATAAAAGTGAATACGAACTAGCGCAATCGAGGCTGGAAATGCAGATCGAGCACGATCAAAAAGTCTATCAGGCACAGCGTGAAATAAAATCGATCCGGCACGAGGTCAGCAACAAATTGCTGGCAATATCGGGACTGCTGACAGAAGCGAAGGTTAAAGAAGCTTTAAGTCAGATAAATAAAATAAATGCGGATATAAAAAGGACAACAAACATCGTGGACACGGGATTCCCGCCGGTCGATGCAGTACTCACAGACAAAATTAGTAAAGCCGATGGGTCTGGCATACGGATCGTGTATAAGGTGCTGATCGATGGCAACTTGAATATCGGCCAATTCGATTTGGCGCTCATAGTCGCGAGTGCGCTCGACAATGCAATAGAAGGGATCCTGCGATCCGACGGAGTGGATAGGGGTATTATGCTACATATCGCAAGCGTGTCAGAGCATATATCGATTTTTTGCGAAAATTGTGCGTCCGGACCGATAGATGAAAACTTTCAAACAACAAAACCCGACAAGTCAGACCACGGGTTTGGGATAACGCAGATGAGGGATGTCGCTCAAAAATATAGCGGAGATGTCCTGCCAAATTATGACCGCGAAACAGGTAAATTTTCGCTTAAAATCCTGATGAAAAACCATCCTGGTTAGCAAGATTGCATTTTTAGACATCATTGTTGCAGGTACTATTGAATACTAAAACTTTCGGTGATACGTTACTGGCATGGGGGTGATCGCATGGTCGCTCGGATGTCAAGTAAAGTATCATCGTTTTTTATTGCTTATGGAATCATCCCAGAAGACGACAGGGATGTCTACGTATACAGCTTTGAGGTGTTATTCTCAACCTTACTGAGTTTCCTTGCTTTAGCAGTGCTTGCAGTATTCACCAGGACTGTTCTTGAAACTGCGATCTTCCTGTTGGGATTTGTCCCGCTCCGTCTGATTGCCGGAGGTTATCACGCAAAAAATCATTTCAGGTGTTTCCTGATTTTGATGTGTGTATACTGCACATTCCTGATGGCTATATTCTTTCTCCCTCCAAGCTATATAGAGCCTGTAATACTTTCCAGCGTAATATTGTCAGTTTTGCTCGTGTTCCTCATAGCGCCATCAGAGGATAGCAATAAGCCGATTACTGGTAGTGAAAAAGTTAGATTCAGAAAGGCAAGCCGTTTAGCCGTCGTTTGTTACGTTATTGTGATAGGTTTAGGGATAGTCTTATTGCCTGAAAAAATATACTCATGCTCCCTTGCTTTGGGGATTATTACAGTAGGCATATCGCTTTTAGCGAACCTTATAAAGTGTAAGAAACAAGGCCGGAAGGAATCATGCAGTGCGCAGAGGGGAGGGAATGATATTGAAGAAGTTTAACAGAATCGCAATCAAATTGGGTGGTCTGGTTGCATCATTGGCGCTGATAATTGGAGTGGCATCTTCACAGGTTACATGCGTTTCGATATTTCATCAGCCAAAGGTGCCGCAAGGCATGAGCAAGTTCGTGAAAGGGAAATAGGGGAATTATATTATCCTGAGTGTGAATATTTCGAGACATTTTCTAACGTAAGTTTTGCATTTTTTTGTACTAATAACTAGATTCTCCAGCATTTCCAAAGGTTTCACGCTTCAAGTTTATAGTACAATGTTGTACTGTAAACTTGGCAAGAAAAATAGGAAGTCCTTTGTTTCCAATGCTTTCATTGGTTTCTAGTACAAAAAATGCAAAACTCAGATTTCTAATGGTAGCTTTTAGCGCCGAGCGCGTGGATGTCCACATTCCCTTATGTGATGTTTTGACCAGGCTGGTAACAGTAGCATCACTAAAATTTTACCCCCGCGTGTTTTAACGCCACAGGCATATCCAGATTGTGTCCGATAATACTCTGACTATGAGGATAGTGCGAGAAAGATTTCTTCAAAACAAAAGCAAAGGTGAAAGGAGAATCGTGATGAAAGAACTAATAAAAAAATCCTTGTCGGCGTTCTTGGCAGTTGTACTCATTGTGTGCATTACTGCATGTGGCGCAAATAAAATCGGAATTGATAACGCAAAACGCGCACAATATGATGAATCGATGATGCCCAATGATTCCGAGATAGAACAATCGCCCAACGTTGACAATTCTACCAGTACATCAGAAGATGATCATTCTAATGTTGAATCAATGATGCCCAATGATTCCGAGATAGAACAGTCGCCCAGCGTTGACAATTCTACCAGTGCAGCGGAAAGAACGCTTCCTAACGGGGAAGTCGTAATCTCTTTTTCTGAATTACCAAGCGTAGACATACATAACTATACGGAGGAATCCTCTACTGAGATAATTAAGGATGAGCAAAAAATTGTTACCCAGATTGAATCAATGCAATCAATGGCTTCAGATGAACTCGCTGCAATTTCTAATACCGCAGAAAGCAATCCCAATCGATTGCCGGTCGTTGTTGAGATTGTATTTATTGGCGACGATATCACATACATTTACACCTTTGCTGAAGGTGAAAACGAAACGGCTTGCTTAGTGAAATCCAACATACACACTGGATTAGAAACGTATGAACCAGATGTTTCTGCGGATATTGCAGGAAGAGATAAACTAAATCAGGATGCTGAGATTGGCGGTGGAAGCGGTAGTAGAGGTGTATCGGGATCCTGTAACGGTCCCTGTACAATTTCTGGAAATGATATACCAAACGGGTTGGGTGTACGCCTTCCTATGACGAAAAGCGGGGTAAAGTTAAGTTTCTCTCTTACGACCTCGGGAACTGATACCAGACCATCAAAAAACAGTTCTGGTGCAATAGTAAGCTATACGAAAAATGGTGAAACAGCGATTGCAGAAAATTATTTGTATGGCGGTTTCACAAGCACACTACAGGGTACAACAACAACTGCCATTGCGGACTTAGGGTTAGTTTACCAGACACTGAGCGGGACTACCCAATATGCATGGAAACCCTTTTTTGCACTACGTTATGGCACCACTTATATAGGATCACCGAATTATAATACCTCAGACGGAGTCAATGGACCCGGACAAGTGTGGTATAAAAACGGCTATATTCTTGGTGGAACAGTTCAGGTTGAAACAAGAATTGATACACAAACTAATGGTAACAGCACAGTTGTGCTTAAGACACAAGGCTACGCCTATCACGCTACCTCAAACGGAGACGGGATAAATACGTGGTTGGTTCAACTTGCGTATTACAACATGGATAAAAAAATAGCAACTCCCAGCAGTTGGCGGGTACTTGCGCACCCAGCAATACCGGAACAAGTATCAGAATCTCAAATCGCTTCCGCTTATGTGTCTGGTACTTTTGATAATTTGCGAGTTGATGGTCAATTACCAACTTTTGGGACGCCAGACAGAGACTATGGTTATTATGTGAACAATGGTAATGGAAACTGGTATCTACAATCATGTAAAGGTATGGGAATTTATTATTAATTTGTTAACGTCAAACTTTCAGCCCGGTATATGTCGGCTTAAAATGCCTATGGTTAGGAGTATAATTTAGACTTTAATAGCGCGATCTATTTGCTGTCAACGTTGCGTGGAGACTCCGCTTTACCTGAGCGGAATCTCCACTTGGAAATGTGTATATCAGTATCTGGTTATCTACTTGATGCCAACTCGTTTAAAATCAACTATATGTCACACGTATGCCATTGCCATAATTGATGGTGGTTGCTACCGCAAAGTTGATAACCAGATATCAATGTTACGGAAAGCGTATGAACGTTTGGTCTTCGACGCATTTGTCGTTTTGCATAACCATTCTAGCATCTGAAATTGTTTATTAGGAATCCTCTTACGCAGCGCGTAACCCGGCGCTAACAGTTAAATGTACTGTGGGTCTAGTATAATAGTCATTGTTGGACTTTGATCTATTGACCATATTTCAAGGGGCAAAATCTGCTTTTCATCTGGAAAAAGGGCAGGTTTTGTTGTGTTAAAAAACAGAAGTAAGTAGAGTAAATTTAAGTAGAAAGAAGATGTCCGAAATGAAAAAGTTCATAATGGCATTGGCATACATAGTTCTCATAGTGACAATTGCATCGATATCAAGCATTGCGGCTGTAGGTGGATCCGCTTATAGCCTGTTCATGGATGGCAAGGAAATTGAATCAGACGCGGCTCCCTATATGGTGAATAACCGCCTGTTAGCACCAGTGCGTACCATTTCAGAGGCAACCGGCGCGTACGTGGATTGGAATGGGAAAGCGGCAACGATCTATCGGGGTGAGGATAGATTGATTTTAACTGTCGGTTCAGATACCGCATTATATAATGATATCAAATTTCAAATGGATGTGGCGCCTGTTATTAACAACGGGCGGATATTCCTGCCGCTGAGATTCATTTCTGAGTGGCTGGGATTGGAGGTCAATTTCGATAACGATACAGTCAGAATGTATAAATTACTGGCGTCGCAAACCCCTGATACAATGGAAGCCGTAAAGAGCAACAGCAACGGCAACCTGCAAAGCCAGGCGCAGTTGATCGTCTGGCAGGATCGGATGTATTTCCGGGGATCTTACTCAGCTAATATTATTTGCACTGATCTGGCGACAGGGGAAACAAGTATTGTAGCGCCTCGCGGCGACTACCTTCAGGTATGGGGGGACAATCTTTATTTATCTCATTTGGGAGGTACCATGCATAACCGGTTCGTAAAAACCGGCGTAGGCGGGAATCCCGCGCAAACTGTATTGGAAGGGGCTATGTATTGCCAGATACAGGATGGCTGGATTTATTATTCAAAAACCGATGAAAAATCATTTAAATCGGCGCTTTACCGCCGCCTACTGTCCGGAGGCGATGAACAGCCTTTGGCTGCATACACAAGCCTGATCGTAATTACAGACCAACATATTTTCGTTTATTCAAGAGATGATGGAGTCCTGTTACGGATGAATTTAGATGGCTCCGACAAGAGACGGCTGCTTGTTATGACGGATATAACCGCTTTGGAATATGCCGAAGGGAACCTTTATTTTGGGCAGGGAAGCGAATTCAAACCAACCGGCTGCATTTACAAAATGAATGTTGATGGTGCCGGATTGCAAGTATTCCGCGAGGAATGCGCCTACAATATTAATTATCATGACGGCTGGCTGTATTACAGTTCGCGCACCACCCGTGACTACGAGGGTAACGTGCCGTGTTGGTTCCCCAAGGTCATACGCCGCATCCACCCGGATGGCAGCGATTTAGAGACCTTGGCGGAAACGACAGATGCATACAGGGCGTTCTCAAATCTGCTTGTATTATCTGACGGCAGCGTTTACTACAATGATAATTTGGATGATTCATGGAGTAAGATCGGATGAAAGATGGGCAAACGTACTGTTTAAGATCGGCCAACTTGACACTTTTGCATTTTTAGACATCATTGTTGCAGGTGCTATTGAATACTAAAACTTTCGGTGATACGTTACTGGAATGGGGGTAATCGCATGGTCGCACGAGTGTCAAGTAAAGTATCATCGTTTTTTATCGCTTATGGAATTATTCCGGAAAACGACAGGGATGTCTATGCATACAGTTTTGAGGTGCTATTCTCAACCTTACTGAGCTTCCTTGCTTTGGCAGTGATTGCAATATTCACCAAGACTGTTCTTGAAACTGCGATCTTCCTATTGGGATTTGTCCCGCTCCGTCTGATTGCCGGGGGTTATCACGCAAAAAATCATTTCAGGTGTTTCCTGATCTTGATGTTTGTATACTGTACATTCCTGGTGGTTATATTCTTCCTCCCTCCAAGCTATATAGTGCCTGTAATACTTTCCAGCGTAATATTGTCAGTTTTGCTCGTGTTCCTCATAGCGCCATCAGAGGATAGCAATAAGCCGATTACTGGCAGTGAAAAAGTTAGATTCAGAAAGGCAAGCCGTTTTACCATCGTTTGTTACGCACTTGTGATAGGTTTGGCCACCGTTTTGCTGCCTGACAGAATGTGCGCATGTTCCTTTGCTTTGGGGATTGTTACCGTAGGCATATCGCTTTTAGCGAACCTAATAAAGTGTAAGAAGCAAGGCCGGAAGGAATCATGCAGTGCGCAGAGGGGAGGGAATGATATTGAAGAAGTTTAACAGGATCGCAATCAAATTGGGTGGTCTGGTTGCATCATTGGCGCTGATAATTGGAATGGCATCTTCACAGGTTACATGCGTTTCGATATTTCATCAGCCAAAGGTGCCGCAAGGCATGAGCAAGTTCGTGAAAGGGAAATAGGAGGAGATAAACTTGAAAAGCTCAGTTAAAAAACCTCTGGCAATTCTATTGGCAATCGTACTCATTATTGGAGTCACCGCGTGCGGAGCAAAACCAAACGGAACTGACAGCGCTAAGCGATCGACTGTGGACGCGGAGGATTCGGCAACTGATTCCGCAACTGCAAGTCGAAATGCATTGCTTGCAGAATTATCTAAAGCCGATTATTATGATTATACAAAATACGCGCCGGAACAATTGTATACCAGCGAGCAGATTTCCAGCGTTGATAGGTACATCAGTTCCGAAATTACCGGCAAAGAAAGAAATGTGATGGTCAATCTTCTTATGACGTTAAGCGAAGATGACCGGGTCAACGCCGCGTATATTGACTCAGATAATAACATTTACGCCACCAGCCAAAGCGTGAAAGATAGCGTCATTCTTCTTGAAAAAAACAGTGATGGAATCTATGAATATCCCGATGGAACACTGTGCTTTATCGGCTCGGATCATGATAGATACTCTACCGCGAATTTGGGGACACGAGGAAGCAGTGGAACTGGACCGTTTCAAAGAATAATATCAAAAACTGGCTATAGCGCGGAGACTGTCTATGTTCGGCTGGGAACTAACGGTACCGACATTAAGGAGTTGATACCAACTGTTACACAAGAAGAAAGCGCCGCCTATGTGTATATCGGAGGAGCGTTGCCATCACAAGTAGATGCTGGTATGCAACATAGTCGCACCAATGATAATTGGTCACTTGTTTTACGTTCAGATGGTGGCGCAGATGCATTTAGCTATCGCTTTAAGTCAAATCAAAATGCTTATTTGAAGTTTTATGTTCCATCTGATGGCAACGTTACTGTGGCATGTTACGCATATGACATGAATAATGTTCCTCAAAACTATTCATTAACACGAACAGCGGCCGGCTGGAAAACAAATGGTTCTGGATGCGCATTGAAAAGGCTTACGACAATTGGTCAAAAACCAGAAAATACTGCCCTTGGTGAATACCATCTTAACGCAGCGTGGACAAATGCTATGATAGGGCAAAGCCTTACAAATCTTCAAACCTGGGGCGCGGCCCAGACTGATACAACGAAAATCGAGTCATACCCAAGCTCCTCGCCAAAAGTTTGGGTGACCAATCTAACCCAGTACAGTGCTGAAACAGATAATATCGATTTGAGGAAATGAATAAATGCATCGAAAAGTTTCGTTTACAATACTCGCCTCGTTGGTCATTATTACTCGGATACCGTTTGCTTCAGCATCTGCTATAACACCTGCCGATTCATTTGCCGAAGTGTCTGCGTGCATCGGACAATCGTTTGCGGTAAAAACGGACGGGAGCCTGTGGGCATGGGGCGCCAACTCTATTCTTGACAACGGCGGAGATCGGCTGTCAATATACGTTACGGGCCATTCCGTTCCCCGGAAAATCATGGACGGCGCTGTTTCTGCCGGCAATGGTCACAACATGGTAATAAAAACAGACGGTAGTTTATGGACATGGGGAAGCGATCCCAACGGTCAATTCGGCGACGGTTCAACAGAAGACCGCAACGCGCCGGTTAAGATCATGGATGATGTTACCTCTGTATCCGCCGGGAATGCGCATACTATGGCTATTAAGGCCGATGGGAGCCTTTGGGCGTGGGGGAACAATTCTTACGGCCAGCTCGGAGATGGCACAACAGTTGATAGAAATTCCCCAATAAAGATCATTGATGGTGTAACCGCGGTTTCCGCTGCCGGGAATCACACAATGATAATCAAAAAAGATGGGAGCCTTTGGGCTTGGGGATATAACGGTTACTGTCAGCTCGGAAATGGCGCGGGCGGAGTTTGGAATGATTACAGCCCAAACCCGGCTATGATTATGAACGGGGTTGCTGTTATATCCACGTCCTATTCTTACGCCGCTGCTGTAAAAATGGATGGCAGCCTCTGGACGTGGGGCGCATGTCCCCATCGCCCAAACGATACGGCCAGCTCAACACCCATACAGCCTTTACCTGTCAAAATAATGGACGGGGTACGCTCGGTCGCCGCAGGAGGTGCTTACACGCTTGCCATCAAACCTGACAATAGCCTGTGGGCGTGGGGATATAACGGGCATGGTCAAGTCGGCGCCGGCAAGGATGCGAGATTCATAATCGCTCCCGTAAAAATCATGGACGACGTCGCGGTTGTGTCAGCGGGCTATGACCACAATCTGGCAATAAAAACGGACGGGAGCCTTTGGGCGTGGGGATGCAACAAGGGGGGCGAAATCGGCGACCATACAAATCAGGACCGGGATTCGCCAGTCAAAATCTCCGCTTATGATATAAGCGTGATTTTCAACGGAGACAAAGAAATTTTTGACGTGCCGCCAATAATCGTTAACGGTAGGGTCATGGCGCCGCTCCGCGCTATATGTGAAAAACTTGGAGCATCGATCGAATGGGATCAGAAAACACAGACAGTTACCGCGACAAAAGGGGATACAGTGGTCGTGCTGACGGTTGGCGACCCTTCTCCTATGGTAAACGGAAAGGCAGTGACTATCGACCA
>Ga0123357_10011258_pt1 | contig 11453 bp, 7 predicted proteins | sample TergutEmb28metaG_FD_89873 | JGI IMG/M metagenome (GOLD analysis project Ga0123357, IMG submission 89873) | Embiratermes neotenicus P4 segment gut microbial communities from Petit-Saut dam, French Guiana - Emb289 P4 | ecosystem: Host-associated > Arthropoda: Insects > Digestive system > Gut ...
GGTGGGGGGTGGGGGGGGGGAGGAGAGTGGGCTGAGGGGGTGAGGAGGAGGGGGGGGGGAGGAGAGGGGGGGGGGTGGGGGGGGTGGGGGGGGGGGGGGGGGGGCAAGTGGAAGCGGACCTTAAAGTGAAGAAGCCAACGGCCCCTCTGAAGGACACAAAACAAAACCGTATTGATTCACCTGACCTTACTCTCCGTAACTACACCGCGTGGTGCAAAATTTTTCCCTGTGCCTAAGTTCCACGCAATCGTAGCTCGCAGTGGAAAGGGAGCTAAAATTCTCAGTGTCCATCTGCGTTGCCCTTCGGAGGAGAGTCCCAGAGGGCTGGCAGTACAACCGTTTCGTGTGTGCTCGTTAAGGTAAAGACTTGTCTTCGAGGAAAGGGTCCCAGAGGGCAGAGCCGTTGCGAGATTGGTGGCTATGATACAGCTTCGGGTCCCTGCGCTGGAAACAAACCCACACATCCTATCTAATTCCACCCGTCGTGGCACAAATGATGTAAATATCTCACGGGAGCACACTTTGCTACAAATTCTACACGACTTGAAATCTTACGGTATCAAATATTTACAATAAATGGTAAAGTTTTACTTCAACTTATGTACCAATGACAACTCTGCAATCTGTGCATTTAAGTTTCGTAAAGTTCTCAGAGAAAACTGTTATTGCAAGTACTTAAGTAACCGCATTACCGAGCCTGTACACGGACTGGGTTGCAGGTTCGAGTACCGACAGGGCCAAGAGAGCTTACCTCTCCTCTAAAATATCCGGACCAAACTTGGGCGCCACCCGGACTATTACTCAGTGGTTTGCGGGGGTGAAGCTGACCACTCACCTCCATCTAGTGCAGAATTTAGGAAAGACTGGAGATATACCTCTACTATGTTAATAAAAATCCAACCAGATGGAACAGTATGCAGTTATTTATTTACTGCAAAGCTACTCTCCCTCCAACGTGGCCCGATCGGGCCACTTTGGAGGGAAGTAGCTGCACCAGTATTATGACCTGTACCGGAGGCTGCGGTTAGAGTTTTTAATACTCCTGATGATGGGTGCTGTGACACCCGAAACATGTAGAGTAGCTTTGCAGTAAATAAATATCTGCATATTGTTCCATCTGGTTGGATTTTTAATAACATTGAATTAGGATGCACGGAACCATGAGCTTAAAAAAATACCTCTACTACTCTCATATCTCTTCATGGTGTTCACAGGGGCACACTTCCGTTTGCCGTCACCGTGCTACTCTTTGAAATAAACATGTCGGTGTGAGGCAGGAATTTAACTTTTTATTTAGATAAACCACAGGCTTAAAGTCAAACAACATTTCAGAATTCTCACTCATATACCTGTTTACAAAATCGTAACACGTTAAAATATACTCGCAGTAAATGGGAGAACCTGACCACCAAGCGTAACCTTGAAATGGTGGGACAGACATAAGTAAAGCTCGAACTCACTAGCGTGTCCAATTCATTTAGAATGTGATGAGTAACACCCACCTGGGAAGTAGTTCCAGTGACGTATTGCCACATCTCGTGTCTTTAGCGACGTATGCTGCCTAACCGACGGTTGTGTCCTGACATAGTAACATTTCGACAGACGAAATTCGACTATATAATATGTACAGTGCAGTGTTTACATCTTACAGGCCACAATATATCAGTAACAACTACCTACCTACCTACCTACCTAACTAACAAACAACTAAACAACTAACCAACTAATTAATTAACTAACTAACCAACCAACTAACGAACTAACAACTAACTAAACAATTAACCAACTAACTAAATTAACTAACTACCTAACTAACCAACCAACTAACGAACTAACAACTAACTAAACAACTAACTAACTAACCAACTAACTAATTAACTAACTAACCAACTAACTAACAACTAACTAAACAACTAACCAACTAACTAAATTAATTAACTAACTAACCAACTAACTAACTAACTAACTCCATGCAGCAGAGTCCTTCAGAAGCTAACAGGTCCTCAGCTAGTCAATAAATTCTCCACATTTTATGGAACCCGAAGGTTCATTACCTCATTCACAAGCGCCCGCCACCTGTCCCTGTCCCTAGCCAGATCAGCCTAGTCCATGTATTGGCACATAGCAAGCGCATTAGTTTCAAATAAAAATGCATGTAAAAAATAAATAAATAAATTTACATATATATTTGTATAAACACACAAGCATTCATATACACAGCATTTTGGGTATATTTAAACCCTTTGGAAAGATATCAGAAGTGATTCCCCACACCAAAATAAGGAAAAATGTTCTTATCAATATGTCTGCAAATATTTGTTTTTCAAGGTCAGCCCTCACATTCACCCCACCTCCATCCTTTAGATTTATATCTGATGGGACACTTAAAGGGCTGACTGTATTCGGCTCCAAGTTAAAATGAAGAGGCAGCTTACAAACGCATTTTCTTTGCCTATTGGAACTTTCGCTACCACCGGGATCTTCGAAAGTGCGAAAATCCATGATCAGACATATCCATTCGTGCATTAATTCAGGTGCAGAACATTTTGAACATTTGTTGTGAACTGTGACTGGATAAACAACAATAACTCAACAGTCATTACATTGGGAATGTTTACTGTAAATGCCAGTTTTAAGTACAATTATTACATAGCTAAAGAATTTACTTCTGAATGTAATCTTTCAAGTAAACAAAAATAACTACTAATTTCGGAAATATTGTTATATGAACGCTTTCTATATTTTGATGCGAAGAACTCACTCTTTGAATCTGTAGAAGAATTTTAGATACCATAAATAGCTATAAAATATAATATAATAGCACTTCAGATATACTCTAATATATTGTGTCTAAAATGCTTGGATGATATCAAAGAGTGAGTTCTTCGAGTTGGTGATACAAGGGGTTTCAAATCCGCGCGCCTGTGTTACTATGGACAAAACGAACAGACACAGAAGACTGTAAATGGACTTCCTGCCTGACAGAATTCAATGTCAACTGGCAATACTTAATGTTATAGAGCACCCGTGGCAATTTGTTTTGAAGTAACCCACGTACGAGCTCAACTTCAATTTAAATCCATTACTCTGACCAACAGCTCAAATATTTTGGGCGGCTCTGTTGGTCCGTCTGGCCTGTGTGTTGCCCGCTGATGTAACTTGCTGGTGTTGGGATCCAGGGTCATAACGCTCGTTACGCAATTGAGAATATAGGTCAGTAAGTAGAATCAACTCCTTACTCATTTAGACCTTGAAACGATGACCTTGTCTTCTTAAAAGTCATCCAACAAATATTTAGTTTTAAAAGTGGAAGGTTATTAAGATCTTAATAATTTGAAATATATTTAGTAATTGATTAAGCTTCAGAAAACAGCCGTAATAATAACACGATTGCCTGCAACAAACGTTGCTTTGCGACTGAACACTTTATTTATATGTTTCGTACAAAGCTCGTATTTTCCAAAACTATGTTAACTGGTGGATCTTCATAATGGAGCTGCAGCGAGTTCTTTACTGTAGAGACTGACTTCTTTTACATTATTTGGATTAATTCTACTTTTTAGCGTGTTAACTCTAAACATCAGAAGTTACGTGTTAAACTGTCATTACACTGCATTGTCGTAAACATTTGTACCATGAGATCAGTAAGACTGTCAAAACACTCAGCAATACATAAGTCATGATGACGCAAATCTGTTTCATTTGCGCTAATTTAGTTGCTTAATGCTCCATAATTCCTTCGTCGCTCCTAAGATCCTGACATTAGTATAAGCAAGTTTGGGATTACCTACGTGTACCAAACCGGCTCAACTGACGTGCCAAACACGCACCATCCATATCATCGCCACCATAAACCTTAAAGCTAGCAAATTATATACAAGTATAAAAGACCACAAAGCGTTATGAATTTACTGGCGTAGCAAGTATGCATACAGGGCGTGGTAATCTACCGAGAACCGGCACAGTACAGTCGGTACACTGACTAGGCTGTGGGCTGGACATCCGAAATATCGTTATTAGATTCCCGACACAGGCAAAATATAGTGAGTCCAGACTGGTTATGGGAACCATTCAGCCTCCCACTCACTGAGCGCGGACGTTTCTTTCCCCGGGGATAAAGAGATCGGGAAGTGCAACTGACCATCCTTCTCCATCCAGAACGAAGTTTAAGCTTCACTGCAGCCATAATTCCGTTCCCTCATATGCCTTCATACCGTGCACATGAACAAACTTCAGGTCACTGAAGAATAAAGAACCAACTAGACGCCACGTGTTATTTTATTGTACTTCTTATAGGCTCAACATGTTTCGAGCATTACTATGACCATCATCAGGAGCTCGCGACTATAATGTTGATTACCACATTGGTCGTATCGTTCTTGGTTTGCTGTAGTTGGAGGTTAGGTGTAGTTAGGCTGGAGTGGTGTTCGGATTGCAGGCTCAAGCACGACTTGAGCCTGCAACCCGGACACTACTCCAGCCTAATTACACCTAACCTCCAACTACAGCAAAGCAAGAACCGGACGGTCCATGTGGTAATCAGCACTACAGTCGTGAGTTCCTGATGATGGGCATAGTAGTGCCCTAAATATGTTGAGCCTATAAGAAGTACAATAAAATAACAAGTGGCATCTAGTTGGATTATTATTCTCCAGTTATCACAATGATGCACGGTCCAATAAACGTCAAACTTCAGGTCATCTGCCGCGTGTAATTTACTTCTTCAAAACTACTAAACGAATTTCGATCACACCTTCTGCTAGACGTATAAATTAAAAGCCAACTTACACGCTGCGGGTGGGGCCGCATCGGTCCTCTACAGTGTCAAACTGCACCGTAATGCGCAGATATAAAACAGATTTCAGAGCAGACGTTTACAACCTACGCTCCTATTGCAAAGGGTTATAGTCCCATGTGCATGTTGTTCTTAATATTGCTGTTTTTAGCTCCTTAATTACTTTGTTACTTAAACACGATGCTCTGTGCATATGAAGTGTCTGATAAAACTTCACGTTAAATGTGAACAACTTGGTACTTAGGTCTACATACGTATTCTCTAAACATTAAGTATATCTGATACAACATCAAAGATTCGCATCGTCGCCATATTACATGCCTCAACTTAAAAATTCCCATGCATTTTGTCAGTGTTTTGTTCGTAATCTCTATGACAGATAAATCCAAAAAGAAAAAGAAATTGTACGGCTCCCAATTCGGCACATTAAATTCCAAAAGCTATTACGTTCCGAAACCAACATTGCTTCAAAATAAGTGATGCTAGAGTGGCTCTTACGTCAGAATTTCGTGCATGTGCACCGTTGTTTTTACAGGCTATAGGAAATAATGATGTCGGTGTTGATACGTTTTCTAATGGCAAGATGTCCGTAATGTTTCGTGAAAATCGCTGTTTTAGAACCTGAAATATGAGCAAAGAAACGCCAATCTTCCAGCCCTCAGCCATTAAGTGTAGTAACTGAACAAGTGTGGACAGGATAGCTCAGTCGGTATAGCGACTGACTACGGGCTGGAGATCCGGGATCGAATCCTGGTGGGGACGAGATTTTCCGCCAATCCAGACCTGCCCTGGGGCCCACCCGGCCTCCTGTACAATGGGTACCGGGTCTATCCCGGGGGTAAAGTGCGGCCGGGGCGTGCTGCTAACCACTCACCTCCTTCTAGTGCTGCGGTCATGGAAGAGTAGAGCTACACCTCTACCCACCCTCTCGGCCACACCGGGCCTGTAACGGGATCACTTTACCTTTTAACTGAGCAAGTGCTTCTGCTCATCCAGTACACCTATGTGACAATTCTGCATGCATTAAGAAATATGTGTATGCTTACTAACGTCACTGATTCTTTCTAATTCCCAGCTGCAATTTTTCTTGTTTAAAGTTATACATCCCTTTGTGTTCTCGTGAAATTACTTAATAAACACAATAAAAAACCGCCGATCCAACTAACTCTGGTCCTTTCTATTGTAGCAACACGTTTCGACGTTAAAGGGTCACCATTAGACTAACATTCTATTAATAAAACGTATAAAAACAAGTCCAGACACAACTTTGTTAATAATTTATCATCAGCGATATGTTTCGGCTGTACAAGCCATCTTCAAGCTGAATACACATTTGCGGTAAGAACTGTATACTACAATGCCGTAAGTGGTTTCGACGAGATCTCGTCTTACATCATAATGGAATATTATAAGAAGTAATATACATTGAATAGATTATAAATTTGTGAAATCTGTAACTTAATACTTTAAAATTTAGGTAATATCATACAATAATGGCGGTAATCTGGAGGATAGATGTTGAAGTGTAGGCTAGATGGAGAGACCTAAAAGCAGTAGGTAGTGGATATACATATATGTATATGTCTATGTATATATATGTATATGTATATGTACATTTGTATTTGTGTGTGTATGTGTATATATAAGTATATATATTTTTTTCACCGCAACAACAAAAACATAACAAAAATAGCCGCAACAATTTAAGGTTGCAATTTCAACTGGCTCTGGAAGTGTACTTGCAGAAAGACAAACACATTTACACTCCAAAATGAAGCATCCGTTCCTGCCTTCTTTCTTTCGGTTTCCGAATACCCAGGGTCAGTGTGCCCTGTGTCAGCTCGTGAAAAAGATGTCGCTTTTGTGCCAAACTTCTTCTATGTTATTTCCTGGCCTGCCTCCATAAATGAAACACGACATAAGAAACAGATGCTGGAGGAAGATAGCAAGTATTTCGCCTTGCTCATGCGGCAACAACTCTGTCACATCTGTAATACCCGCAGTGGAATTACGGGATCGCCGATGTAAGCCCTGAGAGAAACCCGCATCACGAATAGCTTTTTCAAGTTGTTTTCAAGTTGATGTTTAGGCCACTTAATTTAACAATTTCCAATTCTTAGTTCAGAGTGTTCTTACGTGTTTGTACGATTCTGAGAAGAAAGAGCGATTATAACCTTAAACATCATTAGGTGTCTGTTTTAAGTGGAGACGCAATACGTGTTCTTGGAGGTAGGGAAAAGAAATTTTGTACAGTTTAGAAGAACGTTAGACTTCAGAAGGTAAAAAATTTCGACTGAGTTACTCTATAAAAAATGAAAGGGTTTCCAAAAGGACTCGTTGACTGTACTGTTGCATATTCTGTGTTTGTTCTTGTGTTATAAACATGTTTAACATCAGAACAAGGAGACATGAGCTTACTGAAAACTACACAATAAAATACCGCAGAGAAACCTCAAGGGGAAAGAGGAACCTGAGAAGAGTTAGGTGTGGATGGAAGGATATTATTCTTCCATAAAGTTCATAAGCAGGGCATCCTGTACCACGAAGACGAAGGCAGCAGCTTCATCCGAAACGTTTACAAACACTTGAAAATCTACCCGGGGTTACAGCCCAAAATACCAAAACATCAAATTGCACAGCCATGAGAACTGCAAATTTCAAACAAAGAAGGATGCATTTCTTCACTGTTTACTGTCGACGATTATATCCGACAGTTTTGACGCAATTAAAATGCGTATTTGTGTAAGTACGGACATAAACGAGTATCTGGTAAAAGTAAAGCTGCTCCTCTCCAAGCTATAAAGGCACATAGAGGGAAAAGAAATATAGTTATGTTCGATCAGCCTCGGCACTAGATGGACGTGAGTGGTCAGATTGACGTCCCGGCCGCTTTACACCCTGGATAGAATCGCAGTGCCTAGTGAATAGGTTACTTGCTCCGGATGTGCAGTTGTAAGAATGGGAAAGTGCTGGCCAGGCAACATGGCACTTCATCTGACAGAGAAAGAGTCGGTCGACAGCATCTCTCATCGTCAGCCGAGCGAGAAACAATAACACACACACAAACAAACAAAGTCTCAGCCATATGGTTCACGCTGCCTTCTAATTTTGGCTAATGACATCTACACGTGTAAAGATGGAAATGTCATTTCGAAACTGCCGATTCCGATGGCTCCGTGGTTTAACTCCCTGAAGCATATAGGTTGATCTCATTGTTGTGTTGAGCACATGTTCCTACTTGACAGAATACAGTTGCAACAAACACAAATCCCTTAAGACAGCTGGGAAATAATTGTTGTTTTTTCTGGGGGGGGGGACATGAAAAACGTACACCCTAAATAGGCCTATACTGTGGAGAAAAACACACAGTCACGCAGGTTGCACATAAAACAACAGGTTTTTAAAAATAATGGACCTTAAGAGCTACTACGGGCGAAGTATCTCAGTTCGTCCATTTCACTTGTTGCAATTTGGACGATCGGGGATTGATTAGTGGCAGAGATAGACGTCTCCTTCACCACTGCATCCAAACTGTCCCTGTAAACCAATCAGCTTTCTCTGCAACAGACAGCAGAGTTAAATTGGGCTGTACGTGATACTGAATAATCACACCATATTGTGCTTACATTAAGAATCCATATAACTTAATCTCAGTTTTCCCACATATCATCACAGCGTGGCGCTAATTAAATCAGCACAACACAATTGCGGCGCACAAAAGCGGTGTGATGTAGCCGCATTATTCTACACTCCGAAACAAACCTACCGATTCTGAGGCCTTCCACTGTTTGGATACAAGATATAAAAGAACGAAATTCTTTATCGTAACAGTGAAAAAATGGATCTTTACAAGTAGAAAAAAACTTCCACGATATTACGGATATATACACTACAGAACACAACCGGTAAACTGACTGAAGATAGAAGACGCTATATATTGAAAATGAACGTGGTAAAAACTAAGGAAATTAGTACTGACCACGACTGTGTAATGTAAAATATTTCAGCTATCTGATGTAATTTGTGTATGAGAAATTAAATCCAGGATTGTCATGACACAAGCATCATTCAACGAAACGAAAACTCTTTTCATCAACAAACTGGAATTAAATTTGAGAAATAAACTAGTGAAATTCAGCGTTTCAAGCAAAAGTTATGGTGCTAAAACTTGGACACTTCGGAAAGTAGATAAAAGTAGGCTTGAAAGTTTTGAAATGTGGTGCTGGAAAAGGACGGATACATTTGTTGGACTGGACGAGTGATAATTAAGGTATGACAAAGCGTCAAGAAGGAAAGGAACATCGTACACACAATAACACGAAGGAACGCTAACTGGACTGGTCAATCTTGCCTTACAGCACGTTATTGAAGGAAATATAGAAGGAAAATAGAAGTGACAGGAAGTGGAGGAAGAAGACGTGGGCAGCTATTGAATGAACTTTAGGAAAAGAGAAGGTAATGGAAATTGAAAGTGAAAGCACTAGACAGCAGTCTTTGGAAAAATCATTTTGGAAGAGGATACGGACCTGTTGTGAGACAGAATATGTAATGATGATGATGATGATGATGATGATAATAATAATAATAATAATACCACTTAGATCGTTATTTAATGCTCCTATGAATCTGAAGATGGCATTAAGTCTATTTACCTTCCTTTTGGTCATCCTAAACTAAACTGTTCCTTCGGTCGGTATCGATAACAATTCTGGACGGCTACATCTTTGAATAATACGCGCATGACTTTCTTAAATTTGTTGTTTTAAAATGATATATAAGAAATCCTATTTTGTTGGAGATAGTGAACGTACGTACCAGGACGATCTTCAATAGCATATTGCTATAAAGCAAAGATTTATAGGATATTAAAATCAGGGGCGCAACTGGGATAGAAAGCGATATTCGGCTGCCCCGGGCCACAGAGTCAAAGGTGAAAGAATTTCATTTTCTGCGGTAGCACAGTGGTTAAGGCGCTGTGCTAAAAATCGGAAGGTCGCTGGTTAGATCCCAGATGGTGTCACTGGAATTTTTCAATGACATAAAATCCTTCCGATCGCACTATGGCCCTGTGGTCCACTCAGCCTCTAACAGAAATGAGTGCCAGGAGCATTTACTGGGGGTAAAGGCTGCCGGTGCGTAAGGCTGACAAACTTACCACTATCTTGTGCCGTTGTCATGAAATCTGGGAACCTTAACGTCCTGGAACCCTCTGGGTCACTCCAGGCTTGTAATGGGACTGCTTTACCTTTAATTGGTATTCACGGTAGAGGGCAAACAGCAGGCACAGAGACTATGGGCCATGCGCTCGGCTCATGTAACTTGAAAGTTTGTAGTTGCAAAAATGTAAAGACATGAAATATAAATCACTCGCCAACTCCATCTATGCTTCGCATGTACTAAATCAAAAACTGCCAAACAGATTTCCGTGACAGCTGACACACTGGACTTTCAAAAATTTGCTGATAAATTCTAGTTGTGTTTACAACTGAACAAAAAGTTAGGACACATCGCATAAATTGCATATTCTTCAGTGAACGTACCGGGACTCGCTCGCCAAATATTTATTGCAAAAAAATATAGACGGAACCAAAAGACGCACGTTACAACCATGAAGGTAATAAAAAAATCATATATTATACTTACTGAGAACATGAAAATAAAGGAATTCAGATACCGGAATTTGTAAATTGTTAATTGTTTACTCTTACAAAATCACTTGGACTGATAATAATGTTTTAACAACATCAGATTATAAATGATATGTACGTACCTACAAATACTCGCAGTTAAATCTCCGCCTGACATATATTATTATTTTATTTTACATAATCTTTTCTTGTTGTATACCTCAAAATTTTTTTATGAATGTGAAATGATTACCTATATATTGTCTCCCTCTTGTTATTTTAAAGTTGGTTTAGATCCTTAAGATGGCCTAATCTAAGTCGAAACATGCTGCTCAATTAGACTTCATCTTCTAATGAAGTTACGGTAGTGCTGAGAATGATATGGTTAAGTCATGCACATTGCCGTTTGTCACTTGTTTTCTGTAGTAAGATTAATCAAACAAAACGATCAAAAGCACCAGAATTATTAGGCAATGTGTATATTATAAAAAATAAGAATGTTCCCGTCAAAAACAACTAGTTTACTATATTAAAAAAGGTAAAGTGATCCCGTTAGGGGCCCGGTGCGGCCCAGAGGGTGGGTAGAGGTATAATTCTACTCTTCCATGACCACGGCACTAGAATGGGGTGAGTGGTCAGCAGCACGCCCCGGCCGCACTTTACCCCCGGAAAAGAGCCGGTACCCATTGTACAAGAGGCTGGGTAGGCCCCAGAGCCGGTATGGACGGGCGGAAAATCTCGTCCCCACCGGGATTCGATCCCGGACCGTTCAGCCCGTAGTCAGTCGCTATACCGGCTGAGCTACCCGGCCCACAGTTTCGTATATTCTGGATTATACGTAATATACAATAAACTATGAATCTCATCGTTGGACTGTGCATTTCGTAAAATCACTTCAAATATTAACCAACAAAATGCACCTATATAACTTTCACTTAAAACACTTTAAAACACATAAAACTACTCCGATATGTTTCGATCTTTTCAGATCATCATCAGGGAGTTTCGTCGTTCCTTGCTAAAGTTATTAC
>Ga0123357_10011259_pt1 | contig 11453 bp, 6 predicted proteins | sample TergutEmb28metaG_FD_89873 | JGI IMG/M metagenome (GOLD analysis project Ga0123357, IMG submission 89873) | Embiratermes neotenicus P4 segment gut microbial communities from Petit-Saut dam, French Guiana - Emb289 P4 | ecosystem: Host-associated > Arthropoda: Insects > Digestive system > Gut ...
AGACTTTCTGCAAAATGAATTACCAAAACAACTAGAGGATGTTCCTTTGGCTACACGGATTGCTATGTACTTTCAGCATGACGGAGCCCCTTCTCATTATACCCGACATGTGATGCAACATCTGAATGACACTTTCCCTTATAGGTGGATCGGTCGTGACAGTACCATTAACTGGCCACCAAGACCTCCAGACTTAACCCCGTTAGATTTTTGTTTATGGGGTTTGATGAAGAGTTAAGTGTACAGAAAAAAAGTGGATACACGAGACGAATTGTTCGTTAACATACTGGATGTTATCGCCTGCATAAAGGAAAGTCAAGACGCACTCAGACGAACAACACGCCATGTCTTCACACGAGTTGCAAAGTGCATTGATGTTGACGGTGGAATTTTCGAACATTTATTTATAAAATAAATACCACTATTAGAAACAGTACGTACACGTAATATCTCTTTCTTATCAACAATTTTGCGGTTGTACATTCAAATAGCTCCATCTCGGAAACCTTTCGGAATAGGACACATGTTCATATAAACATTTTTGCTTAGAATGACCGATACTATGACCTCCCAGAATATTGACCTTTCCTCCCGGGACACCCTATATATTGGAATCTGTGTGGCGGTCTCAGCATTCAAAGGTTAAAAACTTATGTGGTGGTATATTAAAAGCAATTGTGTATAAAAGACTGTATTAAAACCAAACCGTATAATGCTGAGACCGCCACACAGATTCCAATATATACAAACTTATGTACTTCACATTCATATAACACAATCTGTAAGCATTTGGGATCCCACAATGCATTGAAATAAAGATTGCTCTTGGATCTGTTTTCCCAGAGGGCCTGAAGATGGCCTAATAAAGGTCGAAACATGTCGCCCTGACAATGTACTATTTTTGTTGTTTATAAAATAAATTTCTGTGTTATTGACTGACACGTTGTATTTATACCTTCTAGAGAAGTTTATATCTTAGTTGTTCAACTGAACATAAAATTTTCAACTTGGTACAGTTTTAAAAATTTGGTGCAATTAATCTACAATTTCTTTAGGTTCCAATAAATTTACAAATTTTCCTAACTGTGCCTCCAGTATTCTAAGAGGTACGATTGTGAAAATATAAAGCCTAAATATGTGTCTTAATTCTTCGATTGTCTTCAACTTAGGAAAATGCTGCCAAAATCTGTTGAAAGCAACTCTAGTCTAGAAAACGGAGCAATTTTAATGAAATGCGTAAAATTTTCAAAGTAATAACATAGGAAACTAACAATTGCCTCTAAATAAACAATATTATCTTAATGTTTTTGGTAACCTAACAACATTATTGTTAATTGTACTCACTCTACACATATTTACATGTAACTTAACCCTTATTTTCCAGGATAGGATTTCGGACGAGTGTTGAAGAAAATGTAGGCATTCTCAAATTATTCTACATATCCTGCAGCCATGTGCTATAGAGAGTTTTTTGCTGATTTTTGTTTTATTCATGTGTATTATGTATTGCTTCTCCTCGGTTTATACCTGCCTCTGAAACTAGATAAATTTATTACAATTATTCGGAAATTTGTGTAATAGTTTATGTTATTTATATATTTTTTTTAAAAACATTAGTATCAACACTCATAAATATTTTATAAATGTGTCCCGTACTGTCCGGTCTGTTGATTTTATAGCGACATTAAGAATACGTTTAAAAATGCATATCTATGATTCATCGTACTGCACATCAACTGTTGTGCAAGTGAGACATAATACGAAACATTAGATTAAATCTTCGTGGACGAAATTGCGGTCATTTATAGAATTCAAAATTTTATTCAACTCAGACATGCCGTTCTAAACCTAATTCGTCTCAAACATACTCTTTCAAAGGAATTCAACTCAAATATGCTTCCATATATAATTGAATATGCCACTTAACACATAATCCAACTTAGATATAACGGTTACAGTAGGATTTAACTTAGATAAGCAGCTAAAAACGTAGCTATACTCAGCTAAGCCAGTCCATATAGATCTTAATTGAACTCAACTCAGATAAGACAACCCAAATAACACAACTGTCAATATTTCCACCGAAATACCCTAACGGACTGCCGAGGGCGCAAAACTGGACCTATGCAATGAGATGTCTTTACCTGAAGAATTGTTATTACAGTAAGTACAATGAGTAATCAGAATTTTTGTCGTGTGTCATTATTCTTATGTAAACATGTCATTTATACGTAACCAAAACTGTCCTAACATTTCTCATTGGAAGTGTTATGAGAGGATGTTAAACATTCTTTTACTCCTTTCTAAGACTTGGACAGCATTCCTTTAAGTTAAATAAAATATTGTTTTGTTTCGGTTTTCCACTTTCCTTTAAAGTAAGCGATATGGCTTTCGTTTTGATTGGAAAAGAACTGTTTGTTTTCTAAAACAGTATTGTCAGAATAGACTGTAGTGTAATTCGCAAATATTTTTTTACCAGTGAACAGCCTACACCCTCGACTTTACCATCAGTCCTCACGTTAGTTGACTTAACGCCAGGTAAACGCTGTCTGTTTCTTCAGGGACTCCAACCCGGATTATCGCTGACTGCACTTAGCATTAAAAGAGTTCTCCAACCTGGGTTTCAAAGGCGTTAGGAATATCCTACTGGAGAAGTAAACACAATTATAAAACTTGGGGAGAAGAAACTTTAGCACAACTTTGAAGAGTTCTTACACAGGTAACGTGCAGTTGCATCCAAGGGATTTTATACGAATAAAAGAAAGTCTTCGAAACTAATTCTGTGGAAATAAAATGGGATATTTTATTTGTTCCTGAGTGATGGCACGGTTTTAAGAACGTGTCTGTCTCGCCGAAGATTATTCTTGTCATTAGAAGCAGCCACTTTCTCCAGAATGTCAGAACGCCACCCGCAGCAGGAAAGCATGAACCCAAAATAGAAATGACAAACTAAAAGTCTCTGTGTAAACCTTAAGAAATTTCTCACAATTTATCCCAAATTACTTGTAAGTTGAAGTGTTTATTACACACTTTTTCGACCATTCTTATTGTCCTCAGGTAAAGTAGGTCTACATTATTATTATTATTATTGTTACTGCTACAAATTTGTAGGTCCAGGGATCGATTCGGTTTGGTGGCGAGATTTTCCGCAACCGTGAAACCTGCCCCTGGGACCCAACCATGCTCCCGTAAAATGGATGACGGCTCATTCCCGGGTGTACAGCGGTTGGGGCGTGGCGTTAACCACACAACCCCACATAGCACCGAGGTTAAAGGAAAAGTAGATCTCTACCTCTCTTCCCCCTCTGTGCCTTCATGATATGTTATACGTAGAAATTTATTTGACGTGCTATTATTACTTTATTAGTACTATTATTATTGTTTGACGTTCATAGAGCCGCACATCGTAATACATTTCTAAAGTAAAACCAACCAGATGCATCAATGTCTCAAATTTATTTTATTCGGAGTAACATTCTACATGTTTCGGACGGTCTTTCAGTCCATCATCAGGAGTTCAAGACTGTACATGCAGCAACAGGCATATGTCAAAACGATACTGCTGTCTGCTTGCTAGCAAGCAGTCGGCAGTGTCTGACATATGCCTGTTGCTGTATGTACAGTCTTGAATTCCTGATGATGGACGGAAAGACCGTCCGAAACATGTAGATTATTACTCCAAATAAAATAAATTTGAGACACTGTTGCATCTGGTTGGTTTTAATATAAAAATTATATTATTATCGGTAGTGGTAATAATAATAATAATAATAATAATAATAGTGGTAGTGACAACATAACTGTAAATTTGGTGTTTGAAGTCAGTTATTGATAATGATTACGATAAAATCTCTTACAATTTGATAAACTGGCGATGTCGTAGTGTTCTTTGTTTTCGTGTTAATGAAATTTGTCTTACTGGATTTAGAGATGAGTGCTGGCTGAAATGGCATGATTTGTACTGTAAACTTTTACCGTTATAAATAAATATTTAGTATATTTCAAAATGTGATGTATACATTTTTATGTAGAGCTCGTTTAGTTCGTCAGAAATTTCAAACTCCCGATATGATAAAGACAAAACTGCAAAAGTTAAAATGTATAACAAATCTGGCCACATGTGTATAATGCAGCTCAGCAATAAGATAAGCAAACTGAATGAAAAATCGGTTGCAAATAATATGCTTTAGAATTGAAATTTGTATTAAGACTGCAACTTAAGTCGAAATTAATACCGTCACATAAGCCAAAAAATTCCCATGCACCTATTTGGAAGGAATTCGGAGTTAAGGTACCGTGTTGTCTACTTGCTCCTATCGCCTTCTATCCAAGAAAATTAAAGCCAATTTCAGAAATGTATCCATGATGAGACCAGCAGTTGGTGATGTAGAAAAACTTTCGAAGAGCTCGCGCGACTAGATAATTGTTTCCCGCGTAACTATTAACAAAGCCACTTCAGATTATAATAGAAACCCAGAACACTGCCTTTTGTCAGTAACAAGAAGTCCAGTCTGAAAGAAACCACAACAAATTCAGGTATTCTGTCCGTATTGGTGCTTTGTTGATCCACCGGAACCAGGCTCCTGTGTGTGTCCACTAAGTCCCTACACAAGCCACTGTTGCCAGGTTCTAATACCCTATGTTTCAGCCGTTTTAAGTTTTCCGAAGCTCTTAAAGTTGTTAATTAAAAATGGCGTAGAATTAAAGAGTATAAATTCTATTATTCGTAAAACTAATATTATTTCAGGAAAAATAATTTTTTTACGACTTTCCATTGTAAACAAAACAGTAGGTAAAACTTAAACATATCCACATCAATACAAATTATTTACCATCATAATGCGGTATATCTACTCCACCAAGGAAGTAAATGAATTCATATTTTCTTACATAGGCCGATGTACGCCTGTGTTATTATATGGGCTAAAAACATGTGGAATTAGTTGTTCTGATGCGCACTGAAACATAGGCCGGAAGATGTATAGCTTACATTATGGGCATGTCCATGCATTCCTTGCTTTTACACCAAACAGTGCTGGCGGTCATACTCATTCCCAAGTCAGAATTCCATGAAACGCAAAAGCTATAAAGCTAATAGTTTGGCCCTGTAGTCGGTCTGGACGTTTTCAAGAAAGGAAACTTATCTGCCCCTGCCAGCATTGAATTCTGATTCCCCAATTTTTTTCCTAGACTGTTAGCCACCCCGAAATGATATTAGTTATTTACAATTTAAGTGAAAAGGGTAGAATTGTCCACCACTGTCAAACGGTAAATGTAACACAGTGACACTTCAAACTCTCTGTCTACCTGCGCAAATACAGTGAGGTATGCTACAACGAACGATGCTGAAACTAATGGTTTTTGTCATTAAAAACAGGATGCTACAAAGGACGCGGAGGAATACTATCAGCCGACGCAGCACGCACATACATATGACGTGTTCCATTATAGTTTACATTAAAGAAAGACTGTTTATGCTGTTCAGTGCGTTAGATTGTTATGCTTTTTATTAGGGAAGGTTCGTTTATAGTTTTCACCAAGGAAAGGTTGTTTATGCTTTTCAAATTTACACGTTAAGTGTATAAAAGTTAAATACATTAATTTTATATTATTTTCACACATATTTTTTTTATGGTAACTTTGATCTAGGCTGTGGTCTGGAACGGATGACCCCTAAATACATATATTTCAATGTATGCTAGAATGAACAGACGCTATAACGAACGATGTACTAGAATCAATTACGTTCGTTCTAGCTTATCCCACTGTACACACAGAGTAATAGTTATAATTCCTTCTACGCTTTAATCCCAAGCAAATTATTATCCGCTTCTTTGAAAATCCTACAGATTTTCTGCTTATTTCAATTTTGTGTTTACGTAGTGTATTTGAGCTATTTCATTAATAGGCACAATTTGGATGTGTGTCATGCTGACATATTGAGTGGATATTCATTAAAATCTTCGGGGCGTAAACTTGACAATGAGTTTCACATTTGAGAAACAAATAAATTATGTATGACTTCCAGCAGAGGAACATGACTTTCCAAACTATATCAGATTATTCATAAAATTATGAACTTTCAGTCTTATGTTTATTGGACCGTACATCATCTTGATAGTTGAATAAAGAGAGACCAACTTGAAACCACTTGCTTCATTATTTCTGTATTTAATGCTCAACATGTTTCGGATGTTAATACATCCATCCTCAGGAGCTTGCGACTTATGTGTTGAGTTATTTCATGGGTTGTATTGCTCTGGTTCGATGTGTGTTGGTGTTACGTTGTTGTTTGGCTGGGGTGGTGTGGTATCCGGATGCGGGCTGAGCCAGAGCAAAACAACCCATGAAATAACTCAACAAATAAGTCGCAAGCTCCTGAGGATGGATGTACTAACGTCCGAAACATGTTGAGCAATGAAATAATAAAGCAAGTGACATCAAGTTGGTCTCTCTTTATTCAACTATGAACCTTCACTTACAAAGTTTTAAAGTAAAAAAATGTAAGGGTTTCTAAAAGGACAAACTGCAGTGTACGTTGTGTGGCGAAAATCCATGTTTTGTCATGACAACGACTTTGGATATACTTGATATCACTCCATTCCACGTCCTAGAAATCGTACTACCGTGCCTAAAATGAAGTCAAATTAGGGTTTCTAAACATAACACGGCCGCTCTCAGTGGCCGCGCGGTCTAAGGTGTAGGTCTGCGGCCGCTCGCCTGCTGAAATTGTGGGTTCGAATCCCACCGGGGGCATCGATGTCTGTCTGTTGTGAGTGTTGTGTGTTGTCAGGTAGTGGTCACTGCGGCGAGCTGGTCACTCGTCCAGAGGAAACCTACCGACTGTGGCTCGTCGTGGTGTGTGATCTAGAAACCTGTGAATGAGGAGACCCTGGGCCTCGGGGGGCTGTTGCTCCCCCCCCCCCCAAAAAAAAGATAATATGTGTTAAAATTAATGACATGAACAATTAAGAGGATTCGAAATCCTTTGTCCAGGGCAATGAAGAGGAATTCAGACTGACCAAAGAAATACTACTGCGAAGGCAGTAATCCGATTTTTGTACTTCTGTGTAATTCCTGTATATGCTTATTTACGTAACACTGCAGGACTTGAACTGAGTGGAGTAGAACCGCATTCAGTGAAGAAAAGGATCTGCCTTTGCTGCATCGTACTGAAACAGACTGCAGTATCTCCTTGACTTCATTGCGTTAGCGTCAAGCAATCTTAGTCATACTGACACCCAGAGCATTATGATTTTCTAAATCTCTAGTATATTAATTTTGACAATGACGATTCTGACATCAGTGATTAAACATATATATTGTTGTTATCGTCGTATCCCTTATTTCTGCTCTCATACTGGAGGCCCGGGTTTGATCCCAGACAATGCTAGCCCATGTGGGATTTGTGGCAGACAAAATGACACTGGAACACTTTTATTTCCAAGTACTTCATTTCGTCATTGTCATTTACATCCCACCAGTGCCTCATATTCATATTTTATTCCTCCAACATCAAAGACACATATATTTACATTTACATTTACATTAACAAAGACAGCATCATTAAATAATCTCTCCCCTCTCCCAAGTTTCTCTTTCTACAGCATTAAACTGCAGAAGGACTACCTCATTTTGTCTCTTAAATGGATAAGAGTAGGGAAGAGCGCGACGTTGCAGTGCGCCTGTGTTTGATATGTGGTTTGACCGATAGGATCTCAAACCACTGTGGCAGTGATAAACTACAGCACAGTCAGTAATTGCCTGTATTAAATTAGTAGGCTATCTTAGCTACAGGTGTATTTTGTTTTATTTGCTCTTTACCGTAACTGACAGCCCTCTCTATCAGATGCTGGCGATAGTTCCGCTCTATCAACACGGGTGGGGTAGAACCCCAGGCAAATATTATGCTTGTCACAATCCAGTGGATGATAAAATCACGTTGCATTTAGCCAGATATGGTTAAGTAAATCTAATGAGAGTGGATTCGGCTCGAATTTACAAGGGGAAATTATGTCATTAAAATCTCTAGCATTTAAAACACATTTCTAATTTTATAATGGACCACAAGTGTAGGCTATATTGTGCGCAGGTTATATTGTTATAAACAACGATAGAATAAAATTTAAAAGTAAAGATTTACTTGACCCAGGCTTGAAGGTGTGTATGAGACGTGAAGGTATAACTCCACTCATTATTAATCTAGGAATCTAGGCATTAAACGAGCATAGCGGCCAACATCACACCTCGCTCGCTTTACTCCCGGTGCTCACTGGATATGAGGCTCTGCTAAATCCAGCAACAAGGAAAAATTCCTCTCCCACCGCGAACATTACCTCGGATTTTCCAGCCTGTGGCCTAGTCACTATGACAAGCAATGCTGTTATGTACAAATTAATACGTAACGACCTAAAGAGACTTGCCACAGAACCAAACTGTAAGGAATTAAGAATAAAAAACCAACTGGATGCCACTTGATATTTTATTGTACTGCTTATAGGCTCAACATGTTTCGAGCATTACAATGCCCATCATCAGGAGGTCGCGACTATGATGTTGATTACCACATTGGTCGTGTCGTTCTTGGTTTGCTGTATGTTGGAGGTTAGGTGCAGTTAGGCTAGAGTAGTAACTGGGTTGCAGGCTGCAGCTCGGACACTACTCCAGCCTAACCGCATCTCACCTCCAACATACATCAAACCAGGAACGACAAGACCAATGTGGTAATCAACATCATAGTCGCGAGCTCTTGATGATGGGCATAATAATGCACGAAACATGTTGAGCCTATAAGAAGTACAATAAAATATCAAGTGGCATCTAGTTGGTTTTTTATTCTTCAGTTATCAAAATGATGCACGGTCCAATAAAGATCAGATTGTTAGAAATGAGCTGTAGGCTGGACGAAAAATCTTTTTTTTTAAATTTAATTAATTAATTAATTTAAGTGAGGCTGGTAGTAACTCGGAGTAATTTCATGTATTTGTGTGTAGAGCAGAAAGTTAGGATCAGAAATGAGAAATGAATTGGAAAAATGAGTCATTTGTAACTTTCGCGATCTTTAACTAAAGGGTCTATGAGAACTCACGTACAATCTCAGTCCGGATGCCTCTCAAATCCCGGTCAGAAACTTTGCCGCTTGAGCCAACCTCTTTAGGATTTTTCTTTTCACTGCAGCTTTCATCTTCAGTTTGCGAACCAAAACAAACACTTCTTGGAAATGCTAAAATTTTTATTTTTAGAACAGATATGCTCTTTGAACAAGTCACTTTAAGAACAGAAATTGACTAATGACAGAAACATTTCCAATTGTAAGCCATATATCATTATGTGTACAGCATTGGATTCCTGCTAAGACAAGCCCTGGAATACACTTCTGCCAAAAGACTGATACCACAAAGTTTTATTTTACTTGTTTTTATTGAGGATTAATTACCATTAGTAGCTAATTAAACTATATAACATTGAACAGAAGGACGATTAGTGAAAAAGAATTTGCAAAGTTTCTTAAAATAAAGGCCATTGTATAATTTTACAAAAACAGTTACTCCACTCTTCCTGAGCCCACACAATGGACCTTATACAATGTAACTGCAGATACAAAAAAAAAAAATATTTCTTAAGCAGTCAATACTAGCAGCTTTGAAATGACGTCCCCCCACTTTACGAAACCTGAAAGTTCATTGCCACGTTCTTAACATCACGTCACTAAACAACAACTTCACTTAGCTGAACAGTAGTCTCTAACAGTCAAACCGAAACGTCTGTTTAAGAATATCTTGTTTCTGAGTCACATTTCAGTAACTTCCTCTGACGTACACCGCTGTTTACCGAAGTCAGATGAAGGCTTTTTTATACGATATGCTCATTGAGTTTAATTCCGATTGCACGTTTCGTGGGTCCGTTCATGTCCAACACCTGGGTGTCATGGTAGACCGTCCCATCAACGTATATATATATATATATATATATACACTTAACTTGTGTCCGTACCATAGGATGCGGAATAGCCTACTCATAATATTGTTTTCAAACAATTTCCTGTTTCATTTTACATGATGTCTACGTTACCCTACCTAATATTTTTCCAAGGCGTTGTCTTATGTAAATGAGGTAAGAAGGTATGCACGATATAAAATATCTCAGGGCACATTCATGTCATTCTTTTCTTCGAAAGCAACTCGATTGTGTTTTAGAATATGAGAGATAGGCAACATTTCGTGAGGGAGTATTGGGGTTTGCTTCAGAAACCAAATTATTCATTCGTTCGAAGAAGTTTTTGGCCATCGACACAGAACACTTCGTAGTCTCAGCATGGCGGATTTAAAACATTTCCGGGCCCAACGCAAAATAAATTTGCGTGACCTGTTGATGTGTAATCCTGGACTCAAATTGTAGATGTGAAAATGTAAGAATTTTCATGCAAATTGTGTTAAACACAACCGATAAAAAAAAAACTCAAGCGTCATCAACAGCATTAAAACGAAACTGCTTCTCGGACATGTCTGTCGTAGCAAAGGCAAAACACGAAATAAATTGAAGGTCTTAATGCCTTGATTTTGACACTTACAGCATTCCAAAGGATATTACAGTTGCAATAAGCTTTAAATTTTTTTGTAAATAATGCGCATAAGCACAACGTCAACGTCAACACTTGTACTGTACGCGTAACCACAAGAATATTTTTCCAATTTTTTTTTTAGAAGTAACAGCTTCAAATAAAAAATATCTGACACTGACACATAAACGTGCACGCACACACACATGCACACGCACACACACACACATATATATATATATATATGTGTGTGTGTGTGTAAAATATATAAAGCTACATTCTAATAGAGCTTTTCCCCTTTTAGGATCCACGAATACAAGTATAACTCATCCTGCAGGCAAAAAAGGCGAATAAACTAACAGATTTCAGAACATCAGTTTCATGCACGTCATGTATAATATGCAAGGTTAGACAATAAGCAGTGCGATACACGTATAGTTATAAACGTATAAAGTAGGTCTGTAAAACTATTTGTTTCAAATGACAGTATCCCCTGCACACTGAGGCGTAAATCGTTTAGACCCTTTTCATACCGACACGGCTTAGAGTTTTTAAGCACAACTACGCCGGTGCTTACTGTTGATCCACTTCGCTCCTATTGCACCCTGCAATGCACCCACATCTCTGTGCCAGTCCCTTCCGATCCACTTCCCTCCTATTGCACCCTGCAATGCACCCACATCTCTGTGCCAGTCGCGTCCGATCCACTTCGCTCCTATTGCACCCTGCAATGCACCCACATCTCTGTGCCAGTCGCTTCCGATCCACTTCGCTCCTATTGCACCCTGCAATGCACCACCACCACATCTCTGTGCCAGTCGCGTCCGATCCACTTCCCTCCTATTGCACCCTGCAATGCACCACCACCACATCTCTGTGCCAGTCGCGTCCGATC
>Ga0123357_10011261_pt1 | contig 11453 bp, 10 predicted proteins | sample TergutEmb28metaG_FD_89873 | JGI IMG/M metagenome (GOLD analysis project Ga0123357, IMG submission 89873) | Embiratermes neotenicus P4 segment gut microbial communities from Petit-Saut dam, French Guiana - Emb289 P4 | ecosystem: Host-associated > Arthropoda: Insects > Digestive system > Gut ...
CTCTAATTTTTCTTTAGACAATTGAGTTTCTACATCGAAAGTGCGCAGACTTTCCACTTCATCGCCGAAAAAATCAATACGGAAAGGATATTCGTTAGAAAAAGAAAATACGTCTATAATTGACCCGCGAATAGCGTATTGCCCCGGCTCATATACGTAATCAACCCGCTCGAAACCATACGAATCCAATACTTCTTCCACAAATAAACTGTCGATTTTTTCACCTTTAGAAATACTTAAGGTATTATTTTTAAGCAAACTTCCTGAAACAACTTTTTCGGCAAGCGCTTCGGGATAAGTCACAATTAAATACGGTTTATCGTTTGTGTTCAGGCGGCTTAAAACTTCCGTCCGCAGAATTTCGTTTGCCGGATCTTTTTGCCCGTAACGAATATTTCTTTTGAATCCGGAAGGAAAGAATAAAATTTGATCGTCTCCCAAAATCTGACAACAATCGTGATAAAAATAACCGGCTTCTTCGAGGTCATTTAACACGCAAAGGAAATGTCCCTGTTGCCATTCCTTGAAAATCACTGCGCAGACGACACTTTTTGCCGAACCGGCTAATCCGTTCAAAGAGAGATTAGATGTTGCTTTCTTCATAGCGGCGAGAATTGCTTTTACTCCCTGATGCTGTGAATAGATGCTTTGTATGATGGAATCTTTCAATGCCGTAAAATTTCTGCAAAAGTAGTGATTATTTGCTATATAAAAGAAAAAAACTAATTTTGTACAATATTTACGGTAGCGTTATTAATATTGAAATTGAATATGAGTGACAATTTAGTAATTATTCCCACTTACAACGAAAAGGAAAATATTGAAAAAATAATCCGCACGGTTTTCGCTCTTCCATTAATCGTTGATTTGTTGATTATCGACGATGGTTCGCCGGATGGTACCGCAACCATTGTCAAACGGTTACAGAATGAATTTCCCGAAAAACTTCATTTGGTTGAACGCGCCGGTAAGCTGGGATTGGGAACGGCTTATATCGCCGGTTTCAAATGGGCATTGGAAAGGGATTATGAGTACATTTTCGAAATGGATGCCGACTTTTCGCATAATCCGCAGGATTTGCTCCGTTTATACACTGCCTGCGCTAAAGAAGGCGCCGATGTCGCTATCGGTTCGCGCTACGTTTCCGGAGTGAATGTTGTGAACTGGCCAATATCAAGGGTATTGCTCTCGTATTTTGCTTCAAAATATGTCAGGATTATTACAGGAATGAACATCAAAGATACAACGGCAGGATTCAAATGCTACCGCCGGAAAGTGTTGGAAGTTATTGATTTAGATAAAATTCGCTTCAAAGGCTACGCTTTTCAGATAGAAATGAAATTCACGGCATATCAGATGGGATTTCACCTGAAAGAAGTGCCTATTGTCTTTGTCAACCGCGTTGAAGGCGTATCTAAAATGAGCGGCGGCATATTTGAAGAAGCGCTGTTTGGAGTCATCCGGTTGAAAATAGATAGCCTGTCTAAAAAATATTCTCAGAAAAAATGAGTCTGTTGATAAAAAATGCCTTACTGATTAACGAAGGAAAACGATTCAAAGCCGATGTATTGGTCGAAGGCGAGCGGATAAAGGCAATTACGCAATCTTTCAATCCCTCAATCTCTCAATCTTTCAATCCCTCAGTCCTCGACGCTTCCGGTCTTTTGCTTCTCCCCGGCATCATCGACGACCAAGTTCATTTCCGTGAACCGGGTTTGACCCACAAAGGCGATATCCACAGCGAATCGCGAGCAGCCGTCGCCGGCGGAATCACTTCTTTCATGGATATGCCAAATACTGTCCCTCAAACCATAACAGTGGAAGCGTTGAATGATAAATTCGACCGCACTTCCTCTCAATCGTTTGCCAATTATACTTTTTTCATCGGGGCAACGAACGACAATATTGAAGAATTGAAAAAAGAAGGCGCAGGGAGGGCGGCAGCTATCAAAGTGTTCATGGGCGCTTCAACCGGAAATATGCTGGTGGACAATGAACGCGCTTTGGAACGCATTTTTTCAGAAACCGGACAAATTATTGCCGTCCATTGCGAATGCGAGAAAACGATTGCCGCCAACAAAGCCCGTATAATTAAGCAATACGGAGAAGATTTGGATATTACTTTTCATCCGAAAATCCGTGATGCGGCGGCTTGTTATAATTCTTCCTCCCACGCGGTGGTGCTGGCAAAAAAATACAATACCCGTTTGCATCTGTTTCATCTATCGACCGAAAAAGAAATGTCGCTCTTGGAAATAAAACCTCTGAGCGAGAAGCGAATAACTGCCGAAGTTTGCGTGCATCATCTTTGGTTTTCCGATGAAGATTACGCCGGAAAAGGCAACAGAATTAAGTGGAATCCTGCAATCAAATTGCGAGCCGACCGGGATGCGCTACGTCAAGCCTTGATTGATGGTAAAATAGATGTTATAGCGACCGACCATGCCCCGCATACGTGGGAAGAAAAACAAGGCTCTTGCCTTCGGGCGGCATCGGGCGGACCGATGGTTCAACATTCGTTGGCGGCGATGCTCGAACTGTGCAGACAAGGAATTTTTACGGAAGAATTGGTAGTTGAAAAAATGGCTCATGCTCCGGCTGTATTGTTTGGAATCAAAGATCGTGGTTTTATTCGCGAAGGATATTATGCTGATTTGGTTTTAGTGAATCCGAATGTTCGGTGGACGGTCTCTAAAGACAATCTGCTATACAAATGCGGCTGGTCGCCGATGGAAGGCGTGACGTTTTCGCATAAAGTTGAAAAGACGTTTGTTAATGGGCGTTTGGTTTATGATAAGGGAGTGTTTGATGAAGGATACAGGGGGAAAGAATTGGAGTTCATAAAGTAAAATGAAAAATTCACTAAGTTTTAATTATATTTTTGGTCAATTAAAAATAAAAATATACCTTTGAATTATTATTCAGTTAAATATGACGGCAATAGAATTAGATGTAAAAAAAATGGAATTGTTCCGAATGATTCTTAATGTCAAGGATGAAAGTGTATTGACAGAAATAGAAGAATTGCTTGATGGATTGTACGCCTTACCCAATAATAATACTTCTTATCATTCGTCAAAAATTTTACACGAAGCTATTTTACGTTCCGAAGAAGACTTCCGGAATGGAAGAACGCATACAATGGAAGAAGTAAGAAAACGTTTTCCAATACCATGAAAATAATCTTTTCCGATTTAGCGTTGGAGCAATTAGAATCCATTTATAATTATCTTCAAACTAAAAGCAATAATGCAGCGGTTCTTATTCATAATCATATTCTTGACGAAATAGAACGGCTCAGAGATTTCCCTCAAATAGCGCCAATTGAACCGGAACTCATAGGGTATGCACATACATACCGTTCGCTTGTGGTAAAGAAATCGTATAAAGTTGTTTACTACATTGAAAATGATGCGGTAAATATTTCCGCTCTGTTTGATTGCCGCCAAGACCCACAAAAATTAAAAGACAATTTTCAAAATTAATCAAGAAAAACGGTATGCTACAAATCCAAGACACAATTATTAGCTTAGACATTCTGGAAGAATGCTTTATCTGCGATTTACCCGTATGCAAAGGGATTTGCTGCGTTATAGGCGATGCAGGAGCGCCGGTTGAAGAAAATGAAATTGCCTGTCTGGAAAAGGCTCTTCCGGCGATTTGGGACGATTTATCGCCTGAAGCAAAAGAAGTTATTGAAAAACAAGGCGTCGTTTATCGCGACATTGAAGGGGAATTTGTAACCTCGCTCGTCAATGGAGATGATTGCGTTTTTACTTATTATGACGAAAACGGTTATTGCAAATGCGCCATTGAAAAGGCTTTCAGGGAAGGAAAAACCGATTTCTATAAACCAATTTCCTGTCATCTGTATCCTGTTCGCGTTGCGCGGTACAACGATTTTCGGGCGTTAAACTATCACCGGTGGCAAAATTGTCATGAAGCAGAGTCTTTAGGAAAGAAGCAGGGAGTGAAAGTTTATCAGTTTCTGAAAGAGCCGCTTATCAGGAAATTCGGCGAAGAATGGTATGAGGAGTTGTCGATTGCGGCGAAAGAATTATTGACTTGAATTATTCATAATTGTTTTTAAAAGCATAAAAAATAGATAAATCTTTAATTTTATCGGTTAATAGTGATTTTCTTTTATGGAATTTTTCTTAAAATAGCATCCATTGATAAAATAATTTTTTTATCTAATTTTTAAATGGTAGTAATATGAAATCATTCGGAATTGCGGCTGTCGTATTTTTATTTCTAACAACAGTATCTGTTTCTGCCTTCCAGACAAATGAAACAGATACCTTGCAGAAAGTTTCAGGTATTGTGACCGACCGCTCAGGCGCTCCGTTGTCGGGCGTATCAATTGATGCAAGTGGAACATCTACAGGTACAGTATCTGACGTTAATGGAAAATATTCCATAGATGTTCCGCAAAATGTAATTTTGAAATTCTCCTATATTGGCATGGCAGCTCAGGAAATCGCTGTTGAGAATCGGCAAATAATCAACGTTGTGATGGAAGAACCAATACGAATCGAGCCCGGAAAGCCTGTCGATTTGACAACAAAACAAAAGCAAAAAGCAAAAGTTGATAATAGTCTTGCTTTTAAATTGTTCTCAGAAATTTCAAAGTCGAAAGGCGACAACACATTTTTTTCTCCTTATAGTCTCAATATGGCTTTGGGATTGTTATACAATGGTTCTTCAGGCAATACCCGAAACGAAATTGTCAAGCTACTCGATTTATCAAATTTTTCCGAAACGGAAATCAATGAATATTACCAAAAAATGTCGCAGGTTTTGTTAAAAATTGACCCGCTTACCAATATCTCCATTGCCAATTCCATCTGGTATCGTAATAACATTTCGGTAAGAAGCGCTTTTATCGAAACCTGCAAAAACTACTTTGATGCGAATGTACAAGCGCTTGATTTCAGCAGTTCCAACGCTGCCAATATTATCAATAACTGGTGCGCCGATAAAACAAAAAACAAAATCACTCAAATCGTTACCAACCCTGTACCGGACGATATGATGATGTATCTGATAAACGCCTTGTATTTCAAAAGCAAATGGCAGTTAGGGAAAACGTTTGATAAAGCGAAAACCAAATTGGACGATTTTACTAAAACCAATGGTCAAAAGATAAAGGCGAACTTGATGGAACAGACCGCCATCTTGCCTTACTATGCCGATCGGCATTTGCAATGCGTCGAATTGCCATACGGAAACGGAGCATTCAGCATGATAGCTATTCTTCCTTCCGAAGATATGAATATCAACCTGTTAATTGAGTATTTGAATAGCGTTGAATGGGATAGTATAACTAACAATATGATGATACAAAAAGTATGGTTAAAAATGCCGCGTTTCAAAGTTGAATGCGAACTTCCTATCAATCAGCCGTTAATGAATTTTGGAATGAAGCAAATATTTATCGGAGGATTTACAAATATTGCCGATACTTCTTTGTATGTATCCGATATCAAACAAAAAACATTTGTTGAAGTAAATGAAGAAGGTACGGAAGCTGTCGTTCTCACAGCAACTGTAATTGGCTACGGATCAATTAGAAAAGCGCCGCCAATTGAACCTGTGCACTTTTTTGCCAACCGCCCATTTTTGTTTCTGATTAGGGAAAAAAGTTCCGGAGTGATACTGTTTATTGGAAGGATAGATGAACCGCACGAATAATAGCCTTATGAAAATCAACATAACATTTCTCAAAGTCGCCAACTGCGCATTAGCAGGCTTAATAAGCATACTGAGCTTTTCCGGTTGTAAAAAAAGCGGTTTAGAAGAATACGGCGTTCCTAAAGCAGATTATACGTTCAAAGGTTCTGTCGTCAATAAAGCGGATGAAAAACCGATAGAAGGAATACGGGTGGGATACATTACTGCATTTCAGCCAATTATCCCAACACCTTCTAATCTTAAGGCTTCTGTTGCTACCGATGCAAAAGGAGAGTTTGTAATAACGAAAAACATTTATCCTATTTTTTCATATCAAACAATAACTGTTTATGTGGAAGATATCGACGGCGAAGAATACGGTTTGTTTCAATCAGATACCTTGGATGTTGATTTCAGTGATGCCCAACAAACCAAAAGATCCGACAAATGGTATGATGGCGAATTTACCGTAATCAAAAATGTGGAACTGAACAAAATCAATTAACGAAGATAATTTTATTGAAGCGCCGCCAACTGCATTACCTTTGTTTCAATTCCCTCCGATTTAACCGCTACCGCGCTATTTTTGCTTCCGTTGAGCCGCACTTTAATCTGTGCGCGACCATTGTAAGCCTGCACCTTGCGCGAACCGGTCGATGTTCCCTGATTATCAATCAATTTACCATCTCCAACTAATTGAAATTCAATGAAGTTGCGTGCATCAAGACAAAGCGTCCCTTTATTGTCGCGCAATTCGGCTTCAATCCAAAGTTCGTCGGCTCCGGCAGGGCGAGTCGATATTTTCAGTTGCGCCGGTACGCCCCACTTTTCGGTTTGGTAATCGAAAGAAATTTCATCGGAAACGGTCTGTTTTCCTTTTTTTCCTATTGCCCTTACCGTATTATTTCCCGTGTTGAAAGCAGTTTTCCAACGCAAACCGGCAGCGGGAAAATCCTGTGCGTTGCGTTTTTTCATACCTAAACTTTGTCCGTTGAGAAATAATTCTACTTCCGTGCAATTCGAATAAACTTTTATTTCCTTTTCTTCATTTTCATCTCCCCAGCGAATGTGCCACGTATGCCCATAGACATGAATCATCGGCTCATCAGTCCAAAAAGATTGAACCACATAGTAGCTTTCTTTCGGCGTGAGATCGCGTTCTACCACTCCTTTTTGATTGACGTAAGGCACCGGATTTTCAGGTCGTATAGGCGTAGAAAAATCTTTAAACGTCCAGAATGCCGTTCCCGTAAGCCATGGCATATTTTCCTGTTCTTTGAGATACCAATCGAATAAGTCGCAGATATAAGTTTCGCTCCAATCGCCGTTGATTGAAGGACGGCTATTATTTTTGTATGGATATTCGGCATGGCGGCGGGCATGACTGTCGCCTCCCCATTCCACATGCAGAAATCGCTCAACCGAATCAAAATTACTTTTTGCCGTTTGCATATAATCGGTATATTTACCACTGTACCACCCTGCCCAAATGGAAGGAGAATACACGTCCGGTATGTCTTTGCAGAAATCGCAGCGGCGAATGGAAGTCAATCGCGAATGATCCAACTGATGCGCCAAATCGCGCAATTCTGTCATAAACGAACGTATTTTTTCCTTGTCAAATTCGGGGAAATCGTTAGTCCAGTCATTTTCATTACCCAATCCCCAAAGAATTACGGACGGATGATTGCGATGTTGCGTAATCATATTGCGTAACATATTTTTAGCCTGATTTTTATATGATTCGCCGCCAAGCCCTCCACGACACCATGGAATTTCTTCCCACACAAGAATTCCTAATTTATCGCATTGTTCAAGAACGATGCGCGACTGCTGATAATGCCCTAACCGTATGAAATTTGCGCCCATCGTTTTAATCATTTTCATTTCCTGAATAATCATATCCTCAGTCATAGCCGCTCCAACTCCGGCATGGTCTTCGTGACGGTGCGTGCCTCTCAACAGCAAGCGTTTCCCGTTCAGGAAAAAGGGACCTTTTTCAGCAAACGTATAATTGCGGAAACCAAAATAATCTTTCCAGATAGTCGTATCGTTGCCGGATTCCAATTGCGCCTCGCAAGCATATAAAACCGGCGAATCGGGCGACCATAAAAACGGTTTATCCAACGTGAACCGAAATTCCGGCAAACCGGCGGAGGCTACATCGTACGTTTCTTCTGCAAGCGTCTTTCCTGCCGGCGACAGAATTTTTATATTCATTTTCCATGCGTTATCATTCTCAGGATTTAACAAACCAAGTTTTATTTCAACGTTTCCCTTTTTCCCTTTATCGTCAACCTGAGCGTTGATTTGCATTTTATTAAGCGAAACGTCAGGCAAATAGATCAGATTCAAATAACGATAGATTCCTCCGTAAACATTAAAATCCGACAAATCGGAAGGAATCATTTCCGTATCCCTCGAATTGTCGCATCGAATCAATAGCGGAATCTTACCTTTGAACCGTCCGGCGTCCGGCGAAGCTAAAAAAGCCTTGACCGCATCGGTGATGTCGCAAGTCCATTCGTCATATCCGCCGACATGCCTGCCCACTTCTGCAGTATAAACATACACGGCGGTTTTCTGACCGGCGCCTTCAAATTCCAACAGAGTACGCCCGTTTTTATACGGATTATTAATGTCCAGACTGGCGCGATACCATCCGGTACCTTCGTAGTAGTTTGTATAGGGGTCAACTGCATCTTCTGCATTAAAACAGTGCGGAAGCGTTACCGACTCCCAAATGGGAGATAATTCGGGAGCGTCCAGTTTGACCGGTCTTACGCCTTCCCAAATACTTCCCAAATCGCCTTTTAGAAATTCCCAGCCTGTATTCAAACGAATTTTTGAAGGATAATTAATTTGGCAAAAAAGAGAAGTTCCGGTAAATAATAAACCAATGAAAAAAATAAATTTATAAACGTTTTTCATTGTGATTCAATCCGTTGCTTCCTCAATAACGCTTCAAGAAAATAATAATCGGCGTAAGGCAGCGGAACATCCACTTCCGAATTCATCGGTTTGGCGCCGGTGCTGTGCAACAAAAGAAATCCACGGTTTTCACCAAGTGGAGATAAATAATTCCGGCTTAGATTTTCGAGGATCGTATCAGCCCAACACTTGTATTTTGCCGCATTCAAGCTGTCGTAACCACAGAGTTCGTATAAAGCCGAAGCAGCGACTGCAGCAGCAGAAGCGTCTCGCGGTTCATTGGGTATTCCGGGAGCGTCAAAATCCCAATACGGAATTAAATCGCTGGGTAAATGCTTATTGGTAAAAATAAAATTGGCAATTTCCTGCGCTTGTTTTAAGAACGCAGGATTTCCGGTTTCGCGGTAACACATTGTATAACCGTACAATCCCCAAGCTTGTCCCCGCGCCCACGCCGATTCGTCGGAATATCCCTGATGCGTATTCCGTTTTAATACTTCTCCCGTAATCGTATCATAATCAACCACATGGTATGAACTGAAATCTTTCCGGAAATGGTTTTCCATTGTTTTCAGGGCATGGCTGACGGCGATTTTGTAATAGACAGAATCATTCGTTTCTTTAAAAGCCCAGAACAGCAATTCCAGATTCATCATATTATCAACGATAACAGGGCATTGCCATTTATCGGTGTTATTATCCCATGAACGGATGATTCCGGCATTCGGTTTAAAACGGGTAATCAATGTTTTAGCAGACTGTAGAAGAATATCTTTGTAATTTTGATTGTCAGTCAAACGGTATCCGTTACCAAAACTGCAATACATTTTGAATCCCATGTCGTGCGTTCCGCCGTTCATTTTCTCCCGTTCTAACGGGGCGGTATATTTTTCGGCTAATTCTTTCCATTCGTCATTTTTCGTGTATTCATACATATACCAAAGCGATCCGGTAAAAAATCCGCATGTCCATTCACGAGAATTTGTTATAATCAATCTACCGTCCGGCGTTAAGGTACGCGGACTTACTTTTCCGGGAGTATCCTGTTGCTTTGCCTTTTCCACTTCAGAAACGGCAACTTGCAATTGCTTAGCGGCATAATTAAAATCCGCCTCAACTAAATTATTCTGCTGCGCATGAACGCAAATCGTTGTAATAATTGAAAATAGTAATAATGATATTCTTTGTTTCATTCGATTAAAATTTTAACAAAGATATTAAAAAAATCCGGGTAAAAAAATAATATTTTATATTTTCATAATAATTTTGAAATGACAGAATAAATGTACAATTTTGTAGTGAATATTTAATAGTTAACTATTTTTTACCACAATGTTCACAAAGAATTTTCACAAAGAGCACAAATGTTTTATTCTTAATTAATTACCTTTGTGTACCTTGTGAAGCCTTTGTGACCTTTGTGGTTTATAAAAAACTAACAACCGCAGGATTTTGCGGCATCAATTCCAACGTTTGCCTGTACGCCTCCCTGAGCATTTCAATCTGATGAACATCTGTGGTTTTTGTTATTAATTTAGAGTTTCTTATCTTTGAATCGATCCACTTTTTTTGAATATCGTTCATCAGGGCGTTATTCTTTATTAATACCGGACTTTCAGGATAAATCCACATCTGTAATGCGGTATTATTGTCGTATTCCAAAAATATTATGTTTGATTCGAGGTTAAAAAACGAATAATAAAAAACATATTCTGCGCCTGAGCCGTTCTTTCCGTTACGCAATAAACCATCGTATTTCCCTAACAGCTCAAACAGCTCCGCCTGAAAGATTCGTAAATCGTCGTCCGAAATAAATTTCAACTGCCGGTAGTACTGTATTTTTTTTATCGTATTGGAAAATAGCATATTATCTACAACGCAGGTTATATCTTTCAAACAGCCGTAGCATGAAACTGCTTTATCGTGCAAATCGCCGACAGCGGGCGGAACTTCAATATCCGAAAACACAGTCATTAACGAAATCTTGCCCGTTGAATATATATAATGGCAATAATCAAGTTTGAACAGCGATTGATAGGGCAGAAACCGGAAAGGAATACTATTCATAGCGGCTGTGATTTTCACATCCTTTGAAGCGAGCATCCCTTCCATAATTTCAATATCTTCCCTGATCAAATCCGAGTAAATGGCAACAGGCTCCTGACCAACATTGAGGTTCTTGTTGAAAGGAAAATTATTACCCGATTTTGAAGCAAGCATTTGATCAATTGACAGATTAATATCTTCAGCAATAGCAACAATTTCTTCTATTGAAAACGGAATTACGTTTCTAATTCGCCGGTATGCCGTTTCCTTGCTTACGGAAAACATTTTCATCAGGTAATCCACAGGGTTTATTTTACCCTGTGAATGCCTGATAATTTCATTGATTACTATTGTATTATAATCTTTCATAATCCCTTAGAACCCTTTCCTCGCCTGCGGATTAACCGGAACAAATTTCGGCGCAACCTTCAACCCGATTCCAAACAACGGCGTAGCGCTACTCGACGTATCCACCGTGAAAGTATAGGTAACGCTCGTATTGTCCGTCCTGATGTTATCATTTTCAACATCGTTCATCCACACCGGAGTATCGCTTGTATCGAAATACGAGCGCGTGTCGGGATAAACCAGCGTGAAATGATACAGACTGGGATTGGCATTGGTAATCGTCACCGTGTAGGTTCCGGCTCCGAGATAATGAGTGCTGCCGTCGGGATTTAAGCTTTGGAATGAACCGTCGACGCCTATTTTCATCGTCAGCAAGCCGGAAATTCCCGGTCCAGAAAGCGTTGCCGTAAAACCAGCCGGCATGACAGGATTTCCGCTATCGTTATATTTTTCGC
>Ga0123357_10011262_pt1 | contig 11452 bp, 6 predicted proteins | sample TergutEmb28metaG_FD_89873 | JGI IMG/M metagenome (GOLD analysis project Ga0123357, IMG submission 89873) | Embiratermes neotenicus P4 segment gut microbial communities from Petit-Saut dam, French Guiana - Emb289 P4 | ecosystem: Host-associated > Arthropoda: Insects > Digestive system > Gut ...
CCATTGAAGAAATGTGTTGATCGAAACGTTCTCCATGTTCATCACTCACTGCACCACAGTTCTGTGGGAAAAAATTCAAATGCGAGTGAAGTACGTGTATTTTTAGTGACATGTTGCAGCCTAATTTCTGGTAATTCTGCAAAAGATTTGAGCCCTTCTGTTTCCCAAAAATCCTTTTAATACAAATTTAAACTGTCCCAAGCGGCCTTTTCGTCGCCTTGAAGGAGAGTGTCGAAGTATTCGTCCTTGATAAGGTCTCGTATTTGTGGACCAATGAAAACACCTTCTTTCAATTTTGCCTCACTTAGTCTGGGGAACTTTTCTCATAAGTAGGTAAAGGCAGCTTCTTCTTGGTTCACGACCTTTACAAAATTTTTCATCAGACCAATCTTTAAATCCATGGATAGCAACAAAATTGTACTCGGTTCCACTTGTGGTTGATTTTCCACATTCATGACTCCTGGATCCAGAGATTTTCTGGCGGGCCATTGCTTTCTTGAGTAATGAAAAGACCGAGCTCTGCTGTCCATTCACAAATGAAGCAGCAATATTTTTTCAATTCTTTTAGTAGTCCACGTAGTAAGGCAATTACTTTTAGGTCATCACAGATTTGCCATTTGATTTATCGTAATTAATGGCGTCCATCAGAGTGTTTATGTTCTCATACGACTCCTTATTATGCACTGAATGACCAACAGGAACAGAAGGTAGGGTGTTGCCATTGTGAATGAGAACTGCTTTGAGACTCAGCTTGGACAAGTCTATTAAGAGTCGCCAGTGCAGAGGATTGTGATTAATATTGAGTGTTTGCTTCAGGCCATCAATATCAGTGCAAGCTACAAGGCCCCTTTCCATTTAAAAGAAATGAACTAGATCTTCGTGCCTTTTAAGATACACAGAAATCATTACTCATCATCTGGGAGCGCAGTGCTGACACATGTATCATCATCATCATCATCATCATCATCATCATAAACATCAAGGATAGGAGCCTTTGATCTGTTCCGTTTCCAGTGTTACAGCTGCTCTTGCCAACGCTTCTTTGGTCTTCCAATTGTTTCCTTCCTTGTGGTCTGTAGTGGTATGATTTCAAATGGATTGGTTTTGTGGCATTCTTTGCAATTGTGAAAACCAGTTCAGTCTGTATTCATCTGTCTTGTTTAGTATGCCTGTAATCCGTAGTTCGCGGCGTATGTAGTCATTATGTATCCCTTCCCAAGTAACTATTTTACGCATTAAGCCACACTTCATGTATCATGAAAACTAGAAACAAGAATTGAATTCTAAGGCCATATTTGGTTTCAGCACGTTGAATTGAAGAGGAATCAAGTATTTTGGTTACGGATACGTTTTGTGTGTTGACCAGCGTTATTAGTGACTTTCCGATCCTCTAGTTCAAACAGTTCTCCTCTATGAACGGTTGCAGTTACTCGCATTTTCAACGAGACCCCCAAGACCATGGGATATTGACGTACATCACAAACCTCTCCAACGGACGATTAGCTTGACCCATTCTAAACTACAATGTTTCCTTTCATAACATACTTCCGCAATCACGCCAAATTTTCATGTGTCCAGTCTGAACAATTAACTAATTCTATCGAACGGAGACCTTCCACACAATCTCTTCTTCATTCAAATGACCAATAAATTCACGAGCGAAACCTTTAAGTAATTTTTCAAAACAGCGAGCTAAAGGAAACTACCCCAATGCAAGAAAACCTGTCCACACCTCACCATCTTACCTATACGACGTCCGCTTTAACTTCCAAAATTATCGTATCTAACCTGTGTAGTCTGGTAGGAAGGTACTGACGGATCGACCGATGATTATACCTGCAGGACGGTGGAGGGTCCTCGGAATATTCGGTACTGATTTACTGGACCGCATGGCGTCACTTACTACACCACGCGGTGCAACTTACTGTAAGACACGGCGCCACTTATTAGAACATGCGGCGCCACTTACTAGACCACGCGGCACCAATTACTAGACCACGCAATGACACTTACTAGACCACGCGGCGCATCTTACTGGACAACACGGCGCCACTTATTAGAACATGCGGCGCCACTTACTAGACCACGCGGCGCCACTTACTAGACCACGCAGCGCCACTTACTAGACCACGCATCGCCACTTACTAGACCACGCAGCGCCACTTACTAGACTACACGGCGCCACTTACTAGACCACGCGGCGCAACTTACTGGACCACATGGTACCACTTACTAGACCACGCGAAGCCACTCACTAGACCACGCGACGTCACTTACTAGACTACACGGCGCCACTTACTAGACTACACGGCGCCACTTACTAGTCTACACGGCGCCACTTACTAGACCACGCGGCGCAACTTACTGGACCACACGGCGCAAATTACTGGACCACACGGCGCAAATTACTGCACCACACGGCGCAACTTATTACACTACACGGCGCCACTTACTAGACTACACGGCGCCACTTCTCAGCAGGCTGTGAACTGACTTTACAGTGACGGCAGTTGTGACACAGAATTTCAGATTTCGTTTTTATCGTTCCACTTACACATATGCCTTCGACATGAAAGTTGTTCCTTTCATTTTGCGACTAAATTGCACTGTTTTGCTCATCTCGTCCACTCCAACCGTAGTTGTCTGTACCCGAAACAATTAAATCCATATTCCTCATGCTCTTAGACAGCAGACGGGGAGCTACGAAGTGCTACATTCCGTAGTGGCAGCAATTTTCTTAACCCTTTAAATTCGGTGGTTACTTCATGTTCCACCACGTATAACATTAAACAATCCGTTTAAAGCGATTTTCAAAACTAGCAGCGATTTTTCCCTAAACAAGATTAACATTCCCCAGTGTTTCTGTTGTACAGTACCGTGCATGCCTATCAAGTTACTGTCTACCAGTCCATCCAACACTATACACACACTTGTTCAGTTAGACTATACTCCGACACGTTGCGGTGAGGTCCACCGCCATCATCAGGTAGGACAACACCACAGACCAAGATTAACGTATTTCTTATTCTAAGGGACACAGTCTGAGGTAAAAACTAAATTCAGAACATAATTTATATTATATCAGTCCTTTTTTACTTCGAAAATTTTGTTGAGATTTCTTACTGAAGTTCCTACATATATGGGATTTTTTATATCTAATCAATATAATCAATATAAATTATTTTTTAATTTTGTTTCCGCTGCCTTCTATATACCTCAGTAAGCCTCGTGTCCTCACGCAATGAAGATACAGGAACTAGAGTACTAACAGTACTAACAGTACTAACAGTACTAACAGTACTCTACACTACAGAATATTCTGCATTCACCTGATACGTCACGTCTTATGACGATAAATAGTTTATTCATCCTTGTGCCTAAGAAATGTGACACGAACAAATATAGAAGCTCCAGAATTATAATACGTAAATGGACTAAAGTGAGAAGCCAGTTTCCCGAACCTAATGTTTGGAGGCACGGGAAGGGACCTTAGATTCGTACTGAGGGGAGGTAATGACGAGAAGTGCCCTGTTAAAGCAGAAGGGAAACGACAACCATCTATGCATCCCGTACGCAGAGGTTTCAATGACAAAACCATCTCGGCTAGCAACTATGACCTTCATTCTCACACATTCGTTTAATGAGGTTGTTTCAAAGCGCAACGCAGGCGTACATACTGTGGCGTCGCGAGAGATTCTGCGGTCCCCCGAGCTTTGTGGGAAGGGGGTTCTTTTCCCTGGGTTAGAATAACCGGTCCGTGAAGCTGACGACTCTCCTCAATCTAAACCCGATATCTTGTACCGAATGATGTGCAAGAAAGGAAGGGATCCTTCATATTTAATTTCACTGTTAGCGTCACTGACTCAATTAGAAAATTCACAAAAGAGCAGGGCGCATAAAAATTAGCATTTCATTTTGTACGTTTTTTAAGCCCGCCGCTGTCACTAAAGACAATGTAATCAAATTTTAAACTGACGTTGTCTTTAATGAAAAGCACGTATATTTCCGCTGAGCTATGTTAAGAAATAATTCTGGCAAGTTATATTTCCAGTTTAAATAGAACTAAGTTGCTTGACTGCGCTTAGATTTCGTTATCTGTCTATGACCTCAGCTACTGCCTAACCTCTGACCATCTGCTGCCATGAAGATAGATTAGGACACTCATTCATGCCTCCGATGTTATTATTATATTAAAAGTGATATGATGACCAGCATAGGGGATTTTATTTGAACATAATGACCTCTCCAGAGTGGGACTAAATATGCCTCAGATGAAGACACGTGCCATTTTAGAGAGCATTCATGTCAAACGTCAGCAGCGAATGACTCCATCTCAACGTCCCTGAGCACAAGGCACTAGGTACACTGACACACAATCATCATGCATTGCTAAGATATTCAACATGATCATGCTGTGAGATCTGCCCGTTTCGGGGTTTTACGCAGCACAGGTCGGGAGCCTCGGTAGTCTTGGACTGCTTGACCTTTGAAGATGGAACCGATAGTTTATCCCTAAACGTCGGTAACATTAATATTATACGCTGCGTAATATCCCAAAAGAGCGCAGATATCATATGCAACACGGCGGAAGCCTCAATCCACGCACGATCATGCTATATTTAACATTAAGACAAAAAAAAGAATGTGGATTAGCCACAAATTTATCCCCATTCTTGCCCGAAGCTCTATTTTGAATTTCTATTTGTAGTTCCATTTCAAGTATTAATAAATAAATGGCCTGTAGGGTACACAAATATTGTGCAGCCTGTCCGATACTCTCCGAGTCCTTAACCAACAGTACCTTCAGTCCGTGTACCGTTCCGAAGAACACCCACTAGCAGTAGGCCAATCTTCCTCCCCACACTTCTTGCGCAGTATAGTGTCTTAACATGGCGAGCCCCTTTAGCCATCACTTTATACGCAGTAGGGGGAGGATGAAATTGAATTTTGTAGACAATTTTCCTGCTCACTTCATGGCACAGAGTACTGGCTATTACGCTCAGCAGTTCATCAGCCAGTCGTTTCCTACGTTCACAATCTCATCCCTGTACTGCTAACTATAAACGTAAAACTCTATACAGAGAATTTTCCTAACAACCCTGATTTTTTAATAGCCCTCATCCATATAGAGTCTAAAAATTCAAAGTTCTTAAAATCCTTACTTAATTGTTTTACGATCTAATTAAAAAATAAGTTAAAATTAACATCTTATTTAAATCCCAAAACCACTTGGTAGAACCAGGTGTAGATGGGAGGATAATAATAAGATGGATCTTCAGGAAGTGGTATGTGGGGGTAAGAACTGGATCGAACTGGCTCAGGATAGGGAAAGTTGGCGGGCACTTGTGAATGTGGTAATGAACCTTCGGATTCCACAAAATGCGAGAAATTTCTAGACTAGCTGAAAACCGGTTAGCTTCTGAAGACGGACTCTGCTCCATGGATTATATAAGCAGGTTAAATCCCAAATTATTTCTGACCCACTGGAGAAGTGAGAAATATATATATGAACGTGTAGTCAGAAAAATATACCCAGACCACAGACGTCATTTAGAAGAATATCGGATGGTATAACAATTATAATTTTCCAGGTTTTCTAAGCGGTTGTCGGTTCTCTCTGGGATTTATAACGTGTACTGTTCTTTGTTTGCTCCGAAGCTTGTTTGCTCTGAACCGCTGGAAATGACAATCCACACTAGGCAGTGTAAAATCCCAAAAGACTATCATCATTTTAATACAAAAATCTTAAAGATACATATTTTGAGGAGGTGGACGTCATTAATGTCGCTCGGGACAGGCTCCAGTGGTGAACTCCTCTGAACACGGCAATAAATCCTTGATTTTCAAAAAAAAAAAAAGGGAATTTTTGGCTAACTGAGCGATAGTTAACTTCTCAAGAATTATTAAGCTCCATGGACTCAAATATCTGATAAAGCAACCAACTAACTTTAATGATCTGGTCGTGCTTTAAGCTGAAAGCCGCTTGGCGTTTCGATCCGGCTGACTGTCACGCCCGACACTTCTCCCGCTCTCCTCATTTGGTCCAGTTGAACATCGCGATAACACCATCCAGACATTTTCAGAGAGGTTATCACTGAAACCACGAAATATTTCGGGAACTCGCGTCTTCTGGAATGTTAACCAATGTCGTTGAGTAGATATCTTCCGACGCTTCGATGAACAGCACTGCTTTCTTCTTTAGTGTATTTTCTTGAATCGAAGATTTTAAGATCTGCGAAATTATGCTACAATCGCCTCCACTTGGAGGTATAAATGGCGAGGTTTGAGTGTGTCACAGCTCTTAGGATAAAGTTTCAAGTCTTTTGAAATGTTACACTATATCGTTGGGTAGTTTAGGAGGATCGTGGTGCTCCGTACGTGAAGAGGGTACAATCCTTCAAATCTTCGGGAACTATTAACTCATTGTCATAACGTGACACATCAGAAAGCTTGAATCTACAGCATCACAGCAATGAGAACATCATACACATGATTTGCAAACAACATGCAGAAGGTACAGTATGAAAAATTCCCAGCTACTTGCCTATTAATGTTATGTCATGTCATGGCATGGCATGGCCACGTCACGTCACGTCACGTCACGTTACGTTACGTTATGTTATTTTATGCTATGTTATGTTATGTTATGTTATGTTATGATATGTTATGTTATGTTATTTTATGTTTCTTTCCAATCTCAAAATCTTTTATGGCAGTGACAGCTGTAGCTGAAGATGCCGCTTTTCTTCAATATGACGCTGAGCAAATTGGTGCAAGAAACCTGGTTTTTCGAGGTAACGCTGTGTCGTCGCCTTCAAAAATTATTATTCAGCCAACGGTGCTTATATATTAAGAAACAAGCGTTCCTAAGATAACATTTAAAGTACAACGGAAAATACAGTGACCAGTAACAAGCGATGGAGAACAAACACACTGGAAAGTACACGTATATATGTATATAAAATAAATATTAAATTAATAGCGGAATGATCCTGCCGTGAGTACAATACACAATTTTATGTCATTCATGACAAGGAATTTGTATTAATTTACTCGGAGCAATCGTTCCACCTCTAATGCATAAAGTTTATCCCTCAAGGGCAGAAGATATGCATCAAGAGATCAACAACGAGTTAAAACAGCAGCCTGGCAGACAAGCTATGTTTTCTCTGTATACAAGATTATTTGCACAGTTCACAATAATTAAAACTTACATTCACACGAACATAAATATTAATATATATATATTCCCTCTACAGGTCACTAAGGACCAGGTTACCATAAAAATATTCAAAGTGGAGGAAAAAACAAACATAACAAGGAAGATGTGGGATCGACGGTTCGGTTTTCGATTCCCGGCAGACACAAGAGATTTTTATTTCCCACAAGTTGACACCTGCTCACCGGATCACCCAGCATCCTATTTCAGTAAGTGTCGCCGGTTTATTTACTGGTAGCACCGTGGCCGAGAACTCCACCCTATTCTCGAGGTTAAGAATTAGTGGAACTATGTCTCTTTTCCCAGTCTGTACATTGATGGTGTGCACACGCACCCACGACGCGTCTAATGAAAGATGTAGCAATAATGTCACTGACATATTCACTATGCCATAGAAGGCCTAAAAGTCGCTGGAAATAAATTGATCTGATAATTTATGGTAATAAACTTTAGAAATACTTTTGTCTTTTCAGACGTGATAAAAAGGACATAAAACAAGACAGGCAGTTTACGTATAACGTAATATAATAACAATAATAATAATATTTATTTACTGCAATCGGGTTGTTACCCGGTGGCAGTGGTTATTTTATATGTAAACAAAACACGAAATTGGTTACTGCAAACCAAATATTATATTGAGGCGCGTTCGAGCAACCACTGTTGCAGTGGAAAGCAAATAATTATCACACAAACTGAGTGTGTGTTTGTAGTCTTAGGAATCCAGTACGGAAAGCGCATGCGCCATAGTGTCATCTGTGGCCTGCCCGACTGTATGATATCTTTCCACATTATCTCATAATAAGCATGATTTTGGGAAAAAAAAAAAAAAAGTTATTGAACATGAAATCTACGTTCTGACTTTCTCTACAACTCCTGCCTGAAACATTTCTCATCGTACGAAGAATTAAGCGAGATATGATTAGAAATGTGTGTTAGTCTTCAATTAAAGCACCCGTTATTTTGGTCAGATTTCAGTGAAACTGAATTTTCTCGACAGATTTCCGAAATACACTCGAGCATCAAATTTCATGAAAATCCATCCAGTTGGAGCCTATTTGTTCCAAGCGGACAGGCAGGCATGACCAAACTAAAAGTTTATTTCCCAATTTTCCGAAAACGCTTAATAAAAAGGGGACGGCGGAAAATCTGCAGGTTCTGATAATTGTCAAACGCTGGTAGAAAAAAATATTCTTTTTGTTTGCTCCTCGTGTTTCTTTAGACAAGCATTTACATGATGAGTTAAAATTATTTCATAAATGATGTCAAACTTAGTAAAAGGTAAAGTGATCCCTTTACAGGTCCGGTGTGGCCCAGACGGTGGGTAGAGGTATAGCTCTACTCTTCCATGACCGCGGCATTAGAAGGGGGTGAGTGGTCAGCAGCTTGCTCCGGCCGCACTTTGCCACCGGGAAAGACTCGATACCCATTTTATAGGAGGCTGGATGGGTTCCAGGGCCGGCCTGGACGGGCGGAAAATCTCGTCCCCACTGGGATTCGATCCCGGACCGTCCAGCCCTTAGTCAGTCGCTATACCGACTGAACTACCCGACCCACCAAATTTAGTAAAACAATATCGAAATGATCTCCAGAAAGGTGATCAGCACTGACGTCAGCTACTTTTTTTAAACTCATATCTGGAAAAGACTTAGTCTTGGGAAGGACAGTGCTCTCAAGTAATCGTATTTCCACAGACAGTTTCTGTCTACCACATAAACATTATTACACAAGAAATGAAAGAAACAAATTAGCAAGTTTTAATCTCGGACAGTTGATTCACGTTGCATTTAATGAGATTACACTTTTTACAGGAAGTGTTCCGTTACCTGGGTGTATTACACTTTGTCTCGTACTGTACGACACTCTAGAATATTCATGGGCACATAATGTCTCTCGTGTCAAACAATGCACTCCGTGTTGTACGTATTAACATAATGTGCTTGCATGCATAATGTCATGTAGCCACCTGATCACGCCCTCTGTTAGGCACACTCGTCGCGGCAAGTGCCCGGTTACAAACCCTTTGTTACCTTGCCTACTAAACACAGCGCTTGTGACGTATCCTATAAATCAGTACCTGAACCCCGTACCGAAAGGTTGGTTTAGCGGTTGCGGTCTAGGCTTCATATTCGGGACATGCATGATTCGAACGGCGGTCCGTCACCTGGCACTGACTGAGGTTTTCGTGATTTTCCTCAGTCCCTTCGCGCATACACCGGAACAGTACTTTATTGGCTACGGTCGGTTCTTCTAATTTATTTCCGAGTCATCTTCTATTAATGATTCAAATATGAGGCGCAATTTAGTGTCAGCAAACTGACAACATGTAACGTAAATCACAGAACTGAACACAAAACCAATGAACAAGAGTAAGGCGATCCCGTAAACACAAAGCTTGCACTTTGTTGTGTTTATCCCTGTTGGGTGCTGAGCTGCAATAATTATTAACATTACAACAGTCCTGTAACGCTACATTCTGTTCTAAAGCAGAGGGAATATGTAGGCTTGTGAAATCACAATGCTGAGCGTCTCTGTCTGTATGTACGTATATATATATATATATATATATATATATGTATGTGTGCGCGTATGTGTGTTTGTGTATGTGTGTAATTTATGTATGTGTGTATGTATGTATATATGTATTATTGTATGAGTGTTTGTGTGTATGTATGTACGTATGTGCGTGTATGTATTATATATATATATATTTATATACGTATGTACCTATATACGCATATGTGTATGTATGTATGTATGTATGTATGTTGGTCTGTATTTACATATGTACTATGTGTACATGTATCTATTATGCACGTATGTGTTTATGTATGTATGTATGTCCACAATCTGAACCTATTTACTTATTTTAGTGAAACCTGGTATGAAAGTCCGCCACTGGATTTCACCTCAACGGAGTAATTTCAAGGTACTGCCATGACCAGTAACAACAAGCGGAAATACAGAGGGACGGACGGACATGGCGAAGCAAACAGTAGATTTTGGAAATTTTGCGAACCGCGACAAAAACCTAAAACGCAATTTGTGTTTCTCCCTGTCGTCAATGCATACTTGCCATCTGACTTCTAACCTTCAGTCATCACATTAAAGCACTCCGCAATCCCTTCCTTACAGAGCCGTCTCTACTAACAATTCGTAACACAGTTCCAATTCAAACGTTCATTGCACACTGGTAGCGTACTGTCTAATTAACTAATTTGTGAAAGCTAATTTTCTTGTCAGATCAAAAATCGGAATATAAGAGAATACCCATTCATGTTACCTGGTTGAATTACCGTAATAATCGCCCACTCTCTCACTAGGTAACTCACATAATTGACAAAATATTGTTAAACAACCTACGAAAAGTAGAAAAATTTTGAAATAGAATCTTATTAGTGAAGGAAGGTTCAGTTCCTTTCTGTTTTGCAGGACATGGAAGCCACTGTCCGTACAAAATACCAAGAAGACTCCTTTCTTATACGGGTAACTTTGAAAGAAACAGCAATTAAACGCATGGCTTCTGAAACTTCCTTGAAATAACAGCCCCTTTGATGAATATTTTATCTTCTCATGCAGAGCGAAGTTAAAATTAATGGCTTCTTTTACGAATAACATTGAGTGACACTTGTTTTGTTTCTGCTTAAGAATTTCTTGTAGCTGCTACATAATTGCTGACAGAAAAATTTTAAATGTTTTTCTTTGGCGTGACTCTGAGTGGCAGAACATTCATACCGATCGTCTTCGGGCATCGGCATATTTTACGACGTCGTAAAAAATGAAGTATTTTATTCCACAGCTATTAATTTGTATGGCTTTAATGACACTGTATTTGTCGCAGAAATTATACTTACTTACTCCAGGGTGCAGAGTCCTTCTTGAGAAGCTAACTGGTTTGCAGCTAGTCAAGAAACTCCCCGCATTTCACGTAACCTGAAGGTTCATTACCACACTCACAAGCGTCCGCCACCTGTCTCTATCCTAGACCAGCTCAGTCCAGTCCATATACCCACATCCCACCTCCTGGAGATCCATCATAATATTATCCACCCATCTATGCCTAGGTCTCCCCAGTGGTCTCCTTCCCTCCGGTTTCCCCACCAAGACCCAATACACCCCCTCTCCTCACCCATACGTGCCACATGCCCAGCCCATCTCATTCTTCTCGATTTTATCACCCGCACAATATTGGGTGAGGAGTACAAATCATTTAGCTCCTCGTTATGCAATCTC
>Ga0123357_10011264_pt1 | contig 11451 bp, 5 predicted proteins | sample TergutEmb28metaG_FD_89873 | JGI IMG/M metagenome (GOLD analysis project Ga0123357, IMG submission 89873) | Embiratermes neotenicus P4 segment gut microbial communities from Petit-Saut dam, French Guiana - Emb289 P4 | ecosystem: Host-associated > Arthropoda: Insects > Digestive system > Gut ...
CCGAAGGTTCATTACCGCACTCACAAGCGTCCGCCACCTGTCTCTATCCTGGGCCAGCCCAATCCAGTCCATATACCCACATCCCACCTCCTGGAGATCCGTCCTAATATTATCCTCCCATCTACGCCTAGGACGAGGTAACGGGGGTATGGAGCAGACTGCATAACGAGGAGCTAAACGATTTGTACTCCTCACCCAATATTGGGGGAGTGATAAAATCGAGAAGAATGAGATGGGCTGGGCATGTGGCACGAATGAGTGAGGAGAGGGGATGTATAGGGTCTTGGTGGGGAAACCGGAGGGAAAGGGACCAACAACTAATACGTATCCAAAACAACGAAACCAACGCCCTACGCAAGAACACTGACAACAGCGCCCTCTGAAGTGTCAAAACGCTTTTGTCCTAAACAAAATAAAAGTTGTGAAAGAGGCAGTCAATTTTCTGTAAGAACACGCACCGACAGAGAGCCGTAAATTTCTTCTGGACAGCCCCAGATTCATTGCTGTGATGACGTCAAGTCTCCCACATCACAAGCTGCTCTCTTTGCAGAGCACTGAATTTACTGCGCTTATCGGGTGGACTGTCTTAATGTGCGGTATTTTTATTGAGGCCCATCCCGATAGCCATGTGGTCTAAGACGTAAGTCTACAGCCGCTTGTACGCTGGGATCGCGGGTTAGAATCCTGCTAAAGGCATGGACGTTCGTCTTTCGTGTTTGTTGTGTGTTGTTTAGATATCGGTAGCGATCTCTGCGATGAACTGATTACTCATTCAGAGTAGTCCTGTCTGTGTGTGTTCTAGAAACCTCACCAATGAGGCGGCATAGGTCCGATTTGGGCTGTAGCGGCAGTTATAAGAAATGTTTTGTGGAGAATGACCTCCATTGGCTCTGCCACCAGTCGTTGATACAGCGCGAACGTGCCTGCGTCTATACAAGACAACAAACGGACCGAGCGTGCGTACATGCTTAGAGAGATATTAATATTTCAGATCCATGGCAGATCCAATATTTGGTTCGTGTCTAGCTGAATGGCCACCAAAGTCAACAAACACTGTACGTACTTGTGACTGCGTGCTATTTATCATGAAATATTTTTCTGAGAACGAGTTTATATCTTAATGTGGGTATAAACGTCTTATTCAGTGGATACCAGAGGCTCTGGGGTAAGGCAGCTGAGGCGTGAAGCTGACAACTTGCCCCCATCTAGAGACGGGTATAAAAATGGGTGGCGGTATACCTCCAGGTCCCCATGTGCCTTCATGTTGTGCACAGGGAGTGCATCATTTTTCCCGTGTAGATGTAAGTTACACACTGCTTTCTCCGCAGTAACAAAACGATCGTTTAGCATTGCGTCATTGACTGGCCTTAAGACACGTTTATCTTGCATTTGGATCGTAGTTTTCTCGTCTCTGGCCTTAGCCAAACCTACAGATCCTGAGCCTTGAGGCTGTAATGGGGATTAGATGACTTCTACAGCACGAGTCGTCGTAATCGTGTAGATGCGTACAGATATTTCTTTTCAGATATGTAGGGACTGCAGGTTATTCCAAAACTTCAGTACAGGGGTGCTGATAAGTCTTTAGCCCGACCAGGAAGGAAACAAGCTAATGTTTCTATCAGAATGGTGTGAATTTCCTTCGGCGCCTTGCCTTGCAGGAAAAACGCGCGTCCCTGACATGCTTCCGTGTTTGTTTCCTTCCTGGTCGGGCTAAGGACTTATCAGCACACCGGTATACATACAAAGCTACACGGCGTCATATTCCAGAAGGCATGAATTTTGGGGCCCTTAGGTTCATGTCCTGAAGCAAATGGATTTTATTATATCGTAGCGGCTCAAAATCGAGCCCATGTGACGTCTTAATATCTGCTTTCGGAAAAGGAACACTCCGACGTAGACCGCCGATCGAAGTGTTGATTTTGTGTACTTCGCCTCTGCCCTTGCACCCAACCCCCAGTCAAAGGCTGGGGTTGACCTAATACCTTTAATGAGGCCATAACCCCTTTATTCAACATCTCTTCCAGTTCTTCATTAACTAAACATTTGACAGCTTCTGTAGGTAAATAAACATCTACAGTTGATGGACAAACTAATGGAAACAGTTGTGAAAGATACACATTTCTCTATTAATGCGGAGTTTGGCCATCATTTGCCTTAAATACAGCTTGTATCCTTCGTGGAATGGACTCTCATAAGTTCCGAATATTCTCTAGTGGAATACTGTACCGCTGTTCATGGGGAACATCTTACAGTTGCTTGAGAAATGGTAGAGGAGGGAATCTTCTTCTCACCCTGCCCTCTAAAAATGACCGCAGTGTTTCGATGATTTTTATGTCTGGCGATTTTGCTACTCAGGAAATATGTTGAAGTGCATCTTCATGCTCCTCAAACCAAGACTGACAACTTCTGGCTCTGTGTGTGTGTGTGTGTGTGTGTGTGTGTGTGTGTGTGTGTGTGTGGGCGAATTGTCATTTTTAAAAATTACATCATTGTTAGGAAACAACATGTGGAACACAGAAGGCACTTGTTTACCTAAAATGTCCACGTAGTTACTGGCAGTAATTCAACCATTTAGAGTGCTTATAGGACCAGCAGAATACCAAGTTATTGCTGCCCAAATCGGCACATATTCGCCTCCATGTTTCACAGTTGGAACCAGGCATTCAGGATGACAGGCTTCCTTGGGCGTTATTCAATGATAAACCCGGACTGATGTTCGGAACATCTTGAAGGAAGACATATCTGACCGTATTACGTGTTGCCAATCATCAGTCATTCAGGTTTTAATCATCATTCCATCTTTTTCGCCTTTCAGCGTTGTTTTTAGTAATAAGAGGCTTAGCAATTGCAGCTGTACTGCGGATGTTCGATTTGTGAAGCTCTGGACAGACTGTTTTTGTGGAAACAGGATCGTTAAGTTGAATATTGAGTTCTGTTGTCACCTATGCTGCCGTAGATCTGTGATTTTTGGACATGATCCTCTTCCATGTGCGGCGATCCCTTTCACTTGGTTTTGGTTTTCGGCCACCATTCCTCTCAGCTGATGATGTCTTCACATGATTTGTGTGTGAAGCCATAAACTTGGCAACTGCTGCTCTGGTTACTCCTAATAAAGCTAGCTTTTGGCTCCAGATGCTCCAGTTAAACGCGCACCAACAGTCTGTCTATCCTCTTAGAAAATCTGACAAGTCTTCCATTTTGCAGTAAAGGTAAAGTGCACCCTTGTACAGGCACTGAAGCTCTGTACAGGCCTGCGGCCCACAGGGGGAGTAGAGGTATAGCTCTACCCTTTCTTTACTACGGCACTAGAAGGAGGTGAGGGGTCAGCGTCATGCCCCGGCCGCACTTTACCCCCGGGAAAGACCCGGTACCCATTGTACAAGAGGTTGGGTGGGCCCCAGGGCCGGTCTGGACAGGTGCGGAAAATCTTGCCCCCCACGGGGATTCGATCCCCGGACCGTCCACTGCTACCAAACAGTTTTCAATGCATTGACACTGGCACTACACAGTGTAAACAAACAAAAGAATAACAACTAGGTACTCACAACTAGTGTTCTTTCAGTGTAGCCAATACAAACACTTCTATTCCTGTACTGTCTAGTGTTTCCAATATTTTGTCCTTTCCCTGAAATTCATGTGCGTGTGTGTGTGTGTGTGTGTGTGTGTGTGTTTGGAGGGGCGAGGTAGTGTAATCGGTAGAGCAACTAAGCTACGGGCTGGACGGTCCTGTTTTCGATTCGCGGTAGGGGCAAGAAATGTTTTTCTTCTCCGAAAAGTCGCGACGGTCTCTGGGGCCTACTAACCCTGCTGTTCAATGGGTACCGTGTAAAGAGGCCGGGCTATGGAGTTAACCGCTTAACCCAGTCTAGTCCCGAGGTTAAGAATGAGTGTTGCCCTACGTCTAGTCATCCAGTGTGCCTTGAGAGTGACGAATTGAATTATTTTCGGGTGTGTAACATATCAACACGAAGAGTGTGGAGGAAAGAAACTTTGCACTCTTTTTCACTGTGGTTCAGACTGTTTTTCATAATGATTATTATCAATTTTTGCGTGAAGAAATCAGCTGACAAATGTGTATTTTGTTCGGCCAATATCTAACTCTCCTTCTGCGATGAGAACAGGTGTAACAAGAGTCACATACTCTTAAAACATTTCGTATCTTATAGATATCTGGACCCTACTTTAACTGATAATGTTACTTATATGTGGCAAATCTGATCAGATTTCTTTTGTAACTCTCGAGATGAAAGGACAGATTTAAATACGATCGAGTACAGTCAGTCTGTATTCCTGTACCATGTGACCACATGGCCACTTGTTGGCCCTGTTGTCCCTGAATGTCTTTACTGCTATCGAAGTTTTTAACGAACATAAAATCATGCAACAACACTTCATAAACATTCCAAACTAACGTGTTAACTCTTCATTGCCGCCGTCGGTGCATTGTAGGTCGTAAGTGCAGTGAAGAATAAGCTAAATTTAAAACAATGATTGGATATTGACCAACTAATTGCACTGTTATATGTTTTTAAAATATTTATTTACAATTAACACTTTAAAACATATCACTTTTGTTTAAAATTCGTCGTTACTCCTACATGTTTCGGTCCTTCTGGACCATCCTCAGGGAGTGTTATGTTCCTGAAATTGAAGTTGCTAGTATTCTATATTTGGTGTTGTGACGGCATGCGTTTGAGTGTTCAGGTTATGTCTGCGTGCCTTGTTGATGTGTCTGTTGCACAAGGCACGCAGACATAACCTGAACACCCAAACGCATGCCGTCACAACACCAAATATAGAATACTAGCAACTTCAATTTTAGGAACTTAACACTCCCTGAGGATGGTCCAGAAGGACCGAAACATGTAGGAGTAACGACGAATTTTAAACAAAGTGATATGTTTTAAAGTGTTGATTGTAAATAAATATTTTAAAAACATATAAAAATGCAATTAGTTGGTCAATATCCAATCATTAGACTATTGCACGGAATAAAAAAGAAAATAAATTAAAAACACTTCGTCCTGGGAAGTAATTAGTATTTAAAGAACGCCAGCGCCGCCCTGAAGGGTTCCCATGACACTACAAAGTGGTAACATTTCGACTTACCAGGTCCCTCACTGTACACAGCATTGCTCTCTTCAACAGCACAGTAATCTGTCTGGCAAATGGTACCCGGTACCTGGACCTAATTTTTTCTGTGGCAACTGGAATCGTCGTTTCCACTGCGTTTGCTGCTGGTCTGAGCATCGAGGCTGAAAAGAAACAGAAAACAATAAAACGTCATGTCTGAGCATTATTGGAACTTGGAAATAAATGCTGTCAGTTTCGGAACTGGCTTCATGTTGCTCAGGATAGGGGCACATGGCGGACTGTTATGCGTGTATCTGAATGACAGACTTATTTATTTATTTATTTATTTATTTATATAAATGGCGGATTGTTAGTAATGTATTCATTTCAATGGCGGACTGTTATTTACTTATGTATTTATTTAAATGGCGGGCTGTTATTTATTTATTTAAATAGCAGCCTTATTTATTGATTTGTTTATATAAATGGTGGACTGATATTCATGTATTTATTTAAACGGAGAGCTGTTATTTACTACTGTATTTATTTAAATGACGGGCTATTATTGACTTACGTATTTATTTAAAAGGCAGGCTGTTATTTATCTATTTAAATGGCAGGCTTATTTATTTGTTTATATAAATGGCGGATTATCATTAATGTATTTATTTAAATGGCGGGCTGTTATTTACTTATGTATTATTGAAGTGGCGGACTCTTATTTATTTATTTATTTAAATGATAGGCTTATTTATTTATTTATTTGTTTATGTAAATGGCGGACTATCATTAATGCATTTATTTAAATGAAGGACTCTTATTTATTTATTTATTTCATTTGTGGTTTAGTTGGAAAGAGCCGCGCTGTATTATGCGGTATAGTGATTAGGCTACGGACGGTAAGATCCGAGGTTCCAATCGCGGCGACAAATTTTCTCTGCTCCAGAACGCCCAGACCGGTTCTGAAGACCACCTAGCCTCGTATTCAGACCCTTTTCCGGAGGTAAAGTGGTCGAAGCTTGAGATTAACCACTCTTCTTCATCTAATTCTAAGGGTAAGAATGAGTGGAGCTGTGCCCCCACGCCCCCTTAATGACATGTGAAGGAAAAACTTTATTTTACATTTTGATTTAGCGACGTTGTCGGGACTTTAGAGTGGTTAAGTTCATTGGTGAATAATTAATTAAAACGGGTGTTGAAGGAAGTGATTGTTGTCTGCCTGGAGTGAACAAAAGGAGCGGCTGTGTAGTCTGTCTGTGGGCTTAGAACTGAACTGCGCATGTCTCGATTGTTAGATCTTTGGCGGGCTGCTGTGTACACGGTAATGAACAGGAGATTTAATGTTCTCACGGCGTACACTAGGAAAGAAGTTTTCTTCTGAGATATGACGATGCTTAGCCTCGTACAGTAGTACTGAAGTTTCCGACGAATGCCGTGCAAATTATTCCAACACCTCATGTGAAGACGTTGTCATTTGCCAAGACTGTGTAACCTTGGTCCTCTCTCTTTAACGGAATGTTGAGGCTGGAAAATTTTTGCACAGTGTTACATCACGTACGGCATCATTTTTTTTTTTTTTTTTTTTTTATCTTTAGCGAAAAACTTAAAATGATCTCACCCGTACACTGAAGTTGGAGGAATTAAATTCTTTAGAAACTCATTATGCAAGACTGCACTTGTTAGATAAAATAATTTGTACTTATTAACCAGATAAGCAGCATCAACTGATAACTCTCCGGCAGTCAGATTGAGATTAATTTGATAAGTCAGTTGCCACCTGTTACAGCTTATCATGTGTAAATGTTGAAAAAAAATATATGGCAATTTGATTATAAGTACCTTAAGGTACAGGGAAGTTGTCCGTTCCCAGGCCGTGAGGTCATATGTGGGGAGTAGAGGTATATCCACACTCATTCTTTACCACGGAGGTAGATGGAGGTCAACGGGCAACATCGGCCACTTTACCTCCCACGAAGGAGCCCCGGTACCTACTTGCACAGGAGGCTGAGTGGGCTACACAGTCGGTCTGGACGTAGAGAACAGAACATTCTTTTTTCCCTGCCGGAATTTGAAACCCGTATCGTCCAAACCGTAGCCTAGTCACCGTACCTACTACGCTGTACCTGTGATGTAAGAATTTTGTTTCGCCACGGTTCTGCATTCAGGCGAACCTGAGGTATGTCAAACAATGCAGTGACTGGCTCCTTATTGGATCATCGATCCCTCTCTTTGCGGTTCATTTCTCGGCACAGGCAACCGAGTTCGAGCATATTTAAAGTTATACACGGCGTCGTGTCCCAGGGGACTTGGAAACTTAAACAAAACTACTGTCAGAACCGCAAACTTCGCGTTTATTTTTAATTTTTCCTCCCATGTGAAATAATACTCCCGTACGCAGCGTGAATTCATCTTTTCTAATTATCCAGTCACCTGAAAATGGTGTAGATGGGAGAGTATTTCATGCATTAATTAATTAATGCTGTTTTCGGTCTTACGACAGATCCATAGCGTCGTCCAAAGCGAGTTCTCCACAGAGTGTGATCTAGTGCTTCGTCTTTACATTTCCGGTATTCGGGAGAATGATATGCTACTGAATGGATGTTAGGGCGGAGGTGTGCGGATTGGTTTCTTTAGTGTGTGGGTAGAAGACAGTGGTAGGGTTTTGCGAATACTGCAATGTGTGTGTGTGTGTGTGTGTGTGTGTGTAGAGAGAGAGAGAGAGAGAGAGAGAGAGAGAGAAGGGAGGGGGCCGCAACAGCCCAATTCGGGCCTAGGCCGCCTCACTCCTGAGGTTCCTAGATCACTCACAATTAGACACATACAACCAGTAGGACTCCCCTGGACGGGTGATCAGCCCGTCACCGAGACCACCACCTACACAGTACACAGCAAACAGAAGAGACGAACGTCCATGCCCCCGACGGGATTCGAACGTACGATCCCAGCAATCGAGCGGCTGCAGACCTACGCCTTGGACCGCACGGTCACCGGGATCGGTAAACTGCAGTTAATCTTGGAATTGTGTAAGAACGAGGAATGCAGCCACTATCTGAGCGATTGCTTGCAGACGCCTAAGGACTGTCCTCTTTGGATGTAGTTGGTTCTCAATAGTCTTGTTGCCCTGCTCTATATATAATCCCTGACGCTTATAAATTTCGTCTAATAAAGAAGGGAAAATGTGAGCCCTGCGGCTAATTCCGATGACCAGGGCACGGAGTGGACAACCGGAGAATCGGGGTTTGGTTTATGGCGGGGCAGAGCCACTGTGTCTATTCCGGCTCTGTGACCCGCGGGTAAAGCGGTCGTAGCATACTGCTACTTAACCTCTGTTAACCCCTTAAACGCCGAATTAAATCCCATCTACCATTTGCTGGCATTATTAGGAGCTCACCGTATTCTCCACGTTAGCAGGGTAAGGGTTAATGGAGAGGGGGCTAGCATCGTGACAGCCTGGGTTTAATCGGAAAGTGGTCTCAAGAAAAGAAGAAGAAGAAGAAGAAGAAGAAGAAGAAGAAGAAGAAGAAAAAAAAACAAAACAAAAAAACCGTAATAACCTCGGGTCCATTCCTGTGCATTTTTCGGTGTATGTTTCTTCTTTCAGGGAAGGGGTCAAAATTTTCATTGAACTTGAGGTTGATGGAAACTATCTGTCCCAGCCTCGTGAAGTTGCAGAGGCTTTTGCTGAGTACTTTTAGAACTTCTTACAATAACGCTTACGTAGGTGAACCTTCCAGTGCTTCGCGATCCGCCGATTCCTTATCTTTGGTTTATGTCTGTGACTCAGATACTCTGAAGGCCAAGCAGCGAATAAGCTTTACAAAACTGTTGGATTGCAACGACATTCCTGCATTCCTGGCTTTTTTTTGTAAATGTCAAATTTATTTTGTAAACTTGACTTATGTCGGCTAAGTTTCCCTATCCTGTTGGAAGAAAGCTGCCGTTGTCCCTGTTTTCATAAAAGGAGACAGTGCTTCAATGAATAATTACATTTTTTCCTGTGGTGCTTCGACCCGATTCCGGGTCTTGGCCTCCCCTTACGGGGCTTGGCGATCACACACAAGGACGCACCACAGTCGGTAGGACTCCTCTGGACGAGTGATCAGCCCGACGCAGAGACCTACCCGGCAACACACAACACTCATAACAGACAGACATCCATGCCCCCGGCGGGATTCGAACCCACAATCCCAGCCAGCGAGAGACCGCAGACCTCCGTCTTAGACCGCGCAACCACTGTGATCAGCGAGTAATTACATACCAATTTCTATTCTCAGCGCCTTTTAAAATACAGTAGAACTCCACTTGTCCGAATTAATTGCAATATTATAGAGCAGGACAGTCCATAGATGACAATACGGCGCATGTGTATTGCATGCTGGATACCTAAGGCTACAAACACAAACTTAGAATGCGTAATAATAATTGCTTTTCCACTGCAACAATGGTTGCACGAACGCGCCTGAATGTTACGTTATTCGTACATTGTCTGTGTTGTATTAACCCCTTACAATACAACAACGCTGCTATCGTAAGTTGCTTGAAACTTCATACATGAAATGTTCGGAGGCGCCACCCAGACGCATTTCCCTTTCAATAAACCTTACTGTTGTTCAGAATGTTGCCTCACCCTTTTGGAAACCGTCGGCCATTGTGTTGCGTATCGAAATAGGAGAGATTTTACTGTATTTAATGTCGTAAGACTTGAAGCATTCGCGGCGACAGATGTCAATGAAATTTTCTCGGGCAGACAGACGCGTCAAGGTGTGAAGGTTTCCCGACGTTTAGGGTGTGCTGCACACCCTGAAGATGGGGACAGAGTTAGTTACCGAAACGTCGGGTAAACCTTCACATCTTGACGCGGTTATCTGCCCTAGAGAATTTCGTTTATTTAATGTAATCTGCAAATTTCTTGACAGTCCTTCGACGTCTGACGCTGTCAGCGTTGCTCCTACCAAAAGGACAAATGGACAAAGCATGGTAAACGTTCAAAAAGTAATGCTTGTTCGGGAATCGGGGAGCATTTGATAGGAAAGTGCTTCCATTATTTTTCTAACTGTGTCAGAGTTTATCTCGGGTCTTCAAACGATGGCTTATCTTTTGCACACAGAAGTTGAGCCATGTTTTACGAATCAAGATACACCGTAACACAAGACTAGACAAGCCACAAGATTTTACATTATCTGAACCGTGCATCGTGGTACACATACTTGAGAAAACCCAACAAGAATGCACACTTTTCTTAATAATTTAATTGAAATAACTTATTAAGGAAAAGTGTGTATCTTGCTGGTCTTTCTCACGTAAGCCACAAGATTGGTGCCTTACAAGTTCTGGGGTCGAATCCATGATGCTGACTGTCACTGACCTTCCTTCGGCAGCATATTTACTGCTGGTATCAGATTATTGTATTTCAAATTTCTGCTCAGCGACTTCTCTTACTTTTGACGTCTTCTTCTCAGATATTTCTGAACTGTTTTGGCTCCGTCGCTTATGGTCGCGAAAAGCGCCATTTAGCTTCGTCACACCTGTTCGTCCGTCTTTCCCTCCGCGTGTATCAACTTGACTCTCACTGAACGGATTTTGGTGGTATTTCAATTTGGAGACGCTTACTAGAATCTGTCCTGAAAAATCCACATTTTGGTAAAATCGGATTAAAGTTTCGAGCACTTTACAGGAAGACCTAAATATATTTTACAATTTTGACGGCGACATAAAGCCGCAATAAGACCGAGCTCTTCGAGCCAAATGTTATTGAGCTCTTAGGATAGCCCAGAAGATTTAAGTAGTATGAAATGTTCATTTGCCCAACTACAGTGCTACAGACAACTCATAGCTGCATTTCCGATGTAACACTTAAGTATTTCATATTGTTGACGGCGACCTACTTAGCTCAACAATAAAGGCCTTTGCCTTCGGATGGCAACAATTATTACACGAAAGCGCCACAGTGTTATGTTATAAACACCTTGTTTCCTTCAATGTTTACACAGTTCCGTTGACTTTAGCGCCCAGAAAAATGTTCCTTGTTTACATTGAACAAGATAGGCAGTGCATGTTTAAGGTAATGTGGCGCATTCACGCAATGTTTATGCCTCATCGGCTGTCCTAATATTATATCATTTTACTCGAATTTGTATTACCGGCAAGCGTGATTCCTAATGTTCTTATTGCTTCGGAACATCAACAGTGTGTTTCCCTTGTATTGCAGACCTACATATGTCACTGTCAGCAATATAAATATAAATATATGTAAGGTAAAGGTAAAGTGATCCCGTTACAGGCCCGGTGTGGCCCAGAGGGTGGGTACAGGTATAGCTCTACTCTTCCATGACCGCGGCACTAGAAGGGGGTGAGTGGTCAGCAGCACGCCCCGGCCGC
>Ga0123357_10011265_pt1 | contig 11450 bp, 8 predicted proteins | sample TergutEmb28metaG_FD_89873 | JGI IMG/M metagenome (GOLD analysis project Ga0123357, IMG submission 89873) | Embiratermes neotenicus P4 segment gut microbial communities from Petit-Saut dam, French Guiana - Emb289 P4 | ecosystem: Host-associated > Arthropoda: Insects > Digestive system > Gut ...
CCTACACAACATGATATGCTGCCACAACACCTTGTTTACAAAAACGAACTAAATCGTGAATATGTAATAACTTTATCAAGGAACGACGAAACTCCCTGATGATGATCTGAAAAGATCGAAACAAGTCGGAGTGGTTTTAAAGTGTTTTAAGTGAACGTTATACAGGTGCATTTGTTGGTTAATAGTTGAAGTGATTTTACGAAATACACGGTCCAACGATGAGATTCATAGTCACTATTCAGTATCGAAAAACTACTGTTTCGTATTTTAGAAGTCCCGAATTGAGGTCTTGTTCTGGAGCCTCATATTCCTGACTGAAATTTGCATAGTTTTTTTTCTCCTTGCAATAACGTTCAGTGATAATGGTTCAAAATTCATCATGACCGTTTCACTCTGTACCCATCAAATCACTGTACGCCTTAAGTAACCAAGTGTTAAAATACGCTGAAGCCTCTGACATAAATACGGAAAATGTAGTCAATCCAACAGTGTAAATTCCGTTTTATTCTAATATCCTTTTCCATTCATTCTTCATAATGCACTACAGCTGAAGATCGTAATTAACCAAGATTCGACTTCCACACACACACACACACACACACACACACACACACACACACACACACACATATATATATCCTATTTACCTGCTACTTGGTACCATTTCAAGGCCCTTGAACTATCACTACGGAAACTGTAGCCCAAGTTGCACCTCCCGCTTAGAATAGAGCTGTGAGTGTGCTATTCATAAGAAGAATTACACGACAGACTTGATACACTAAGTAAGGATTCTTTCATGACGCTTCTTCACTACCTGCCTAACCACTTCAAGTGAGTCCAGTACAAACAGGACTTTCTGTAAAACGGAACTAGAACTTGCACAGTAGGCCTATGAGGTTGCTGTAACGATAACACTGGAATCGGTTGGGACATGAGCTATTCTGCCTGAAGCTTCTCGTAGCTTTACTCAGTCGCTCAAGGTAATTTCCTTGGCATTAACTCGATTTCGCCAGGGCCTTTTTTAAGTCTCCTCTTATTTATCATTTTTATCTCATCGTACAGTTCGACGCTGTACACCTCTAATCTGAGTTAGTGACAGCCTCGTAAACTAAACGGAAAAATACAAAAGTCGTATGAATGAACACGGAAAGAAAATTTCGGACACACTTGATGAAATTATGGGACTTTGACTAAGTATGACCCATTCGTTGTCGCAATAAATTATGTAATGGCGATACAAGTAGGAATATTACGTAACTCATTATATTCGTTTCAGATTCGCACGGAATACAGAGAGTAACACTGATTTGAAGGCAAATTAAGATCACTGTTTGTGCCGTATCATTACTTCGTGCCATGATAACTGTTACACCTAAAGCAGCAGGCAATATGCACGTAAATTTATAATGCTTTGTACCTCATGCAATCTGTTAAGAATTTTATTGCAGCCACGCTGTGGGCTTGTTTGCCAGTAACTAATGTGGCTTGGACAGGAAGACGAAACGAAGACGGTATTTAATTTTTTTTAGTTCATCGAAATTACTGTGGGTTTACCAACGTAGTATTAATCAAAAAGGCGAGAATCTGGTCTGTTTTGCTCTAAGACTTACACAGTGAACAGCCACTTAAAGAGATATGGCAAGCCCACTCAGTTACAGAATTCTACTTAATATCACATGCAATAACTGTAGAGTGAATGCAAAAGTTTCAGTTGTTCTTCATTAAGCGCCAGGCCGTTAAAGCGATTTTGGGTTGAGTGTGTGGCTCTGTTTATTCTTAACGTTGTTAACCAGCTGGAAGAGGTTGATCTGCTTCATGTTCTGGTCGCTTTACCCCTAGGGAAATAACCTCTGGCCTCAGTTTATAGGAAACTGAGTGGGTCTCAAAACCAGCCTGGGTGCTGTGGCGAATAGAAGAACGTCCACCTTGCCGAGAATTGAAATCTTTCTTACCGTTTGTCCGGCCCGCATTTTGTTCAGTATAGACTACTGATGTTATTGCGGCTCATTTATTTCGAACGGAGGAGAACTTTCAATTACCGCGGTTCCTGCGTTCTCTCAGTTTCTTACAGTAGAACTATAAGTCTAAGAGTCACTTGCTATGTCTTAGTGTCACTGGGATATGATATGTATGTCACTTAGAATTCCGCATTTGCCGACTCACTAAGAACTGTGCTTCGATCTGTATGTGCCTACCAGTTTGAGAGTGAGTGTAACTTCTCCATACTCGTGAATGAGGAACTGTTCAAAATGCAGCCGAAATTTATTTCGAGGCTAAATGTCGCTTAGAATAAGTCGTGGTGGTAAGCTGTATATTTGTTACTCCATACAAAGCAGCCCTTTCAGTTGCTTCCAAATTAGATTTTGATATGATATGATATGGTATGATATATGACATGGTATGATATGATATGATATATATGATATATGATATTTATTTACTGCTATTGGGTTTCCACCCGGTGGCAGTGGTCGATAAACTTGTACAAAAATAGGAAAGAGACAGCTATATACACAAGGAAAATCAGTACACAAAATAATACAAGAACGCAGAATACACAAAATAAAAAACAAACATAAAAGAAGACAACAAACATAAAAAGAATATCAAAAAACACAAGTAGAGTAATTAGAAAATAACAAATAGAAGCAAATAATAATGAGACAACGTACTGCACAGAACCTAAAATACAGCTACATAATTGTCAATCAATGATAATACACACGCTTCACTAAAGATCTTCTCTTGACCTGACTTCACTTCATTTTACTTTTATCGTGACATCCCTAAGATGTATGTCACTTGCTTGCACACTGTTTGCCAACCGCGGTAGATTGACACTTGATACACCACTCCAGTTTTTTTAATGCAGTGTTGGTTGAATGTCTGTTGCTACCTGTTCTGCACAGGAACATGATTCCTCTTTATTTATTTCTCTGATACGTACGTAAGCCTATCATAAATAATGTTATAAAACCATGTAATTTTCAGTACGGCCAAGTACTAAGCATGCAAGATAGGCTACTGAAATAACTACGTAATTCCACGTAGCAGAAGCCCTGTTGAGAACCGGTTGGTCCCCACCAAGTTAAGAAACTTTATTACCGTTTCACAACCACCCGTCACTTGTCACTATCCTGAGCCAGACAAATCCATTCCATGCTTATATATTTCAGACCCATTCTAGTATAATTCTCTTTACGCGTAAGTGACATTTCCTTCGGGCTATCCAAGCAAAACCATTTAAACATTTCTTTTTTTCCCAGGCTACAACACACACCTCCCATCTCATCCTTCTTAGGTTAAATTCATCATCCTAATTTTATTTATTGAGGAATGCAAATCCTGAAGCTGCTCATTATGAAGTTTTCTCCAGTATCCCTACACCCTCCCTCTCAGGTCAATGGTATCTCTGTGTACCACGTTCTTGAACAGTCTTCCACAATTCTCTCTGGGGTTTCGCTGTTTCGTTCTTCAACTAACTGATCTTCACAAAGGAGATATGACACATCGTCTGAGAATTCGGAGCTGAGTTTTGACTTATTATTTAAACAGCTTCACCGCGTATTTGGTTAAAATGGAACTGATTTAGTTCTGACTTACGCGATGTCCGCTCTTGTGACATGCTGGATTATACAACGAACATGATGGACATAATGAAGGCATTAAAATACAATCAGTCATGCAACTTGTTTCATAGGAAATTATACTGTTAAGTGCGCAAGATATATTCTTGGAGTGCCTTGCTAAAGAAACTAATTTCACGTTTTACGTTACCTACCAAAAGAGTGATTTTTTTAATAAACTGTACAAACGCAGGCACAGACAGACACTAAACCATAAAAGGCCACTGCTGCTGATAAAATATAGATTTTATTGACCAAATTTAAAGCGATTTACGATCTGTGGGCAGCATGTTAATAGAGGCTATTCCATTTCGGCAGGCCTACATTTGAAGTCCCTATCTTCAACAAAAAGTTTACCGACATGGTGAATATGCCATCTTGCATCCCATCCAATGAAAGGACCTACAATTTTTTATCTTTAAGGAAGTGTAATTATTATCAATGCAAGTTTATATCAAAATTGAAAATAACAACATGGCGATCGCGCGAAATATTACAAACATTTTTCAGGATTGTTCCATATGACGAAAGAATCTGATGTAACACGAGACTCTTCTCTGATTATATAAACACGTTTGCTGCTCCTATGCGTAGTACGTATGTGCACTAATCATGAAGGTCGTAACAAAACTAGTTCTCTGGGTGCAGAACGTGTCAAGACGTGCCCCATTGTCTCAGCGGACTTACAGGCACATTGACATTTAGGTCTAGTGTTCTGTTGTAGTTCCTGCTGTCTGTGTGGACCAGATGAATCAAATCTGTAAACTCGTATCCTTTTCTTTGAATATACGTTTTAGTATCCCCATCTTTATCTAGGTCTCACATGTATTATTCTTCCTTTAAATATATGCTTTTCTCATTTCTCATGTGCTGTCGTTCTTCCGTCCCATCTTGGTGTACGCAAGGAATTTCAGCCTCTGTAATTCCAAAAAATGCCTTTGGCACTCTGTTCCGCAACTCTTTAAATCTATTTTGAATAGCTGTATTAAGTATTTACCGTCTGCTAAATTTGCAACTTAATTAGAAATTATACCATCATAGCATGATTTTTTTGGGGGGGGTCTATGTCTTGACGTTCAGGGAGATAAATGAAGTGTGTATAAAGCAACGAGTAAATGTTTCGTTTTGTTTCTTAACCCTACATTTCTTCATGGGCTTTTCAAAACATATTAATGAACCATTTTAATAGGCCTATGCGCCATGGAAAATTGTCTACTCAATATAAATCACGGGCCTGAATTTATTATCTTCAGTAGAACCATTTTGAAAGACAATAATACATTATTAAAAAAATCCGGTACGTTTTAGCAAATATGAAACATATCAGACGCTGGAGAAGTCAAAACAGGGCGACAGATTTTCTGTTGTAGCTAGACGTGTGATCTTGCATGCTTCCACTTACTGCTTCGTGTTTGCAACACAAGTTCTTAGCAGCCTCCTTGCAAAGTCCAGTACACAAGACGTGTCAACCAAGTCCCTTTCATGGGTTTACATAGCACTGTAGACCTATTTGTTTCCAACAGCATAGTTATTAGAATCCCGCCAGAGAAAGTGTTTTTGTTAGAATTCTGCTGAAAGCAGACAAGCTATACGTGAATATTCGAAAGACATTTTATACCTAATACTCACAACCAGATTTATCACATATTGATAGACAGGACGTAGAATTCAAGTACAGTCAATGTACGATCTTTCTGGGAAGCTGACTATGATACTGATCACTGTGTTGGACGCTGCAAAAGTTAGGGAAAGATTGGCAGTAAGTAAACAAGTAGCACAGAAGTTTGATGTCGAGAGATTTAATCTCAGGAAGCTAAGTGATCTGGAAGTTAGGAAATAGTATCAGATTAAAATCTCAAACAGGTTTGCAACTTTTGAGAACTTACGTATAAATGATAATGAGGACATATAGTGCTTGGAAAAACATTAAAGTTATTATACAAAACTGATCTAAATAGAGTCTAGTTCTGCATGAATTGAAACAGCATACACCATGGTTTGATGAATGTTCACGACTTTTAGAGTAAAGAAAGCAGGTTAAAATGCAGTGGTTACAGAATACAAATCAAAGCAATGTAAATGACCTAGATAATGTAAGACGTGAAGCTAGTGGACATTTCAGGAAAAAAAGAAGGAACATACGAAATCTAAAATTTATGAACTTGGAACTAACAGTAAATTAAAAACATATCAGACTTCTATAAGGGCGTCAGTGACTTTACGAAGAGTCACATGTCTAGAACTAATGTAGCAAAAAAATGAGAAGGGTGATTTGGTTATAGACTCCCAGTGTTTTGGCTAGGTGGAGGAACAATTTCTCTCAGATATTGAAAATACAAGGGGCTAATGATGTTAGGCAGACAGAAATACACACAGCAGAATCACTAGTGCTTGAGCCGAGTGCTTTGAGGTTGAGATGGCAATTTAAAAACTAAAAAGACACAAATCACCAGGTATTGATCACATCCCAGCGGAATTGATTCAACAGGGGGTAGAAAAATTCGCTCTGCGATCCATAAGCTTATTAATTCGATTTGGAGTAAGGTGGAATTGCCTCTGGAGTGGAAGGAGTTGATCATTTTACCTGTTTATAAATAGGGCGAAAAAACAGACCATGGTAATTACAGAAGCATATCACTTCTGCCAGCTACGTACAAAATTTTATTCAGCATCCTGCTGTTCAGGTAACTCTATTCGCAGAGGAAATTATTGGGGATCACCAATGTGGATTACGACGCAACAGGCCAACTGCTAATCTATATTCCGCATTTGTCAAATACTTGAGAAAAATTGGAATACAATGAAACAGTGCTTCAGCTAATTATAGACTTTAAGAAATCATACGGTTCGGTTAGGAGGGAGGTCTTGTGTAGTATTCTCATTGAGTTTGGTATCAACATGGAACTGATAAGGCTAATAAAAATATGTCTGAACGAAACCTATAGCAGAGTCCGGGTAAGCAAATATTTTTCTTACATGTTTCTTACTAAGAATGGTTTGAAACAAGAAGAAGCTTTATCCCCATAGTATTTCAACGTTTGCTTTAGAGTATGCCATTAGGAGGGTTCCGGTTAACCAGGATGGCTTGAAATTAAATGGTACACATCAGCTTCTGGTTTATGCTGATGTTTTTAATATTCTGGGCGGAAGTGTGCTTACTGTAAAGAAAAACGCAGAAGCTTTAGTAGTTGACAGTAAGGAGACTAGACTAGGACGAAGTCACAATATAAAGATTGATAACAGTTCCTTTGAAAGGATGGAAGAGTTCACATGTTTGGGAACAACCTTAACAAATCAAAATTCTATTCAGGAAGAAATGAAGAGCAGACTGAAGTCAAGGCGTGCTTGTTATCATTCGGTGCAGAATCTTTTATCATCCATTTTGTTATCTAAAAATATAAATTCTAAGATACAAAGAGCTGTAATTTTTCCTGTTATTTTGTGTGGGTGTGAAACTTGGTCGCTCGCATTGAAGGAGTAACCTAGGCTGAGGTTGTTTGAGAATAGGGTTGAGGTAAAAGGAGAGTGGAGAAAACTACATAAAGAGGTGCTTAATGATCTGTACTCCTCGCCGAATATAATTCGGGTGATAAAATCAAGAAGAATTAGATGGGCGGGGCATGCAGCACATAGGGGAGGAGAGTTGTATACATGAGTTTGGTGGGCAAACCTGAGGGAAAGAGACCACTTGAGAGACTCAGGCATATATGGCAGGATAGTATTAAGGTGAATCTTTAGGAAGTGGGATGTGGGGGTATTGACTGGATTGAGCTGGCTCAGCATAGGGACAGGTGGCGGGCACTTGTGAATGCAGTAATGAACTATCGGGTTCCATAAAATGCGGGTAATTTCTTTACTAGATGAAAACCGGTTAGTTTCTCTAGGACTCTGCTCCATGAAGTAAGTAAGTAAGTAGGTTTACCTAGTAGAGTGTATGTAATGGAGCCGGGATAGCTTAATTGATGTAACGACTAGTCTGCGGGAGGGAAAAAGGATTTCTCTGTCCTCGACGTGTCCAGACCTGCTCAGGGTCCCACCAGCCTCCAAGTCAATGAGTACGGGTGGCTATTTCCCTTAAAGTTAAGCAGCCGGGGCGTAAGGCTGACCACTTAGCCCTATTTAATGCCGAGATTATGAATGAGTGGAGTTGTAAATCTACTCCCTCTACATACTTTCATGCTGTATGTGGGGATATCTCTACCTTCTTCAGATACATGTAGGCTTTTTTTTAAGCTCGTGGTACCGTGCATCGTAATTCAATGTGAATAAAAATCCAACAGATGCAGTAGTATGCAGATATTTATTCACTGTAAAACTACTCTACATGTTTCGGGTGTCACAGCACCCGTCATCAGGAGTATTAAAAACTGTAACCGGAGGCTGCGGTTACAGTTTTTAATATTCCTGATGATGGGTGCTGTGACACCCGAAACATGTAGAGTAGTTTTGCAGTGAATAAATATCTGCATACTGTTGCATCTGTTGGATTTTTATTCACATACATGTAGGCCTCGCAATGTGCAGGTTTATGATTTTGCAAGTTTCTACATGCGAACTACTTTGCCTTCAGAAATATAACCCTATCGCAGGTTTACTCATTTACCTAAACCCTGCCAAGGGGACTAACTAAAATCGCCACAAATATTACTCGTGGTAGACTGCATTCGGGCCGGTTTTCGAACCGTATTTCGTATTAGATCCATAGCGTACGAGTTACCATTGCTGTAAAAATCCAGTTGGCGGTAGATCCATGTTAAACTGAGGAGGATTTTAAGCCTTGGGAATAGGCTTATTATGTCCATATTTTGAAATAAAACAATTTACAGTTTATGATCTAAAATAGTACGTATATATTAACCTTTTCATAAATGGAAGATAATATTAAAATGGACCTTCAAGTTGTGGAATGGGCAAGCATGGACTGGATTGATCTGCCTCAGGATAGAGACAGGTGGCGGACTGTTGTGAATGCGGTAATGAAGCTTCAAATGCCATAAAGAGCGGGAAATTTCTTGGCCGGCCTAGGAAGTGTTAGCTTCTCAAGAAGGAATCTTCTCCGTGGCGTTATTTAGTTAGTTAGTTACGTATTAGTCTAGTTGTAATTTTGAAATAACGTTCATCATAGCCGAACAATGCAGTGAATCATTAGACCTAGAACATAACAAAAAAAAAATAGTCTAATGAAGAATTGATCTGACGTAAAACAATGCACTGAGGATCTTGCTCGGTATATGCTTATAAGTGTTTACAAGACTAAGCAGCTAACAAGTATTTTACCTATAATAATTCTTTATTTTGCAGGAAGGAAGAAATAGGAAATAAAGAAAATGCGAGACTTCAATTTACTCTCTAATATTCTCTTTAAGAGGCAGTGTAATGACGACTTTTCTTTGCGTGTGGTTTAGTGTGTGAATTAGAAAACGCATACCATTGTGATTTGTGCTGAGTGCCAGTTTACCCTGATCAGTTCATCAAGTTTGCTATGTTCAGATTATCGTGGTGGTCCGTACTTCAATCCTACACAAGCAAGCTGTAGTTCCTGCTGCAGTAATATTGTCTATTTGATACATGCGAAAAATCTTGAATCCACACCACAAAGACAGGGCTTCAAGGTGCTTGATGGTTACACTTGACTCCACAGCCATTCTTGTCCCCCCAGTAGCCACCTGGCGGTCAGATCCGCTACTACAGCCACCAAACACCCAACTTTCGCTGTTACCCGTAACACAAAAGAACTCGAAAAGACAAGTGAAAAAAAAAATCGAAAGAGAAAGATAAAACATGGGGGAGGAATGTTAGTATTTTAGCCTTGCTTATTTCCCCCAAGCGTTGTGTTCGTAGTCCTCTCGTTTCTGCTTGGTACTTGGTGTTCCTCTGTGTGTGCCACCAGGAGCTTGTGAAGACAGCACCAACTCTTGGATCTCCCCTCTTCCACGCTTTTGCAGTAGTCTCAAAGCAAGTACATGCTGGGTGAGGTTACTCTTCCCGCAGTCGGTTCAAGAGCGGTAGGAGAGGAATTTCTTTCATGGTTCTCGGTAAAGTGGAAGGTTTATAAAATGTATAAGTATTGTAGGAAGTTAAAGATACGTCATAATACGTACTTCGGTAAGACATGCAATAGTGTGTATACATTCTACCGTACATTATTTAGCATCAACTGAATTCTTCAAGAGAACAGGTTCTAATTGTGTTATAGACCCAATGAATGATATTGCAATGTTCAGCTGGGTTGAACGGTACTTTAAAATCGCAAATGAGGTAATATTAGTGTTATAAATTGTAAACTATTTTATTTCAAAATATTTACACCCTTCTCAACTGAACAATGCCAATGGGCGGATAAGAGCAAGACAACTCGTTAGCTGTGACCCACATACGAAATACTGGTTCAAATACCGGCGTCTCGCCTTGTATCACGAGTAGTAGTTTTAGTGATTGGCCTCAGTCATGTGTTAAAATGTTAGAATACTACTTTCCAGAAGATAATATTGGCTTGCGCCCTCATCCCTTCGAGTTAGCCGCTTCTTCTTATCCAATTGGACGCTACAAAACGTTTTAATATGTTCCATCTTCGTTGCATTAATCAGATCCAAAAATATATAAACAACCAACAAAATGCAATTTGATGTTCTATGATGTATTTTATTCACAACGTATTTTCACCAACACACATCACCTACACGCCGGATTAGAACTCACAATACTACTACCTCAGTCATCAATCCGCAAACCCCAAACAATTTTAACTCACACGATTTTTAATAATTATCCATTCTTAGACTATATTTTGTATTTCTTAAATAATTTGAATCAAATATATAATTTGAATTATTGTGAAGTGATGGTGACACAGTCAGCCACAAATGTATTCTTGTGATGAGGACATCATCATGAAGATGTTCATAATACCGGCCTAAACATGTCGGCAAGAATATTGTGAATAAAATACAACATAGAAAATTAAAGTTCATTTTGTTGGTTATTTAAACATTTTTGGAGCTACAAAACATGTAATAAATATACCCACATAGAAGTAACATTCCTGACTTACAGCCATGAGGATCCGAGTTTGAGACTGGGTGTGTAAACTTTCTCTTTTCCATGAGATTCGTTCTGTCGTATTATTTTCAGGACTGATGGAACTAGCTTGCATACGAATGAGTACAGTAAAGCTGTTACTGTGACGAAGCATTCTACCGTAGACAGATAGTGAAAGGAAAGTGCACTAAAATTAATTACAAATAAATCAGAACACGGTAAGTGCAATCAGTCAACCACACCAGTAAACTAAACTAGCCAAACAATCCAGTCATAACTAATTAAAATTTGACCAAGGTGCAAGAAACTAAGACAAATGAATTAAAACGAAACTCCACCACAAGGAACTGAGACTGTCGCAACCAAGGGCAATTAGCCAGATCAAAATAAAATAAGCAGAACTAAACTAGAGTAGTGCGTAAAGATCCATTTTCCCTCATTTTCCTGCGATAATCTTCATGTATACTTCTCTGACATTCCTTGCTCAATTAGTCAGTCATAATGGCTTTCAATAGCCCATAGTCGCAACCCTTCAACTGATTGCCTGCCCTGCATCCACGAACGCCATGACGTATTCAGTGCTATCGTCTGTAACTGAAACATCGTCGTTGAATAACCGAGCATGCACGTAGTTAATCAAACGTGCTGAAGCTATTTATTTAGTCATTAACGCTCTCATTTCAACCATGCCCTATCCTTGATTTCTGAGTCATCTCGTCCCCAATGTGCAAGGGTGCCGCTTTCCGCACTCTCCACAGTGGCTGGGCACCAGCCGCCCCCCCCCCC
>Ga0123357_10011268_pt1 | contig 11449 bp, 9 predicted proteins | sample TergutEmb28metaG_FD_89873 | JGI IMG/M metagenome (GOLD analysis project Ga0123357, IMG submission 89873) | Embiratermes neotenicus P4 segment gut microbial communities from Petit-Saut dam, French Guiana - Emb289 P4 | ecosystem: Host-associated > Arthropoda: Insects > Digestive system > Gut ...
CCCGACCCAGGAGTGTCCAGCAAAATAAACGAAAACGGCGACGCTCGGGGGACAGGGGGGGGGGGGTGTAAAGGCGGCCCGTGTGTAGGGCTTCACGTGCAGACTTTCTAGAAATTCTGGGAGTCTCAACCTCGTGGCCTGAAATGGGATAGCTTACATCTCGCATCTTACAGAGTGTAGTAATAGCAAAAAATATTTCGATTTTTTTCTAATGGATATCTGTAATGGGCGGTTCGTTATTTAGAAATATATAATACAAAGACAAAGCCTATCTCTCGGAACCGAAGTACGTTTCACCTAGAATCATCGTCATCATCATCATATATCTTTCATGGAGTTGGGCCACTTGTTGACCCGTTCCGGTCTCACGTATCCAGAAGTCTCTTCAAAGGTCTACCATGATTCCTTCTGCCAGTTGGGGAGTAGTGTTTTATTACCCTAGGTAATCTATTTCGAGGCATTCTATTTACATGTTGTATCCAGTTTCTCTTGTATTCCAGTAATTTGCCCAAAATTGGTGTTATTTTTAGCTCCTTTGCAACCCTTGCATTTATTTTGTAATCTGTCCAAGTGTATCTTGCCGTTCTTCTCATGTATTTAATCTCTGCTGCTGTTATTCTTCTGGCGTAACTTGCTTTCATAGTCCAAGTTTCGCTGCCATACAACAAGACTGGAAGGGCTAGTGTATTTTATAGTTTTATTCTTGTTTTCTTAAGGGTTTTTTGTGGTCTAAACATATTATAGAGTAGACAATGCAAATGCAGGCTTACTCACCGACAAACTACAGCACGTGTCGTTGTTTTACAACAGCTGAAGTAGACACATGTTACTTCAGCAAGTGAGATGTTTATGGTTTAACTATAGGCGTATACTCCTATTATGCAAACTGATGTGGGAATTACGGTCCGCATATCCCATTGTATACACCTGAGGAGATTCTAATATACATACATTATAGAAGACAGTCAAGTCATATATTCAGGTGTGTGTTGAAACTAGACTATATATTATTATATCATTTTGACCTTATTGTGTCCAGCCACTGACACACACCTCCCTTCCCCGCCCCCCAGTAGCTGTCAGGGAATAACATCTGTGCAAGCACCTCACCAACTTAAAACATACATCGCTTCCACCTACGTGCTCCCAGTATCGGATAATGCATTTTTCCAGAGTAAGGGCTGCATTATGACAGTTATGGCCTTGTGACATCACTATCACATTATTCCACTGCCTCCAAGCATAGAAATGCGAATTTCCGTTTTATCAGGGACGATTAAAACGTATATTTGTTTGCACTGTAAGAAGAAACAAACTTCCATGCATATCCGACTTTCAAACAATTCTGCGCTTGTGCTTGTCGAAGTGTGTGTGTGTGTTGGTTGGGGGGAGAAAAAAACTTTCACAAACAAGCTCACCAGACAGACTAGTACGTTCCAACTTCAATTATTTTAATACTCAGTGTTGAAATATGAATATGATCACGAAAGGTGAGGAGATAAAAACTTGGCAGCAAGTAGAAGTGGCATGTTTTGAAACTACAGCAAGGAACACCGCGAGGAATCTTAGAGCCATCGGTGATAAATTCTAATATGTTACATATGGAATAAAAGTTTAAAGGATAACCGTTACACCGGTCTGCTCGGTGGTCTGCTTTACAAGCAGAATACCAGCTGGGAGGTGGCCTGATGAGTGGATAAGAAAAAAGCTATTCGTAAATCAGGGGCACAAACCAAATGTCCACACGGCGTGCAATTTTGCCAGAAAAGTCGTAACGCCTTAAAAGGCATCGGGGTTTCACGTGTTGCTGCTGAACATACCTGTACCTAAACCTGGAGCCGAGGGCAAAGATGTCTGGAGTAGCCGGTGACACCTGAACTAACCGGAAGAAAGCGTGATGCTCCACACAGCACTTCCACAGGTGTTTGCACGCAGGTTTAGAAGGTGTCTCGAAGCCATATGTGCTTTCATCATTCTACAAGAAAAACACAACAATATAAAATGTTATATAATGGAGTACAACAGTTGTTAAGGAACACGGGAGGTGGGGGTGGTTATTACGCAAAAATGGAGCGTAAACCACGATTGTTTGAAATTTTGCACCCTCCTTTTTCCTAATGCTAGTTTACTACGGATACACGTTCCTTTGTGATACAGCTGATCAACAATACGTACATAACCTTGTCCGGTGATCGTACAGAAAAACGTGCAAAATAAGTATTTTGGACTAAGGGTCTATGCCAAAAGATGTAGATGAATTCGATCGACCGTTTAATACACACGATAACGCCCAACTGGAGGGTCATGTGAAGTAAGGGTTGTAGTGGACCAGTACGAACCATGCCATTGAAATACTTTACTATGAATGAATTCTGTAAAGAAGTGGGAGAATCTGTCCATTTTTTTTTTGCCTCGGCTGTCTCATTTGTTGCAATTATTTAACACATAAGGCAGGGGCAGTGGAAAAGAAGTACCAAGAGGGGTCTCCGTTCTTCTGGGATGTGGAAACGTGTCACTGGATGAATGATGCCCGACGTTTCGGGCCACGGTGCTAGTCTCGACTTCAAGAATCAAACGTCCGAAGAAAGCTTCTTCATCCGACCTTTCAAAATTTGGCCACTAACACATCTCGAAACGTCGGGCACCAGTCAGTGAGGCGGCACCACATCAGAGAAAATGGAGACGTTAACTGTACCGCTGCGATAGCCTTAAACCTCGCAAATATCAAAATATTTGGGTGCAGGGGTAGGAACTCTCCCATAAAACCTCTCGTAACAATGAGAATTTCACCTTCATATGAATGGACACTATTCTCACAAGTAAAGCGACAGGCAATATAGTGCTACAACCGACGTAGAAGACACTCCACCTAATACAAAAATTTACATTAGCCTGTCTTCAGCGCAATGAGTTTGCTTCAATCTATCGTCAGTCGGAAGTTCCCTGCAGATCTACTCAGTACTGCTGAATGAATCGATCAACGAGAATAAAAAAAAAAAAGCGTGGAAAGGCGAAATGCTTTCCTAATTTAAATTCGTCCACCACGAATCCTTTGCAGACCACCTGGATGTTAATCCCATGAAGTGGAGTTTCCCATCCTGTAACCGCAAAATAATCAGCTTGTAACAGGATGAACACTCCTCCTGCAAACAGCTGGTTTAAACCAGTGAAACTGAAATTGAACAATTTGAGGTCACACCCCATTTCCATTGAATTTTCATTACGTCCAATGTTTTGACTGATTTATGTTAATCCCCAGACGAAGCCGACAAGCATTGCGGCTCTCTTCGCGATTCGCACTGCAACACATCGCCACGTCCCTCGTCTTAGAGACTCATCGTGTTTTGCACCGCAGACACAGACCTACTGTCCACAGAGCAGGAGATGATGCCTGCCGAGAATGCGATAGATGCGCGTGCGCAAGATTTCTTGGTGAAGGACGAGTTGCTACGATCCATACTGAGCGCATTCGCACAGTGAACTCGCTGACTGTACGCTTCTGGAAATGCATGGTGTTTTTCGTCTGTATATACTAGTACAGTTTGTCGCTCCTACCAATAGCAGCCCAGTATTCCCCCCTTACGGGCAGCAGTCACCTACAATGCCCCAGACACGCCTACCAGCCCGCGGGGATAATCTCATGAACTATGGTCTGTATACAGAGTGACTTTATATCGGATTAAGAATTCTGGGAGATTGGAAAAAATATGTGAAATAAGTAAAAACTCCTTACAAGCCGTTTTCGGATATATCCGCAAAGTGCTCCCGATAACAAGAAGTCAAGTTTCAGTTCAATTTAACATTATTCTTTTGACAAGTTTCTTAAATTTTTTTAGATAGCATTAGCGTGTGTATACTGTTAGCAATGAGCTTCAGATACACGAAATGACCGCTTATTGACAAATTAGAATCACAGAATGTAAAAGTCTGACATGCGCTAATATACGCATAATGGTTAACGAGATTCAGGAACACGTTTGGAGAGGATGCCTTAAGAAGGAGTGATGGAATCAGAACAACTTAACACTAAATGAAACGCTCTGCTGTTTCTGTCGTGGAATTTACAGAGCTGCTAGGTGGAACACAAAGACGGAGGAGCGCTTAAAAACATACACACAGACTCAAGAGGTGTTAAGCAAAATTATGCACTGCACAGTGCCATTTAATACAAAGGGATCCAAAGCCCTTAGGCTATGCTACAAAACATTACTTCAAATGACAATTATAGGCCTCGGAGGTACGTCAAGGGCCTGTTTCTACCCATACAGTTTACAACTTAGTTCCGTCAAAACGGTACCAAACATTACAACAATATACAGCAATCTGCTGTACCGGTGAGTTAGCCGACGGCGACGATTCTTAGGTTAATGGAACAATATATTTGGCTGAAACTTGCTACTACTTGCAGAGCGTGCCAGCTTACATAAATATATCAACTGCAATGAACTGTGCGTCGGCAGGTTATAAAGTGCGGTCGGGTGGAAACTGTCAATCTAATCCTCAGACTTTCTCCTTTACAATTCATAATAATCTCATCATTGAAAAAGTTCGATGACACATAAATGGCAAAAGGGTTGTGATCGCCCATTCAGGAAGATGATTGGTATTGGGCTGGACGGCAGCAGTAGTATTCCTTTTCTCGGGCACGGATTTCTCTTCACTATGCTGTTATGGTAGTCCAGAGTTGCTCTACGGTCCTCCGGTGGCAGTGCCATAATAAGCTCCCAGCGCCTTCTTTTCACCGCTGAGATGCGGGTTTGATTTTAGGGCATTTATAGCAGGTAGAGTTTACTGGCAGTACTTTGTTTCTCCGCTGCCAGTATTAGTCTAATGAAAGACCACATTCAGTCATCATACAGGAATGGACAATGGATCCATCAGAGGCCACAGATCCAACAACCATTGACTAAATCCAACTCACGAATAGATACAAAGGCCCATTTAATCTCCTATCCAAATGGTATTGGAGTTTAGGGGTCGTGAAGCTGATCATTCAACCCTATCTAAAGCCAGGTTGATATGTGTGTGTGTGTGTGTGTGTGTGTGTGGATCCTTAAATCAACGCACCCTACACATCACTGTGCATAATACTGCAGGCTAGGAGACGTTTTTTTTTCTTCTCTTTTTTGGGGGCAACAGCCCTCAGTGGGCCATAGGTTCCTCATGATCGCGGTTTCTAGATCAAACACAAGGACGCACCACAGTCGGTAGGACTCATCTGGACGAGTGATCAGCTCGTCGCAGAGACAGGAGAAGCTTTGCTTTACGTAAATATCACTTCGCACATAAGCTAGGGTTGTATAATGTGTTATTATCGTCTGGACAAGGAAGGTATATTTCTAATACCCTCAGTCGGTCACAGAGAGATATCAAATAAAGTGTGACAATTGCATCTGACGCTGCAGATATAAAATGCCTAATGTATCAATTAAAAAATTTGCAGTCTATAAAGATACTCCATGAAACAGCAGTTAGGTATGGTGTTGGTGTACGAGGAGAACAGAAAGAATGAAACTTCCCTTTTCTGCAGTGGATTGTCGTGATTTCTAACGAAGAGTTGAAAAAACACTCTCGCAACTACTAAACTAGAATTAAACATTTTATAAGTATTTGGAATATCTTGTGTGGCAATGCAGACAATCAGCCGTAACTGCTTACGTCACCTGTATGTTTTGTGACAAGCTCTCAGGCTCACACAGTACAAAGTGCAGCATTCAGGCGTTGTTACGTGGTGAAACTGGAAGGTCAGTATATTGGCATATTTCCGGTCATTTTACCATCGTCATGCTCTCCCATAACGTGTTCTGAAACTCAGTATATTTTCTCGTAATATTAACTATACTTCTCCCTCATCTAACGCCATTTAGACGAAAATGACATCCGATTGCCTTGTGAGCTTTGTAATGAATTATCAGTTCTGTAGAGTATCAGCCTGGCTTAATGGTGGGGTTTTCAGCTTAAGTTCTCAAAACAACCCCCCCCCCCCCAACTTCGATGTATGAGGAGCTATGCTGAAGCTGACACAGCTGCTGGCCTCATTATAACTCACAATCCTTGCCATCATGTCCCTACACGTGATGTCCCTCGGAATTACTGTATTATATATCTGCATATCAATGAGGTACAAGAGAGCCAGAAGATAGTAAAACGAGAATTTTGAAACCGGTACAGGCATTAAGTAAGACCCTGAATAGCGACTATAGAGTCTAGGATACGAGCTGGATGACAAAAGAATCGTAATTCGATTCCCGGCAAGGGCAAGAAATTCTCTGGTCTGTAGGGTTCACACAGTATCTTATTGATTGCGTACCGGGTCGTATTTCCACAGGATTAAGCGATCTGGTTGTGAATATAACAACTCATTTTCATCTAACGCCGATGTTAATTCGCGAAACCATACCTCCACTCAACCTCATAAGGTGCACAGGGACAAACTTACCCTACCATGCCTTGCCTTACCTTAGCTAACTTCATTGCATTACGTAGAATTTTCCGTGAAGAGAAGAACAATATCAGTTCTTTTCGGTTGACAATACACGTTTTGTTGTTAAGGTTGTATGCGTTACTTGTACCGAGTGCATACAACAGACGCAAAATAGAAGGTACGGTTCAACTTCAAAACTATCAAACACTGTCAATGGAATTTAATACACGAACTTTGCTAGCAAAATCTAAATGTGATCGGTATTGATCAAACACGGCCACTGCTTTACGTGAGGCTCAAACGGAACTTACCAGTTTTGTCAATACGGCTCTTCGTACAAACCCCTACTAAATGTTGTTAGGCTCCACAACATTTTTCTCAGATATACTTTATCGATGCGATGAAAAATTAACGAAAAACAAGGAATATAACTATCTCTGCATCTGCCGTGTAATATCTGTACTGCGAATAAGTTCACAGACGTAGATTTACATAAAATAAATGATCTCCAATGTTGACAAAGTATTCAGAACACAATAATAATAATAATAATAATAATAATAAACATGTATATTAATAGACGTTGTAATCTCAAGACACAGAAATGTGATTTAAAAAGAAGCCGAAAAGATTCTAAAATATAAAGACCTTACAAAAGAAATATAGCGCATATGGAATGTAAAAACAAAGATGATACCAGTAATAATAGGGGCGACTGGGACTATTTCAAAGTCATCCAGAAAATACGTGAGCAACATACCAGGAAAACATGAAGTCAAGGAACGGCAGAAAACAGCCATATTGGGCACTGCACACATACTTCGGAAAGTACCAATGTAAAAGTACAATAGATTCAACACTGACACTAACGATATAAGCACCATGAATAGTAACAACAGAATAGCTGCAACACTGTATTCCCTACATAGTTTGTCTCAGGAATATAAGTATAAATACCCTGCATAAAGGAGATGATGTTGATGATGATGATGATGATGATGATGATAATAATAATAATAATCTGCGCCATGAAATACATCAGACATCTCCGTTCTACTATCCAGATATCTCAATCCACAAAAATATTTTACTGATAAAGCAGTCTGCGATGCTTAATCTTGTGTAATCTTATAACTGTCATTGAAGCAAGTGCACAATTTTTAACAAACCGCACATGTACTGGCTTAGTTAATTGATGTTAAGGGGCAGGAAGTTTCGACAGGTCAATTCCATGAGACCACGGGGGGTCTTCTATCAAAGTGAAGTCTGCTACAAACGATTAATTAATTGGTAACAAAAGTTGTCGCTACGCTCGATCAATTAACGAAAATGGGCACATTGCAAGCAACGACAGGGTACGAACCAAGGGACATCCACAGTGCCGATTACATCTTTTGTAACCTACAAACAACCGTAGAGTGGATTTCAGTAAACAAATGCCCATTTATTTTGAAATCGGCGTTCCTTTTAACATCGTTATTCAACTAGTAGATTACCATCTCTTTGTCAGCCATTTAAATAACACTCCATAGGCTCATCGTTTGTCCACCTGATTTCGAGGCAGTCGTTTGCAGCAAGTAGAATGAGATTAAACAAATCACAAAGTAAAATCAATAAACCTAAGGGTCTGTAGTTTTATTCACATGGGATTTACGACCCTACATACCCAGATACACAAAAAGGGTGTTAATTGGCGCTTTCGCAAAGCGAACAGCAACTGCTATTCTCGTCATGTCCGGCCGTACATCCGCCCGCTCGCGTGGAACAACCTGAATACCTACACACGGAATTTGTGAAACTTCATTGCGTTTTTTACCAAAAATTTGTTGAAAAAATCCGATTTTGGTTAACATCAAGCAAAAATAAAACTTTCCATAAAAACCTACATACATTTGTGGTATTATAATTTAAAATGGAAACAGGGGGCACAAATGACGATTTCTACATCTATTCGTTTATATATCTATTTATACCTCTCCACCCCTTCTTTACAAGATAAGTACGTACAAATAATAGTGAAGGGCAAGAGAGGACGAAGAAACAGTTGAGCACGCAAGATTATCAGCCCCTGCAAGGAGCTATAGAAAGAATTCATTGCACTCAGACAGCAAGGAATGTGTTCACGAATAATACAAACAATAGGAATAATCTGACCAATAACAGCAAAAGCACCAGGAGAATTATGTTCTGCCAACATTGACTGGTTTCACTTCTTCACAGTCCCGCAAAACATTACATAGAGTATGCCAATGCGGATTACTTCACCAGGCAAAATTCACGGTCGAGTGGTTAAAACATCCACCTCGCTCTCGGGAGGTTCCGGGCTCAAAACTCTATCAGGATAACGGTTATCGTGATTGAGGTTTTCCGTGGTTGTCTTCAGCCATTTCAGAGAAACATCGGAGTATTGGGTCTAGAGAACGCACCTTGTCAGGTTTCCAATTTATCTGCTAATCATCTGACGCGATGCAATCTGAAGAACTGCAAGCATAATTAAATAAATCGTTAGGGGTAAGAATAACTTGAAAGTGTCTGCAGAAGGCTCCCAGAGAAGTTCCTGAACCCAAGAAAAATTATGTAACAGTACATTCTGCCGTCTCATTGACTTGTGCAGGCCGAGCACTCTGATGCAGTCGTTAGAGCATTGTGCGGTTCAAACAGGGGGGAAAAAGGAGGGAACTTATATAGACGTCCTTTTTTTCCGAAATGTTCACACTTGCTCTGGGGCACACGCAGCCTCCTATTCAAAGAATATCGGCGACACTTTCCCCGGGAGCAAAGCGGCCGTGGCGTGAAGTTGACCACTCACCTCCATCAAGTGTTAAGATCAAGAATATTTTAAGCTATAACCATTCCCCTCTCCCCCCATTTCTTCACGTTGTGCAAAGTGACGTCGTTACCTTTACCTTTACCAGTTGGTTAGATAATACGCTAGCTGGATTCGAGAATGTGTGAAATTATACCTTCCATCTACCTAGAAGCCCTTCTGAAATGTTGCTTGAGGGGAGAGTCTATTAAATATTACCTCTACGTCGGAGTTAATGCTGGAAAGTATTGTACACATTTGTATCCGTTCAATACTCACGTGAGTTATGAATATGTTTGCACTTTGATGTCTACTGAATTACCGCAACAGACCCTCACAAAGGAATTTCATGAGATAAAGCTGTATCCAGTTATAAGTACGAACATGATGTACATGTTCAACAATATCGGGATAATTCGCGTTGGCCAGTAAAAGAACGATCAGCAAACGTTGCTTGCGGTCACTCGTTACAGTGCAACGCACGACTCTCATAACACATGACTTCAATAATGTACTTTAAAAGCAAAACTTTTGTTCAGCATAATCTAATAAGAAATAAGATGACACGGTAACACATTTTTATAAACAATGCTACCGTATACATCAGTATAATGAAAGAGAAAACTCAAAAATATAAACTATGATATGATATATGATTTTTATTCGGAATTCGACACGTTTCGGCTTAATTTCAAAATTAAATTAAATTAAAAATAAGTAAAGGTAAAGGTAAAGCAGTCCCGTTACAGGCCTGGAGTGGCCCAGATGGTTCCAGGAAGTTAAGATTACCAGATTTCATGACAACGGCACAGGATGTTGGTAAGGTTGTCAGCCTTACGCACCGGCCGCCTTTACCCCCAGGAAATTCTCCTGGTACTCATTTCTGTTAAAGACTGAGTCGACCCCAGGGCCATAGTGCGATCGGAAGGATTTTGTCAATGAAAAAATCCAATGACACCAGGTGGGACCAAACCAGCGACCTTCCGATTTGTAGCACAGCACCTTAACCACTGCGCTACCGCGGTCCCCATTAAAAATAAGTAAAAAAGTAAAAAATAAACATGATTACGAACAATAAAACCCATAAAGAGTAACAAAATATAAAATTGAGTAATATAAAATGTAAATTTTATGTTACTCTTCATCGGTTGTACTGTTTATAATAGTACTATATATTTATTTTACTTTTTAATATGTAATAGTCTTGCGATCTTCCTACAGTACCACTATCATCCCTGAGGATGGCTGCTAAACAGAAGTGAGCTCTACAGTAAATAAACATTTTTCGAAAAGTGTGACCTCATCTGAAAAATTCTTCAATATTTACTGAAGGTTAAAATCCAGAATGTCTAATTCCGTCAGGCTAACGAAGACTGGCTGATGTAACTGTAATTACGAAAGGAAAATGGAGTACACTAAAGCCAAACAGACGTAGAGTATTCGTAGGTTATTCAGAGTAACTGTAATACTATAAAATTCATTAGGAAAGCAATTCTACCCTCCAGGATAGGAAGTAATAATAAAGACTTGAAGTATTTTCAACGAATTTCACCCCCGTTGTGTGAATGACAGTGGCTGTGTGTGGGACAAGCAGTGTATGTGTATGTGCGACACATGTTTGGACCAACACAACTCGTACCAACGCGCAGCTTCCGTCGGGGCATCTTTCAGATTTGTCACCATCTACTCTTCTTCATTTCGTTTCTTTAAACGCGGGCTACTGAAATTACTTATATCTTGTATCACTTCTTTCATCTGATAAGCGTGTGTTTAACTTTTAATATTGACTGATTGCCCTTCATCAATTGCCATCCTGATCTCTTTAAAAAAAAGACCAGCTCCCTGTACATGGAATTTCACTTGCTATATTCACATCACTTAAGCACAAATTCATGTTCATGAGTTAAGCAGCGATTTTGGATTTATTGTTATGTTGTAACGTCTTATTACTGAAAACCCTCAGTAACTGTGTACATATGTTGCATCATCCACAGGATTACTCTATAAACAGCATGCAGATTATTGCACCATGCGCAGGATAATTGTAACAGCATGCAGATTATTATATCAACTGCAGGATAATTGTAACAGCGTGCAGATTATTGTAACATCTGCAGGATAATTGTAACAGCATGCAGATTATTATATCAACTGCAGGATAATTGTAACAGCGTGCAGATTATTGTAACATCTGCAGGATAATTGTAACAGCATGCAGA
>Ga0123357_10011269_pt1 | contig 11449 bp, 8 predicted proteins | sample TergutEmb28metaG_FD_89873 | JGI IMG/M metagenome (GOLD analysis project Ga0123357, IMG submission 89873) | Embiratermes neotenicus P4 segment gut microbial communities from Petit-Saut dam, French Guiana - Emb289 P4 | ecosystem: Host-associated > Arthropoda: Insects > Digestive system > Gut ...
GCCACTTGTTTTATTATTACTTTATTCAGTGCTCAACATGTTTCGGATGTTAATACGTCCATCCTCAGGAGCTTGCGACTAATTCGTTGAGTTACTTCATGGGTTGTATCTGGTTCGATGTGTGTTGGTGTTACGTTGCAGTGTGGCTATGGTGGTGTGGTAGCCATATGCAGGCTGAAGCACTACTCTCTTTACTCAACTATCAAGATGATGCAGAGTCCAGTAAACATAAGATACAACAGAAATTATTTATCAAATTATCTCTGCTGAACACCCAAAATTTTTTAACAGAGTAAAACAAGATGGTGCTTACATAATGTCACCCTCCTCCAGCTTCAGGTCACAACTAGGGTTGATGATGACATAAGACAGACTGCTTCTCTTCTCACTAACATCATCATAGTCAATACTTGGAAGATTAAGGCTCTCCATACGTGAACGAACTAAATTAGCGATTTCGGCCCTCTCAATCATTTGTGCATGATTGTCTCGAGCTTCATCCCCCATGTTGACTGAATACTGCAACACAAAATGCAACTACTTTAGTTTGTATCGAGGGACTGGGTTAAAGTAAAAGTTAGAACAAGTGGCATAAATTCTTTATGTTCTTAGTGTTCAGTGCATAAACAGGGGTCAACAAACATTTCCTTAGTTTACCACTTAGACAAAAATTCTTCGTGTCAGATACTTCTCATCAAGAGCAACACATGCTGTTGTTACTGTTCCACATAAGGTTATGTAACATCACATAACCTACAAACAAAAAATGAAGCCCTTTATGTAATGTGCATAAAGGATGACATTTATTGTTTAAATTTACTCTTAAACATCTGTGGAGAAATAAAGGGGTTAGTGGGGAAGGGGAATGCTAATTCTAATTCATATTCATTTATTTAATATTCCAGAGATCCACCAAGTGAATATAGAACTAATGAACAATGATACCATATTCACCATGAATGAGCAGACAAGTGGGTTTGTTGAGCCCTGTGTATAGACAAGTAATTTATCAGAAATAAAGAATTAATTTATGTGCCAATGATCTCATTTCTACAACACAGTGTAAATGCCAGTTTCATTTTAGTGAACATCTGTTTTTTTTTGCTCACATTTAAAATATGACACTGATAGAAATATAATTGCTATTAATTTGTCATGCAGTATTCTACAAATAAAGATCATATGTGTTCTACAACATTCCACAGATACATGAGGATGCAGTGCGATATACAGAACACAGACATATTGCTGATAACATGTAAAATGCAGCAGGCACTTGGTGTCATTTGGTGCTTCACAAACATTCCTGTTTTAAAGAAAACCTTTACACAACAGGCAAAATTAAGGTCATTTACTTAGACTCTGTTCAACATGCTTTTGTACAAATACCACATTTCAGAAATGAATTTTGTTTTTTGTTTTCTGGTGGACAGGATATGAAGAGATATCAAGAATGCTATTTTCAGGTGACTGTGATAAATTCTTGTAATAAAACCAGCTAGATGCACTAATTTCCCAAATTTATTTTTGGAATAAAACCCTACATTTTTCAGGCAGCTCCCCTGCCCATCATCCGGAGTTTTTCACCGTACACACAGCAATGGTATATGTCATACAGGTTTGCTGACAGCTTGCGAGCAGGATCAGGACAGAACTGGTTCCATCCTGATCATGCTCGCAAGCTGTTTTATTTCAAAAATAAATTTGGGAACATAGTGCATCTAGTTGGTTTTATTATAAGAAAGATTTCAAGAATGTTGGGGACCTTGGTAGAGGTAGTGAAGACATATAAAGAGCCCACTTGCAAAGCTGTGCTGTGTATGTGAAAAAGACAAATGATGAATAAGGTCCAAACAGAGGGCCTTAAGTTTTGTGTCACAGCATCATTAAATTATGGGAAGGTAAAAGCGAGTTTTAAAGAGTAAGGTACATTTTTTAAAGACAGAAGTGGAAGACCGGAAATTAGCATAAATACTAACAGAATCATAGGTTACACTGTAAAATAAACTAAAATTATTGATATTTTTATGGTTGCAGAATTTAGGTGTCGAACAGAAAATAGTCACGGTTGTATCTGTGTGCTTGATATAGCTGCAGGTCACTTGGTTCAGATACATACATCAGCTTGAAGCGCTGTCATGTTCTGATATAATAATATGCAAATTATCAAATGTAAAGTTGGTAAATAATCACATGTCATGCTTCTGATAAACACCATGATTCAGCTTGTTATACTTTGATAATAGCGATACGTGCATTTCTAGAGAAATTAAGATTCTTCTTAAGTTAGACTACCATTATGTGCAGAAGTTCAAGTGTGGCTTAAGTGGAGGTATTACAAAAAGTTGAAATTCCTGTCACACAAATTACTGAAGTAATCTGCATGTGCTGTAGTATTTAACTTACCTTTATCATCTCAACCAATTTATGAGTTTATTCTTATGAGACAGTGTAAGCACAACTGTTATCATACTATTTTTTCATCAACTGTGATCCTTTCAATACTTTTTATAGTGCATAAAGTACTCAACACTGAAACTGTGGATAAATTGGAACAGAAGGTTCTGACATGCAGTGAACAATAAAAAAAATTTATAACATTGTTTACACATTTTCATATTATGAATAAAGAGAATTTTTGGTACACAACTCTTTAAGTTACATGTTTTAAAATCAAGTTTTATGTAGGCACAAAAAAAGTACAAAAAACATGCAGAACATCTCCAAAATTCATGTAAAATGAAATGGGCACTGCCCAATTTTATTTTTAAGATTTGTTCTGTTCTTTATGAAGTAGAAACAGAACAAGCAAGACAAGTGTCTGCTGGCACACAATGGCAGCTTACTCACCGTAGAAGTCTGATTTTTAACACAACCCAGACATTGTGAGATTTGTGATTTGGGTCTGTAAGTAACCCCAACACCATCTGAGTCATTGTCCTCGTCAAGCTTGAAGAAACAGGAATATGACTGATAGAGAAACTATGCACTAGCAGTAATCATAAAATTCTGGATGGCAGCTGATGAAATTTAAGATGCAAGTATGTTGGAAGAAACAATTAACTTATTTGTTGTGATATGAACTCTTTATGATGCAGATGGTCTGTAACAAAATACACTTTTTGCATGCCACTCTATAACTAAATGTTGTTAAGCAAACTCAGAAGAGAACAATGGAGTAGTTACTGCCTGTATCATCTACAAAGTTTAAGAAATGAAATAAATTATAAACTGCTAGAGCAAATAGGTAATATTACAACAAAAGGTGACAACAAGGATCAATAAACAAATTAAACTCTAAAGACTATCACCATGTTGTGTTGGGAACAGAGGCATGCGCATGGGGTGTGCTGGATGTGCCCAGGCACACATTAATGTCTCAAAAAATACCTAAAATCTGGTATTTTGTGTCTCTGTTTTAAGTTTGTATTTTTAAGTAGAGGTTAGATGTTAAATTAAAAACCTTAGTTAAAATAAACTGTTATAGTTCTGTAAAACATAACGTTTTTAATTCAGGAATGACTACGTGTTTTGATCTAACAAGACCATCATCAAGCTACTATTACAAGAACTTTAAAATAAGGTTTAATACAATGTATAAACGTGGTTGTGTTGGCAGACTATAATGATTTGTTTTTTTAAGTTCATTAACACAGTGGGATGCCTGCATTAAGATTAAAACTTAGTTAAGTTTAATTTCTTAGTTTGCTTGGTGAATAAAAATAGTATTTTTCATTAATGCGTATTTAATAAGAGTTTGCTTTAAAGAAATAAAAATAAAATCACTTGGGTGCACACCCTAATAAAAGGTTATTCTTCACTGGACAATACAGATGGAAGTGTGATGAGGCCTAATGCAGGTTGTATAACCAATGAAGCACCACAGTACAACCCACTTGTGTGATTTTCATTCCATTTGCAAGTGCAGAATGCAACGATTCCCCTCCGTTCCTCTCTGTTATGTACTTTTCCCTGCCACTCTTCTTCCATCCTCTCTCACCTCATCTTGCCATCTGTTTCTTGGTCTACCTCTCAATCTTGTTGCTCCCAAATTCATATATAATACCCTTTTGGGAATTCTATTTTCTTCCATTCTCTGTACATGCCCAAACCAACGTAATCTATTTAACCTTATTGTCTCTATTACAGTAGGTTTTTAACACTTACATAAATTTCTTTACTGGTTAATATCCTCCAATTTTCTTTCTCATTGTCATATACTAGGCCTAAAATTCTTCTATACACTTTCCTTTCAAAAATATTCAATTGCTTTCTATTGCTCTCTGCTAGTGTCCAAGTTTCTGATGCATATGTTAATGTTTGGTCTATTATTGTGTTCTTTAGTCTTAATTTTAGTTCCACTTGTGTGATGGCTTCTCAGTTTTGCAAACTGGTGTGCAGCCTTACATCATATTCAAGAGAAGAACATCTTGAATTCTATATTCCAGTCAAACTTACTTTAATGCTCTTCTGAAGTCTTTGCAGGTAGAGGTATATTCCTCAGAATTTATGGTTGTTCCTTCCTTCATAAAATCAACACAAATCACCCCTCTCATGTCCCAGAAGACAGCTACCATCACTTCCCCTGATGAGGGAGCTCTCTTGAAATTCTTGCATGTCAATTCAAGTGATTTCATTCCATGGACTGCCGTTTTATTGCTGGTTCAAAATGGTAAATCAGTGTCTCATCCCAGTTAAAATTCATAAAAGGAAGTCATCTCTACCTGTCTCATACTGAGCCAGCTGCTCAGCAACATTGTGCTTCCTCTAGAACTTGTTTTTTGATGTAAGTTGTTATGGAGCAAGCAGTGAACAGGCTTTTGAATGCCCCAGCTGCTGAATTGTTACTGAATACAGGCCCCAGTGATTACACCTGTGGCTGCAGTGAGTATGCTGTGTATGTGACATGTCTGCCTCTCTGAATGACATCATCAGCATGCTGCACATCATGAGATGTCAGGGACCAATTTGTGTGGATATTGAATGGTTCATCATTGCCCCTCTGAATGATTTCATTAGCATGCTGCACATCATGAGATGTCAGGGACCAACTTGTGTGGATATCGAATGGTTCATCATTGCCCCTCTGAATGATTTCATTAGCATGCTGCACATCATGAGATGTCAGGGACCAACTTGTGTGGATATTGAATGGTTCATCATTGACCCTCTGAATGATTTCATTAGCATGCTGCACATCATGAGATGTCAGGGACCAACTTGTGTGGATGTTGCATGGTTCATCATCCAGGTTGGTATTTTCTTTCTCTGATGATTTCACACGTTTTACCCAACACACAGTGGTGTTGCTATCAACAGTGCAGTCTCCAGATATTTATAAATACTTCCTCCTTAGCCATTAGGAAACCAATGAAAGCTCTTTCATAATGCCTTAAGTATCAGACAACATTCAGACAACTGATTACACCCTTCCACTTTCCATTTGGCAGATACATTATCACTGAAGGCGACAAATTTCAAAATTTATGTGCACCAAATGTCAGCTCTTTCTCATTACTTTTGGTTGTAACAAAAAATGTGGACAAACTTCCTCAGTGACATACGTCTCACTTCATATCCTCCTGTAATCATGTACAATTTATAAAAAAAAAGTTTTGGAATTTAAATTAAGAAACTACTACATGCTTATTACTAATATTCAACAGTGGCACTGCATGCGGCTCTCTATATCTGTAATTATTTACATATTCAATGATTATTTATCTCATTACTTAATTTAACAGGGAAAAAGCAAGGCTTATATATATTCACCCAAGTTCTGGAAGGAATTGGCTTCTTTATGTCACTCTTCACACAAATTCACCTTCCAGCAATTTACAGACAAACATCACATGACTTTTATAGGATCTTACTGCAGTGACTACGAATATTGTCATCTTGTGTTACGTAACACTGTGTAGTCTGGTAGAAGTTTACAGATGTTTCGGCAGAACTTACTACTTCCATCATCCTGCTAGATCTCTCATCTGTCCCAACAGAGGCAGCAGGTTCCTCTGCAATATGAGTACACATCTACCAGATTACACGGCGTCACATATCACAAGGCAGCCATTTTCAACATCCCACATGATACGAATCAGCTGTACGTGAAAAAATGTCCAGGGTGTTACCAACGCTATTACTTCATAAATTTTTACAATTTTGCCCCAAATGAATACAAACATGAGGAGCCAAGACAGAGTAGTTGGTACAGTGACTACCTATGGACTACATGGTCCAGGGTTTGAATGCCGGTAAGGGCGAGAGATTTTCTCTCCTCTACACCGTCCAGATCAGCTCTGCGAACCCCCCCCAGCATCCTATTCAAGGGGTACATGTACTTGACCACCCACCTCCATCTGGTAATGAGGTTATGAATGAGTGGAGCTATACTTTCACTCCCCCATAAGCCATTATGGTGTAGACAGGAACAACTTTATGAATCAGTGCATGGCTTTGTCTGTATTTCTACACTATTTAGTTTACAAATGCTATGTACAGTGATGTGAAAATGTATTGTGTCCGGAAGGGAGAAAACTCCTGTCCCTAATATATGTCAATATATGTATTAACTAACAATATGGAAACAGAATCCAAAGGTCCAACATCACTAACAAAACAGCTAATAAATGGACATGATCTTGAGCAATTTAAATCTATCAACCTCAAGAGCATAACAGAGAATCTAAGAATATTCAGGAACTATAAGTAACATTTGCACATCTTTTCTTTTGCAAGTGACTGGCAAAAAACACAACATACTATAATTTGATTGATGACAATACAGTAGCATCCTTTCAAAAGGCTTTTAATGAGCGCATTTCTGTTAACAATTTAATATGAAAATTAAGGAAGAAAAACACAAGGAAACTGAAACTGTGACTAATGTTAGAATATAATTTTGTTTGTAAAAGATCCTGCCTGTATGCTAAAAAAAATTCTGTGTCATTAAATACGAAAATATGAAAGAATGTGCAGTAAATGGATAAGAAGACAATTTATTACTTTTGTTTTTTGTTTTTTTTTTTCTTCTGCACACGTGCCTGCGATCTTGTTTAACCTTTTGTAATTTTAAAGATGGAAAGCATTTTAACTCCATAAATGTGAAAAAATATTGTGGATTGTGATTTCACTGAAATGTTTACAAAACACACTAGGCACAGGTCTTTAAATATTTTGGAAGCTTTAATGTTACAAAACTTAATTAAAGAAAAATATCATGTCATTAACTGATAAAACAGGCCATTAGGTGGAAGGAACATCACGTTCAGGGAAATTTTTGATTAGGGGATTTATAAACTAAAATACATTTCTTGTGTCTCTATGTAAATAATGCACCGAAATATGGCCATTATGTCAGAAACTAGCCAATAAGAATCGTTTAAAATTATCCCTGTTCTGTGCAGTAAGGCAGGTCACCATATATATACCAACAACTGTACTAAAATTAGACACAATTATATAAAAACATGTACTAAACCTCCTACATATTTTGGCATTAGTTCTTTGCTGAATACCTCCCTAAAAATGGCCAAAACTGTTGCAGAACTGCCACATATTTGTGTATAACTGTATCTAATTATAGTGCAGTTGTTGATATATATATATATATATATATATATATAGTATATATATATATATAGTGACAACAAGATGTCCAATAATTTGGGATAACCATACAAAAAATTTTAATATAACACACAAAATAAAAACAAAAGGTTATGCCACACATAACCATAAGTGGCAATGTATTTTGATCATCATTTGTTGTTAACAACCTTAAATAGTCCCAGTGCATTTACAAATTCATTATTTTTCACAGTACCACACTACAAACGAAGGTTGCATCAAATATTGTCAGTCGCATGGTTCATGCCATCACATGTTGATGTAACAGCATCAAATCTATGACACTTTTTATTTTAATTGGAAATTTTAATGAATATTTTGTGTTTATTATTCTTTTATTGGGAAAGATAGATACTTTATGCATTATATCAGGCTAATTGTGAAGGACAGACCTCTTCCATAGCATTCTTTACAATTTACATAAGACATTATCTACCTGATGATGTTTGAATGGAATGACTGGAACATGTTGTAGGGAAGTAAATAAATGAATGTGCGGTGTTCCAATGTTATGTTTGTGTGGATTTAAATCACTACTGGTAACAAAAGAATCATATTTACTTTTGCATACTTCATGGATCATCGGTTTCAACAAAACTACAGTTAAAAATAAACTTCCACTACACGTTAATAATGTAACCACCCTAAAGACTGCTAAATGCATGCTGCACAACCAGTCTGAGCAGCATTACAAGTTAGTGGCACAAGCGAAACAATTTCTATCCATACTTGAGTGTACTGGCCCATTTCAGTGTGCAGGAGTTATAATACTGACATACATATTTAATCACAATGTTCATGTGATTAAACATTCTAAGCAACAAATAATTCTTGTCTATAAATTTAAATCATTTGTTGACATACAGAAAAGTACAATTTTTTACCCAGCATGCTAGAAGGTACGCAGTTTTTGGTCTGGCATGTATAGTGTGTAACATAAAGCAAGCAAATGTCCAAGCAGCTTCATGGCATGGCACCAATACGCATTTTTATCTCTGTCCAATTAGTCTACAACTACTTCTTCTCTAGACACCTGTTTGCAATCAGTTTAATTATCAACTAACTGATTTCCTGTATTAAAATACAGTACAACATTGCTTCATGCTTGCAGTAACTATTGGCAGGAAGTGAACTGAACTGTTTTACAATTTTATCAAGGCTTTTCCTTGTGAGAACCAAGCAGAACAGTGAAAATACCTGTACTATAAATGGAGTCACAACTTAATTTACTGAATGCATGAAGAGTGGATAAGGCCACCATATAAAAACTGGGAGTATTCTAAGAGCCAAGTTCATGGTAATATTAGACACTCTGGCTGCAAAGTTGCTTCAAAATTCTGTGAAATCCTCAGTACAACACTGCACTAATGAAAACTAATTAACTCTTATCTCCCATGTAGAAAGGACTGTAAAGTATGGGCAATTTGTGTCAAGAATAGATGGATTACAAAATTAGACTCAAGTCAGGGTGCAAATTCTCCTTTTATCTAACTGCATTTAATGATATTCCTTTACAAGCACTGCAAACTTTAAAAAAAAAAAAGCCTGCATCCTCTAACAAGGAAAGTAATAGTTGTTATGTATTCCACAAAAAAAGAAAATAAAAAAAAGACAGGTGTGGTGTTCTTTAATATATTGTGTATAACTCTGGGTGGGCTGGGCATGTGGCGCATATGGGTGAGGAGAGGGAGGTGTATAGGGTCTTGCTGGGGAGACTGGAGGGAAGGAGACCACTGGGGAGACCTAGGCGTAGATGGGTGGATAATATTAGGACGGATCTGCAGGAGGTGGGATGTGGGTATATGGACTGGACTGGGCTGGCCCAGGATAGAGACAGGTGGCGGATGCTTGTGAGTGCGGTAATGAACCTTCGGGTTCCGTGAAACGCGGGGAATTTCTTGACTAGCTGCAAACCAGTTAGCTTCTCAAGAAGGACTCTGCACCATGGAATGAGTAAGTAAGTAAGTAAGTACGTAAGTAAATAAATAAGTAAGTAAGGAGTATAACTGTGGGTTTGTGGTTTAGTTGCATTGTTTGTTGAAGCTATTCAAACTTTTTAGCAACCATAGCTATTGCCATCATCCAGGTGAATGTAACTGAAGCAGAAGGTGGACTGCTATTGTTAATTGATGTATATTTGATGTATGTTTGTCCATGCATCGTAGTATAAGAATAGAGAAGAAAACCAGCTATATGCTACTGAATGCTTTATTGCACTTATAATCTGCTCAACATGTTTCGGGCATTTATATGCCCATCATCAAGAGCTCGAGACTATACTTGTGTTATTGCCACATATGGTGTGTAATGTCTTGGTTGGTGGTGGTCGGCTGTTAGGAGCACAGCAGCAGGCTATGCGTCCGGGATAAGGGAAATTGTGCGAGCAGATTATGAGTGCAATAAAGCATTCAGTAGCATCTAGTTGGTTTTCTTCTCTACACTGCTATTGTTACGTTGCAATGTTAGTGTGAGTAGCAATGTAGAGTAGTTTGCTTCCATCTTCCACTTCATTCATTACAAGCATGACTACAGCAATGTATGCCAAAATGTTGTAATACATGTAGTTTCTATATATAATGTGGCTCAACCCTGAAAATTGAAGTCTGATCCCAGCCATGGGCCAAAAACACCTATGGAAAAAAAAACAATTATTTTTAAGTTTTATAAAGATAAAAGAAATATCATAACATAATGATATCATATTAACTCACTGATACAAAATATTGTCTATGAGTTTCAACAAGCTCACAGGTTGATGCTGATGATTCAGGTCTTCTAAGCTGTTATGCCCTTTTGTTGTGTTCCTGAATTTTTGGAAGCAATACAATCCTTCAAAACGTTGGGAACTATTTACTAAGCAATACAATGTGGCATTCCACAACACATCTATCATCTAATTAATATCTTCTAGGATCTGAATTTGTGTGATGTGTTCAAAACTGATTTATGTAGGATGTTTAAGACATTTAATATGCATTTAAAGTTATGCTTCTCTATCCTTTCCTTTGATCACACATGCACATGCCCTGTTCAAAAAAAACGTTCAACTAAAATTACTCACGTGTGATGAGTCGGATATAGATGTATCCTGCGTTCTGTAAATTCCAATTGGAATTTCACATGTTGTGGAGCACAGCTTTTGGTACAGACGTCCGTACGTTCTGATCCACATGTCATCTTTTGTAATTCTCATCTGCAAGACAACATAAGACATCGCTCAGTATCTGTATTACAAATGTTATATGGAACAACTAATGCTGAGTTTTACGGTGTATATGTGAAGTGTAACACAGCTGGTGCAAGCAGAAAGTAATGTAATGTAAAGTAATTTATTTGCATTCTATAAATCCAAATTAGGATACAATCCCGTGGATATAGACATTGTCACTTACATCCTAATATAATATACACAGTGTTGGAAGAATCTTAGTTATAAATAGAGTGCAGCATTAAAGTGCTTAAAACTAATTATTCATTTAAATTTCAATGCAATATCTCTGTTAATTAAAATATTCCTTACTATTATAAAAGGAATTTGTAAGTAAAAACCTCCTCAAAGCATTCTGAAACGGTAATATATCATTGACTAAGTCTTTGATTTCGTGCGGAAGGTTGTTAAAAATTTTGATTGCTGAGTGGTACACTCCTTTTTGAAACTTTGTTAAATTAGCAGTAGGTGGATGTAAGTTGGTTTTATATCTTGTGTGAATACTGTGGATCTGATTATTTGTATGAAATAAATGTTTATTTTTTACAACATATATTGATATTGAGTATATATATTGGGAATATAGGGGTAGTATTTCTAAGTTTTTGAACA
>Ga0123357_10011270_pt1 | contig 11449 bp, 10 predicted proteins | sample TergutEmb28metaG_FD_89873 | JGI IMG/M metagenome (GOLD analysis project Ga0123357, IMG submission 89873) | Embiratermes neotenicus P4 segment gut microbial communities from Petit-Saut dam, French Guiana - Emb289 P4 | ecosystem: Host-associated > Arthropoda: Insects > Digestive system > Gut ...
GCCACTAACGAAATGAACAGCTAGGTCAGTGTCCGAATCTGATGAGGTGTCAGACGGAGTTTGATCCCGTCAAACCCTTCTCTTCTGTCTTTTTGAAGGACCAAGAAGAGCATTCGACGCAAGCTGACTAATTTTGGGTTTAGGGGCCTGTTTTATTTTCTTTTTCTAAGTTGCCTCAACAAATTTTTTGTAAGGTGAACTCATTATTTTATTTGCTGTTCCACCACAAGGATTTGGCTCTAAGTTCAGACTTGGCACAGGGCTGATATCTGATGATCAGAGAGCCTCAGCAGAAGTGAACAGCGAAAAATTAGCAGAACTGAATGATGGCTAATCGCTGATCTTTACCAAAGCGGGATGGTTCGCAGGAGCAGCATCTTTGTCCTCTGAGGACAGAGGGAAATCATGTGGTCTGAAGGTGTTCTTGTCACAAGGAAAGAGGCCTGTCACCCGGAAGCCATTAGGCGCTATTTCGCCTGTTGCAGCTCGCTTGTATGCATTTCCGAATAGTTCGCCAATTTGGTAGACAGTAACAACTCACCCTGGGTGTGAACGGAGCCATTTTTCAATTTCTTGGCAGTAGAATGTTTTCAGAGGCCCCATGAAAGCTTTATCCTAGGGTTGCATTTTGTGGCTCCTGGGAGGTGGGAGGCAAGTGAGTCAACATGATTCTCTCGAGCTAAAGTAATGACCTCCAGGTTCCTGGTGTGTGAATAGTACCCGTCCAGTACTAAGATAACGGGATCTTCTTTTGTTGGCTTTGTATGTTTGATGAAATGAAGATACCATTGGGAAAAAATTTCGCTCTGTATCCACCCCGAGGGATGGCACGCGTGGATTGATGCAGGCGGTGTGTCATTCATCACTTTTCTTTTTGCTACATGTAACAGAGGCATGAAATGTCCACTTGGACTCATACTGGTCACAAGAGATCCCCGTTCTGCGGATTGAAGAGAAGATATCTGACGCTTGTCTTTCAGTCCTAATATTTTCGTGTGTTTGTGCTGTACAACACTGATGCTGGTTTTGTTACAGTCGTAAAGTCTTGCAGGATTATGTTGAATGGTGTCCATTGCGGGTTTGTAGATTTCAAAAACTGATTCAGGAATGAAACCCCTCGCTCTTGAGAGTGAAAGAACTTCAGGGGTTCTAACTGAAATTTGTGGATGACGACGTAGGAAATTTTTCAACCATTTCCTTCCAGCCTTTTCATTTATCTTGCAAAATTGGTTTTTAATTCCGTTTCTTACAGCAAGTTGGTAAGCGAGACGCATGACTTTTGCCATTGTCAAGCCAAAAAACTTTCTTTCCATCAAAAAACAGTGCTCAGCCAGATCATTTTCTGCGTCACAAGGAAGAACTTGATTCCTACCCAGCTTTGTTTTTTACTGCTTCACTTGAGCTTTTCTGCCGGTCTTTAACATAACGCTCTAGTGTTTTTTGTGGTACGTTGAAATCTCTGGATGCTTTGTAGCTACCCATTTCCTTGTTCCTTACAGCCTCAATAGCTGCTTTCATTCTTCCGTGGTCCCATTTTTTCCTTTGAGCCATCTGTAATATTCTATAACCCAAAAGCAATAATTCACACGATACTGACTTCCTAAAATGGTGAGCCCCATATTAGGCTCTTCAAACTTCGCAATAATAGGCGCAAACAGCTGCTCGAGAAAACGGGTGAATAAAACAGAAGGACCTAAAATTCCACCAATGAACCAAAACAAGTGTTTAAGATTACACTTAACAAAGAACTGAGCACCAAACTAATTCAGAAAAATAGATTATCTTCAGCGGCTCATGGGTCATAGTTTAGCGATAAGCAAAAATTTCACAACGCACCAAAACAAATAAGCCCAGCCAGTACCGAAGTCCTGAGCAACTGACCGTTTATACTGTGATTACTAAGAATAGTCTCATGTGCTTGATGATTTACATTCTTAAGCAGAGCGCGCGGCGCCTCCTGGTTTGAAATAATGCACCTTCCCATATTAGGAAACCTCCCCATATTAGGCGGCTTTCCCCTGCACGGGTCACCCCAATTTGCGAAATTGAAGGTTCTTCTCATGGCGGTATCTCTACACACTACCGTCCAACCTTGAAGATCGGTAAATTTCTGCAACGCTATTGCTTGTCAAATGTCGAGAATAAAATTGAGCACCGATAGTGCAGTACTGCGGTAACTATATGTGCCACTTCATTGCGCGTTATAAACTCTGCAATTTACCCGTCCACAAACTATACGGCCAATGTACAGCGAATGACCAGCACAAGAAAGACGACATGCATAATCACAGTTCTGTTAAAGTTTCTCCCAACGTCTGTAGTCCTTTGAACTCCACAGGCACCAAAGTCAGCGTGAGGCGTTCTTTGCGCTTTTCACCGAGTTCAAGTTCTTCAGAATTTCCGGCCCAAGCTTTCCGAGGCCTTCCGACGATCAGATGCAGAACTCGTGCTTTTGTGATTCGGGCAGTGACAATATATTGTAATTGCAAAAAGCGGTAAAGTACTTTTTTGTTGTTCAGTGCCATTAGACCCGACCGGACGGAAATTTCCGAGTACACAAAAGCGGCTGTATGCCAGCCCGATTAAATGGTCACGTGATGCACGCGGTTGCATCAGCCACAGAACTAACGGTGGCGTCACGTCGCCAGAGCCTGCCCCAGTTGTGAACACTTAGCATTAATCACTCGTTCCAAGGGTGCTACGTCCTGTACTATGTAACTCATTCACCTTCATGTGATCCTGTTCTCTCCATCTTCTTCTTGGGCGGCCTATATCTCTTTTCCATGGGGACTGACACTGCATTGCTAATTTTGGTAAGCAGTTGTTCTCCATACTGTTGACATGCTGCAGCCAATTTTGTTGTTAGTTTCTGATCTCTACTGTATTGTCCTGATTCAGTTTCTGCCTAATGTCAACACTTCTTTGCTTATGTTGTCGTGTCAGGCCTAGGAGTGGTCTTAGGAAGCGCATTTGTGCTGTGTCTAGTTTCCCCCCCCCCCCTTCTTTTCCTTATCCACAGCTTGCTTTGCAATGGTGTGTGGCTTTTAGAATAATGGTGTCAATTCATAGCACTTTGTGTGTTCTGATATTTGCTGGCCAGGGTGTCTTTTTATCATTCTGTTTAATTTAATGTACTTATGCATTTTTATCTCTGTGTCTGGTTTACATTCGCAAATCATGTTTCCCAGGTATGTAAATTCCGTCACTTGTTCTACAACTCTACCTTCAAGTTCAATCTTTACCCTTTTCAAATTTTCACCACACATTGCCAATGCTTCTATTTTATATGTGTCTGTCATCATAGAGTACTCTTAGAAATGGTGTTCAGTTGGTATACTGCAGTCTGTAGTTTATCTAGTGATTTGGTTATAATCACTTGGTCTATTGCATAAGGAATTGTTTGAATTAATTTGTTGATACATTATGCAATTCCATTTGTCATAACAGCTTTCTATCCTTTAATAATTACTATATATGTGTGTGTGTGTTTTAAAGAAGTGGTGAAAGACCACGGCCTCATGTCACTCCTGTTTTGCCACATATTTCCATGACACAGTTTATGTTTATTGTTGTATTTCTACATAAGCTGACAGCTAGTAGCAATCCTGTTAAGATTTTGTCTAGTTCCAATATGTGCCACAGTTTTTCCTATTTACATTGCTGTAGGCTTTTTCATAGACAATAATTAGAATAACAGTGGGTAGGCTATCTTCCTTTCTTCTTGTAGTATGAAACTATCTGTGCAGCTCCTTCCCTTTCAAAATCTACATTGTTCTTCTTCTGTGTTGTTATTGCAATATCTGTTCAATTTGTTTTCAGGTATATTTGCACAGGCCTACAGTTTGGTTGCTGACTCTAGCACAGAAATTCCTCCCTAGTGTCTACACTCAGTTCTTTGTCCTTTTTCATGTATATTCACTACTAATCCAGTTGTCTAATCCCTTGAAACTATTTGGGTTTCCAAAACACAGTTAAACAATGTAAATAACTTTTATTTTAGATATTTACCAACATACTTACACAATTATCTATCCCAGATTTTCTCTTCCCTTAATGGCAATTTCAATTCTTCCATTGTTATGCCCGCAATATACCGATCATCCTCCATTGTTATGCCCTCAATATACCGATCATCATCCATTGTTATACCCTCAATATACCGATCATCATCCATTGTTGTACCCTGAACACACTGATCATCTTCCACTGTTATGCCCTCAATATACTGATCATCTTCCACTGTTATGCCCTCAATATACTGATCATCCTCCATTGTTATGCCCTCAATATAATGATCATCATCCATTGTTATGCCCTCAATATACTGATCACCATCCATTGTTATGCCCTCAATATACCGTTTATCTTCCACTGTTATACCCTCAATATACTGATCATCCTCCATATTTTCTTCATCTTCATCCTCCTTTTCCTTCCATAGTCACAAGTAATAAGTAATCTATTCTACTTTTGGAATGTAGGTAATTTTTATTCTCATTTTCATGTAGTAGTATTTTTTCTATTAATTTCAATCCTCCCCTTCATTCTCCTGTAACGTCTCTTTCAGATGATTTGACATATTTATCCCAATCCACTCTTTTATTTTCTCTGATCAATTTTCCTAACCTGCATTCAGTTTTTTTATATTCAATATAGTCTTCTATTTACTTGGTTCGTATCCATTTTCTGTATTTTGTTCCTTTTCTTCTATCAATACTTTTCCATGTCCGAAGCCATGTCTCCTCCTTTCATGTTTAATATCCCAGGCTTCTGGTGACAGCCTGATATATTTCTGTCTTTACATTCAACCAATTTCCTCAACATAATGTGTGTTTGGTCTTATTTTATCATTGTAATATAAGATCTTGACACCTTGCGCTTCTAAAAGGCATATCTTCAGTACCTGGTTTCATTGTACTAATTTACTACTCTTGATAGAGACATGACAGATGAATCTCCTTGGGATTTGCTCTCTACTAAATAGTGGTCACTATCTATTTCTGAGACTATGTAGGTTCTAGTATCTCTCATGTATTGCTTAAGTTTGTCATTAAAGATAATAATCTATTATTGATTCTGTCTCTCTTACTTGCCAGGGACAGGCCTATTTATGGATCCTTATGTCTGAAAATAATGTTCGTTATTTTAAGGTTATTAAATACAGAGAAATTCACGAGTGTTGATCCATCCCCATTTGCTTTCTGTTTTCCTTCCAAACCAGTACATCTGTCAACAGGTTGCATTCAGGTCTTCTTTTATAACGAAGTATTCTGTTTTTATTTATTTTTCTCTATTGTTTCCTGCAGTTCTTCATAGACACCATTTGCTTCACCATTCTGTCCCTCTACCGATACAAAAACACCAATTATAGTGAAGGTGATTTTCAAATATTTCAGTCCAAATTTAATAGTTATTGAAGATGGCCATTGATAATCTAATATTTCGTTCTTGTATTCTTTCTTTAATCAGTACTGATAATCTAATATTTCGTTCTTGTATTATTTTTTTAATCAGTACTGCCACTGCTGATGGTGCATATTATACTGCTGGTACCCTTGAATAGACCATGCCTTGTCATCGTAAGTTGGATCAGTCCTTTTGTTCTTCAGTTTTTGCGAGTCATTTCACGTAACCTGGAGGTTCATTACCTTGTTCACAACAGCACATCACTGTCCCATATCCTCAGTCACATTAATCCAGTCCACACTCTGTCAATATTTAATTATGACCCATTTTAATATTATCCTCCAATATATGCCTAGGTCTTCAAAGTGGTACCTTTCAGATTGTCATATCAAAACTATGTACACATATATTTTCTCCCCATGACAGCCACATGCCCTGCCCATCCCATCTCATCTATCATCTTCAATTTTACAATCCCAAATAACATACAATGAACAGTACAATTCATGCAGCTCCTCACTATGCAGTCACTTGGCTGTTCCTAATAGTACATTACACCCTCACACACGGATCTGAAGACTGTGTGTGGGAAAAATCTCATGCACTGTCAGAATAGTGCAGTCCTTACAGTGACTATGCAAAGTGCTGGACAACTTGGTAGGTGTAATAGATTGTTTATGTCCATTGCAACTGACAGATCCAGTGTCACAAGCACATTCAGCGGCCAGTACAGTACTGCTGTCCCTGTGCACACCATGCTGCACACAGCCAGCAGCCGATAGGGTACTGTTGTCCTTGTGCACACCATGCAGGCACACAATCAGCAGACAGTACAGTATTGTTGGCCCTGTGCACACCATACAGGCACATGCTCAGCAGCAAGTACTGGTACTGCTGTCCCTGTGCACAACATGCAGGTACACAGCCAGCAGCCAGAACGGTATTGTTGCCCCTCTGCATAACATGCAGGCGCACAGCCAGCAGCCAGTATAAAAGATTGATTATGTCCATTGCAACTGACAGATCCAGTGTCACCAGCACATTCAGCGGCCAGTACAGTACTGTTGCCACTGTGCACACCATGTAGGCACACAATCAGTAGCCAGTACAGTACTGCTGCCCCTGTGCACACCATGCAGGTACACAATCAGCAGCCAGTACAGTACTGTTGCCCCTGTGCACACCATGTAGGCACACAATTAGCAGGCAGTACAGTACTGCTGCCGCTGTGCACACTATGCAGGCAAACAGCCAGCAACCACTATGGTACTGCTGTCCCTGTGCACACTATGCAGGCACATAATCAGCAGCCAGTACAGTACTGCTGTCCCTGTGCACACCATGCAGGCACACAATCAGCAGCCAGTACAGTACTGCTGCCCCTGTGCACACTATGCAGGCACACAGCCAGCAACCAATATAGTACTGCTGTCCCTGTGCACACCATGCAGGCATACAGACAGCAGCCAGTACGATATTATTGCCCCTTTACACACAATCAGCAGCCAGTATGGTACTGCTGTCCTTGCACACACTATGCAGGCACACAGCCAGCAACCAGTACAGAACTGCTGCCCCTGTGCACACCATGCCTGCACACAGCCAGCAGCCAGTATGGTACTGCGGTCCCTGTGCACAAAATGCAGGCACACAACCAGCAGCCAGTATGGTACTGCTGTCTCTGCACACACTATGCAGGCACACAGCCAGCAACCAGTACAGCACTGCTGCCCCTGTGCACACCATGCGTGCACACAGCCAGCAGCCAGTACGATACTGCTGTCCCTGTGCACAAAATGCAGGCACACAACCAGCAGCCAGTATGGTACTGCTGTCCCTGTGCACACTATGCAGGCACACAGCCAGCAGCCAGTACGGTACTGCTGTCCCTATGCACAAAATGGAGGCACACAGCCAATAGCCAGTAAGGTACTGCTGTCCCTGTACACAACATGCATGCACACAACCAGCAGCCAGTGTGGTACTGCTGTCCCTGTGCACAAAATGCAGGCACACAACCAGCAGCCAGTACAGTATTGCTGTCCCTGTGCACACTATGCAGGCACACAGCCAGCAGCCAGTACAGTACTGCTGCCCCTGTGCACACCATGCAGGCACACAATCAGCAGCCAATGTGGTACTGCTGTCCCTGTGCACACCATGCAGGAACACAACCAGTTGCCAGTGTGGTACTGCTGTCCCTGTGCACAAAATGCAGGCACACAACCAGCAGCCATTACGGTACTGCTGTCCTTGTGGACACCATGAAGGCACACAGCCATTCGCTAGTATGGTACTTCTGTCCCTGTGCACACCATGCAGGCACAAAGCCAGTATGGTACTGCTGTCCCCATGCACACCACACAGGCACACAGCAGCAATAGAGGTGCAAATCCACCCAGTCTTAACCTCAACACTATGAACACCAGCTATTTTGTCACTAGGGAGAGAGCCACCAGTACCCACAGAAGAAATTGGGTGGATCCCAGAGCTGGTGTGGATGCAGCTGGCAGCAAATCATCAACTTACTGTCAGAATCATCATCCCCTTCAATGTCCTCTGCACTGCAGACTCTCCCACTAAGACAAAGTCACGCCATTGGTTGGTCATACATATTTCACGTGATGAGTCACCAGCCTCTCACCACAGAAGTCCAGATTCAATCCCAGGACCACCAATGTGGGATTTGTGGTGGACAAAGTGGCAGTCAGACACCATCTGTCACCACACTATGTAATCATCACGACTGACAGTACGACTCAGTAACATCCTTCAGGAAAGCTCAACAAACTCTTAAAATACTATTCTTATCTTTCCCTATTTCACTGAGCTGTAAAATGTACTTTCTCTTATCCAGATACCAGTTGATACTGATATGGTCTTCACTTGCTGTTTCCACATACATTTTGCAGTACACTTGATCACATGCATCTCATTGCAACACTTGTTACTATCAACTTGTTATCTAAGGCATTTACAGTCCCTTTACAACCTACAGTGCAGGTTCAATTAGAGAAATGGCTTTAACACAGTCATTGTTAACCCTTATTGCAGTTTGCACCCCTTTAGTTCTTAAAATATGTTCACAAAACAAAATCAAAAACCATTACAATAAATCAGGTTGTTAAACATAATATATGGTATACCTACACAATGAAAGACACAAAATTATACATTTATTTTAATTTCACAGTTCAGTACGAAAAATCTGGAATAACTTGCACCCCAAGGCAGTGTATATACCCCAGGCTAAGAACTCATTACTCTAAGCCTTCCATTATACAATAATTGGTTCAGATGTAGGTTCCAATGCTGGTTATTCTGAGTTCATTATTGTCCTCATTCTCTTCAGACTAATAAGGCAACAGTACCTTCAAACAGATCTGAAACATCTCCTTCCAAACCTTCACTTACTCACCTCACATGACCATCCTTCCATTTAACTTAACGTTACAAAAGGCACTGCTAATTTACAACTTAAGACATCCTTCTTATCATGCTGAGGAATTTTATCTTCTCCAGTATAGCGCAACCTGCTCTGGGGACTACTGATCCTCCTATTTAATGTGTGTGGAGGTGTGTTTCTAAGGAGAAGTAGGTGGTGCATAAAGCTGACCAGTCACCTCCATCTAGTGCTGAGGGTAAGAACAAGTGGAATTATACTTCTGCTGCCCCTGTACACATACAGGGCAACTACATGACCAGTTTTGTATTCTACAAAACTGTCAGCAGAACAGCACTACATTAGCTGTGTTTCTGTCACTTTACCTCAACTAAAAATTGCACGAGGGCTGCAAAAATTATGCACCTGTGTGCACAGAACTACCAACTGGCTGTAATACAGAGCAGTCAACAGTTAATTACCAGTAATGTTAACTCTCTAAAGGACTGCAGTAACTTTAACAACCTCTCTCTTATTATTTAGAAACACATTTTGCCCAAACAACATTTATGTTTCTCACAATTCTCATAATAAGCAATCATTATTTCCCAAAAACAGCATTGACTGACTGTCTGCATAATGGAGATGCAGTGTTTCTCCCATGAGGTAGCAATTAAATCGCATATATTATCTACATTAAAGCATGAGACTTAAGAGGTATAAATATGATCAAGTGACATGAAATAAAGATTGTCAGGCTGATGGAAAATACTGCAATACCCAATGTCAAATGCTGATCAATCCCTTGGGCAAAGTGGAACTTGTGCTGGCAACAAATGGCAATGGTCAAGTTAATCTGCAATGCAGCCCACACCAGACTAATACAACAGTAGCTAGCAGATAAGATAAAGCAATCAGTACAGTCAAACAGATGTATGAACTGGAGGGCCAAGGCTGTCTACACTATCAGTACTGGCATTAACTTGAAGAATGTAATAGAACAGAAACATGGCTGGACTGCACAAATGAGCAGTCACCAATGTAACAGATCATGAGGAGAACATTTGGACCTAAAAGGTATGAAGGGACAAGAGGATGAAGGGGGTTTATAGATTGTACTCCTTACTACATACCATTAGGATGATCAAATCAAGGGGCATAATTAGGTGGGGCATGTAGCACCTAAGGCAGAAACAGATGTAAAATTGATTGTTGAAAGATATGAAACAGAGAACCTATTTGAGGACAAAAGTGTGGATCGGTAAAGGTAAAGGTAAGCAATTCCTGTACAGGCGTAGACAAGTCCTGAGGGTTCCAGGTGGTTGAGGCTCCCAGATTTCAAGACTATCAGCACATGAAGGTGGTAAGGTCGTCAGCCCTACGCACCGGCCGCCTTTCTACCCAGGAAATATTCCTGGTACTCATTCCTGTTAGAGGCTGAGTTGACCCCAGGGCCATAGTGCAGCCGGAAGGATTACGTCAATGTAAAATTCCAATGATACCATCGGGACTGGAACCTGAGACCTTCCAGCTTGTAGCACAGTGCCTCAGCCATCTGTGCCAGCGGATACCCCAGCAGAGATAGGAGGATAATATGAAAATGGATATTTACGAAATATGGTAGCAGGGTATGTGACCTGTATTCATCTGACTCAGGACATGGGCCAACAGCAAGTTCTCATGAACATTCAGGTTCCACAAAAAGCAAAGAATTTCATGAGTAAATGAAGGGACTATTAGCTTGGCCACTAATGGCCTCAGCACACAGACAATGTCATCTGCCACATTTCTTACACAAGCTGGTGCAGGTTCCTGACCCTTTTCACGAAGCTGCTGCAATTTTTATTTGTCATTAATGAGGCCAGAAAGGCACAGATCTGCCTTATATGACCACCACACAATGGAGAAAGACACCACTCAGAGAGGAAATTCCATGCATTTTCAAACTTAACTGACTGGTTAGTTAATTGGTTCAAATACATTTATCTGACTGCCTGATGGACTAACAGACCGGCCACCCACCCAACTACATGAAGCACAGTCTTTTTCAGACGATTATAGTTCTTCAGCCAAACAGTCAATTTTATTTATTTTATGCATCCGAGAAGCACATTGTCATGATCATAACAGCCTGCCACATATCTCTACCATGATCATAACAGCCTGCCACGCATCTCGACCATGATCATAACAGCCTGCACGTATATCTCTACCATGATCATAACAGCCTGCCATGGATTTCTACCATGATCATAACAGCCTGCCACGTATATCTCTACCACGATCATAACAGCCTGCCATGTATATCTCTACCACGATCATAACAGCCCACCATGTATCTCTACCACGATCATAACAGCCCACCACATATCTATCTACCATGATCATAACAGCCCGCCACGTATATCTCTACCACGATCATAACAGCCCGCCACGTATATCTCTACCACGATCATAACAGCCCGCCACGCATCTCTACCATGATTATAACAGCCTGCCACGCATCTCTACCACGATCATAACAGCCTGCCACGCATCTCTACCACGATTATAACGGCCCGCCACGCATCTCTACCTTGATCATAACGGCCTGCCACGCATCTCCACCGAGATCATAACGGCCTGCCACGCATCTCTACCGAGATCATAACGGCCTGCCAC
>Ga0123357_10011271_pt1 | contig 11448 bp, 1 predicted proteins | sample TergutEmb28metaG_FD_89873 | JGI IMG/M metagenome (GOLD analysis project Ga0123357, IMG submission 89873) | Embiratermes neotenicus P4 segment gut microbial communities from Petit-Saut dam, French Guiana - Emb289 P4 | ecosystem: Host-associated > Arthropoda: Insects > Digestive system > Gut ...
GGCGATGGTGGCGGACTGGCGGGCGTCGGGGGCGAGGAGGGCGCCGGCGACGGTGAGTTGCGAGCCGGCGAGGGTGGCGAGGTTGCCGAGGTTGTAGACGCCGGTTTGGATGGAGTCGATGTTGATGGTGGTGGAGCCGGCGGGGGCGGCGTTGGCGAGGTTGGTTACGTGGAGGGTGTTGGAGTAGCTGGCGTAATCGAGGGTGTCGCCGTCGGCGAGGGCGAGGGTGGCGAGGGCGAGGGTTTGCGTGGTGGAGCCGACAAGGCCGATTTGGAGCGTGGCTCCGGTGTCGAGGGTGACGGCTCCGGCGGAGCCGGCGGCTCCGAGGGTGGCGCCGGTGGCGACGTGGATGGCGCCGGTGGAGGCGGCGTTGGCGAGGAGGAGGGCGCCGGTGAGGATGTCGGTGTCTCCGGTGAAGCCGGCGGTGCTGGCGGCGAGGGTGAGGGCGCCGGAGCCGGTTTTGACGAGGGTGCCGGCGCCGGTGACGGGGGCGGCGTAGGTGGCGTTGGCGGGTTGGTCGAAGGTGAGCGAGGCCGCGTCGGCGATGGTGATGCCGGCCGTGCCGGAGCCGAGGGTGGCGGCGTTGCCAACGAGGGCGCCGGTGATGATGTCGATGCCGCCGGCGAAGTTGTTCGATGTGTTGGCGAGGGTCAATGTGCCGGTGTAGTCGAGGGGGGTGATGGCGGTGGCGTCGTTGGCGGCGATGGCGCCGAGGATGAGTTTGCCGGTGGCGGCGTTGGAGCCGGCGAGGAGGCCGGCGGTGGCGCTGGCGGTTATCGTGGTGCCGGTGATGGTGTAGTTTTCAGTGCCGCTGACGTAGAGGCCGGCCACGAGGGCGCCGCCAGCGGGGTTGATGTTGATGGTGGTGTCGCCGGTGGCGGCGGGGTTGGCGTCGGCGAGGTTGGCAATGTCGCCGCGGTTGGAGTTGGAGGTGGCGCCGTTGGCGCTCCAGTTGGTCGCGCGCCAGAGGCCTCCTCCCGCCCCTCCCGCCGTGCCCGCCGCGCCTGTCCAGGTGATGACGTTGTTGATGACGGCGGCGGGGGAATAGAAGAGTTCGAGGGTTTTGCTGTCGGGGGTGAGGAGGAGGTCGAAGCCGGTGGGGAGGTCGTCGAGGAGGTTGAAGCTCGCGGGGTCGGCGAAGGCGCCGGAGCTGGCGAGGGTGATGAGGTTGTAGAGGGTGTCGGTGGCGGGGGCGAGGGTGTCGAGGTTGAGGAGGTCGAGGGTCTGGGTCCAGTCGGCGGCGTTGAGGACGGGGGCGTTGAGGGTGAGGATGGCGGCGCCGGCGGTGCCGGAGACGGCGCCGTTGAGGTCGAGGGCGAGGATGGAATCGGGGGCGAGGTTGAGGATGGGGGTGGTGAGGGTGTTGCGTCCGCCGGCGGAGAGGGTGGCGCCGGGGGCGAGGGTGAAGGAGCCGCCGGCGATGGTGAGGTTGCCGACAGTGGCGGCGAGGGCGCCGGAGGTTTCGCCGGCGCGGTAGAGGTGGAGCGTGCCGGCGGCGATGGTGAGGTTGACGTTGGCGGAGGAGGAGGCGCCGAGGGTGTTGGCGCCGCTGAGGTTCCATGTGCCGGCGCCGGTTTTGGTGATGGCGAGGGCGGTGCTGGCGACGGTCATGGGGTCGAGCATGTCGAGGTGGGCGCCGGGGGCGGCGTCGATGGTGAGGGCGCTGACGTTGGCGCCGAGGTAGATGCCGTTGGCGGCGGGGGTGGCGCCGGAGAGGTTGCCGGAGAGGGTGGCGGAGGTGGCGACGTTGTAGGCGAGGGTGGCGCCGTTGAAGTAGAGGCCGCCGCCGGAGCCGATGGCGCGGTTGTCGATGAAGGAGACGTCGGTGAGGGTGGCGGTGGCGGCGGTGGAGAAGATGGCCATGCCGCCGCCGGTGGAGTTGTTGCCGGAGGCGGCGGTGTTGCTGGCGAAGAGGACGCGGGTGAGGGTGAGGGTGGCGTCGGTGATGAAGTTGCTCAGGCTTATGGCGCCGCCGGGGGCGTTGTTGCCGGCGCTGACGTTGCCTTGGAAGAGGACGTCGGTGAAGGTGGCGTTGACGGTGCTTGCGACGCCGTTGGGGCCGGAGAAGTTGATGGCGCCGCCGCCGCCGTTGTTGGCGTTGCCGGCGGTGGTGGTGTTGTTGGCGATGGTGGAGCTGGCGAGGGTGAGGATGTTGCCGGGGCCGCCGACGTAGATGGCGCCGCCGATGTTGCTGGTGTTGTTGGCGATGAGGGCGTGCGAGATGGTGGCGGCGCTGTAGCCGGGGCTGTTGCCGTTGCCGCCGAGGGAGATGGCGGCGCCGCCGCTGGCGGCGTTGCCGTTGGTGATGGTGGCGCCGTCGAGGGCGAGGGTGGCGCCGGGGAGGACGTTGATGCCGGCGCCGCGGGCGGTGCTGGTGCTGTGGTCAATCACGAACTGGGCGCCGGGGGCGGCGATGAGGGCGATGGCAGAGGTGCCGGTGACGGTGACGGCGCCGAAGCCGGTGGTCATGTTTTGGAGGGTCATGGTGGCGCCGGGTTGGAGGAGGATGGCGCCGGTGGTGTTGGCGAGGGTGACGAGGGATTGGTCGGCACTGCCGCCGTCGAAGAGGAGGCTGCCGCCGGGGGCGACGATGAGGGTGCCGCCCGCGCCGCCTGTCCCGGCGTCGGTGGTGGTGTTGCCGGTGAAGGAGAGGGATTTGAGGGTGGAGATGCCGAGTTGGGCGTTGGTGGCGACGAGGAGGGCGCCGGTGTTGATTTCGATGCCGGCGGTGAAGTTGTTCGCCGCGCCGGTCTGGGCGGTGAGGTCGAGCGTGCCGGTGAAGGCGGCGAGCGCGGGCGCGGCGGCGGTTTCGTCGGTGGTTTTGCCGAGAACGAGTTTGCCTGTGGCGGCGGGGGCGGCGGCGAGGCCGCCGACACCGGTCGCGGTCACGAGCGCGCCGGGGCCGGAAATGGCGTAGTTGGTCGTGCCGCTGATGTAGAGGGCGGCAAGCGTGGCGGTGGTGGTTAAGTTTAAGTTGAGAGTTGATGTTGATGTTGATGCGGTGTCGTTGAGGTTGACAATGTCGCCTTGGGCGAAGGGTTTGGTGACGCCGGCGGTTGTCCAGTTGGCGGAGGCGTGCCAGAGGTTGTCACCGGTGGAATTTGTCCAGGTGAGGACGTTGTTGGCGCCAAGGGGCGTGCTGAGGAAGGTGAGCCAGAGGAGGCCGCCGTCGGCGGTCAGCGAGTATTGGGCGGGGTCGAGGATGGCGCCGCCGTAGTTGACGTTGAACCAGTCGAGGTTGACTCCGGCGTAGGGGTTGGCGCCGGTGACGTCGATTAGCGAGTAGGAGGAGCTGGTGGTGAGGGTGACAGTGCCGAAATTGAAGGTGCTCGTGCCGGTGAGGGCGAGGGCGCCGCCGACTTGGAGCATGTTGCCGGAGTTGATGTAGGCGAGTTGGGCGCCGTCTTCGAGGGTGAGGTCGCCGAGGATGTTGAAGGTTTGCGCGGTGGCGGCGCCGGAGCCGATTTGGAGGGTGGCGCCGGTGTGGACGGCCACGCTGCCGGTGGCGACGCCGCCGCCGTTGGCTCCGCTGGCGCCGGCGCCGCCGAGGGTGGCGGCGGTGTTGACGTTGATGAGGCCGCCGAGGGTGGCGGTGTTGGTGAGGCGGAAGGTGCCGGCGTTGATGTTGGTGGTGCCGGTGAAGGCGGCGCTGTTGGCGGAGAGGGCGAGGTTGCCGGCGCCGTTTTTGTTGAGGAGGCCGGCGCCGGTGATGGGGGTGGCGTAGGTGGCGGCGGTGGGTTGGTCAATGGTGAGGGTGGCGCCGGGGGCGATGGCGATGCCGGCGGCGGCGCCGGTGGCGAGGTTGGCGGCGTTGCCAACGAGGGCGCCGGCGCGGATGTCGATGCCGTTGGTGAAGGTGTTCGAGGTGTTGGTGAGCGTGAGGGTGCCGGTGAAGGCGACGGTATCAACGGCGGTGGCGTCGGGCGTGGCTTTGGCGCCGAGGACGAGCTGGCCGGTGTTGGCGGGGGTGTTTTTGAGGGTGCCGGCGGTGGTGTCGGTGGTGATGGCTTGGCCGGTGATGGTGTAGGATTGGTTGCCGCTGACAAAGAGGGCGCCGATGGTGGCGGGGGCGCTGAGGTTGAGGGTGGTCGTGCCGGTGGTGGCGGCGCCGTCGAGGTTCACAATGTCGTTTTGGCTGAAGCGTCCGGCGGCGCGGCCTGTCCAGTTGAGGCCATACCAACTGGTGTCGGCGGCGCCGGTCCAGGCGATGATGGCGTTGCTGAGGGTGTCGGTGCTGCTGAAGGCGATCCAGAGTTGTCCGGCGGCGTTGATGCCGATGGTGGGGGTGTCGACGGGGAGGCCGCCGACGTAGGTGATGGAGCCGAGGAGGGATTGGCCTTGGTCGGTGATGTAGGCGGTGAGGTTGTTGGAGCCGTTGGTGGCGGCGAGGAGGTTGTAGCTGCCGGTGGTCCAGGTGGAGAAGTTGAGGGAGAAGTTGGCGAGGCCGCCGGTGGCGATGGCGAGGGTGGGGGCGGTGAGGGTGAGCCAGGTGGCGCCGCCGGGGCCGTAGCCGGGGAGGGCGTTGGCGAGGCTGTAACTGAGTATGGAGCCGGGGGCGAGGGTGAGCGCGGAGCCGGCGGCGCCGGTGAGCGAGATGGTGTTGCCGCCACCGGGGGCGAGGGCGGCGCCGGCGTGGACGGTGAAGGTGTTCGAGCCGGTGCCGATGAAGGAGAGGTTGCCCGCGCCGTTTCCTCCCGCGGCGGCGGCGGGGTCGCCCGCGCCGTAGAGGTAGAGGGCGCCGGCGTTGACGTCGAAGTTGAGGGCGCGGGGGTTGTTGGCGCCGCGGTTGAAGACGCTCGTGCCGGAGAGTTTCCAGGCGCCGGCGCCGTCCTTGGTGATGTCGAGGCTGCCGTAGGCGGTCATGCTGACGGCCATGGGGTCGAGCATGTCGAGCACGGCGCCGGCGGCGGTGGTGATGGCGAGGGTGCCGGAATTGGCTCCGGCGGAGCCGGCGGTGCTGTCCCATTCGATGGAGTTGGCGGTGCCGCTGGCCCCTCCGGCTGTTCCCGCTTTGTTGCCGGAGAAGCGGGCGGTGCCGGTGGTGACGTTGAGGTTGACTACGCTGAATTGGGAGTTGGGGCCGACATAGATGGCGCCGCCGAGGGCGGTGGCGGTGTTGTCGAGGAAGTCGGTGTTTTCAAAGGTGGCGAGGGAGTAGTTGCCGTTGGTTTGGAAGGCGCCGCCGTTGATGGAGGTGTTGGCCGCGAAGGTGGAGCTTTGCGCGAGGAGGTTGGCGTTGGTGCCGCTGAAGGCGATGGCGCCGCCGCCGCCGGTGCCGGAGTTGTTGGCGTAGAAGTAATCGTTGAGGAGGGTCACTTGCGCGGTGGCGTTGAGGAGGAGGGCGCCGCCGAGGTTGCCGGCGAAGTTGCCCGTGAAATAGGAGTCGGCGATGTAGGTCGTGCCGCCGGCGGCTTGGACGGCGCCGCCGTTGAAGGTGGCGGTGTTGTTCTTGAAGGTGGCGCTGGTGATGGTGGTGGTGGTCAGGCCGGAGCCGGAGGGGTTGGTGACGGCGCCGCCGTTGTAGGCGCTGTTGGCTTCGAAGTAGGCGTTGGTGATGGTGAGTTTGCTGGTGCTCACGCCGTCGGAGTTGGCGGAGTTGGTGATGGCGCCGGAGGTGTAGTTGCTGCCGCCGGCAATGAGGTTGGCGGTGTTGCTCAGGAAGTAGACGTTGGAGAGGGTGAGGGTGCCGCTGTTTTGGATGGCGCCGCTGTTGTTGCTGGCGAGGTTGTTGGCGAAGGTGGCGCTGGTGAGGGTGAGGTTGCCGCCGTTGTTTTGGATGGCGCCGCCGTTGCCCGCCGCGCTGTTGCTGGTGAACACATACCAGGCGCCGGCGCCGGCGTCGAGGGTGAGGTTCGCGCCGGCGGCGAGGTAGATCGCGGCGCCGTTGGCGCTGATGGCGGTGCTGGTCGAGGTGAAGCTGTTGGCGATGGTGAGGGTTTTGCCGGCTTCGAGCGTGATGGCGCCGGCGGTGCTGGCGGTGAGGACGAGGCGGTTGGCGGCGGGGTCGGCGAGGGTCGTCGCGTCGAAGAGGAGGTCGCCGGCGACGAAGAGCGTGCCGGCTGCGCCGGCGCTCGCGTTCGCGGCGGCGCCGGTGAAGGCGAGTTTGGAGAGGGTGGTGCCGAGCTGGCCGGTCGTGGCGACGCGGAGGGCGCCGGAGTTTATTTCGACGCCGGCGGCGAATGAGTCGGGAGCGGTGAGCGCGGTGAGGTCGAGGGTGCCGGTGAAGGCGGTGACGGTGGCGGTGGCGGCGTCGGGCGCGGTTTTGCCGAGGACGAGTTTGCCGGTGCCGGCGGGGGTGCCGGCAAGGGCGGTGTCGGCGGCGTCGGTCGAGGTGACGAGGGCGCTCGCGGCGCCGGCGCCGGCGCCTCCCGCATTCGTGCCGGTGATCGTGTAGCTGGTGTTGCCGCTAACATAGATGGCGGCGGTGGTGGCGCTGTCGGTGAGGGCAATGGTTGTGGAGGTGGCGGGGGTGGCGAGCGGCGTCTCCGCGCCGGTGAGGTTCACGATGTCGCCTTGCGTGAAGTCGATGGGGGCGCCGAGAGCCGTCCAGTTTTGCGAGGTGTGCCAGAGGTTGTCGCCAGCCGCGCCGCTCCAGGTGAGGACGTTGTTGCGTCCGAGGGGGACGAAGAGGATGTCGAGCCAGAGGACGCCGGAGGGGTCGGTGGTGAAGTCGTAATTGGCGCCGTAGGTGAGCGATGTGCCTTGGAAGGTCACGTCGAAGAGGTCGCTGGCGAATCCGGCCAGGCCGTTCGCGGCGGTGGCGTTGATGAGGGAGTAGGAGCCGGTGTTGAGCGCGACGACGCCGAGGTTGATGGTGCTGGCGCCGGTTTGGATGAGGGTGCCGCCGAGTTGGAGGGTGCTGGCGGCGGGGTCGGTGGAGAGGGCGGCGTAGTTGAGGATGGCGCCTTCGTTGAGCGTGAGGTCGCCGAGGATGGTGAGGGGCGCGGCGGTGACGTTGAGGGTGCCGCTGTTATTGACGGTAACGTTGCCGGCGGCGGTGCCGGAGCCGCCGAGCATGGCGTTGGCGTTGACGCGGATGGCGCCGCCGAGCACGCCGGCGGCGGCGAGGCTGAGGGTGCCTTCGTTGATGTCGGTCGCGCCGGTGAAGGCGCTGTCGTCGACGTTGAGGGTGAGGCGTCCGGTGCCGGTTTTGACGAGGGCGCCGGCGCCGACGGCGGCGGTGGGAGCGCTGCGGATGGTGCTGGAGTAGGTGCCGTTGGCGGCGTCTTGGTCGAAGATGAGGGTGCCGGTGTCGATGGTGATGCCGCCGGTGCCAGAGCCGAGGTTGGCGGCGTTGCCGGCGAGGGCTCCGGAGTTGATGAGGATGCCGCCTTGGAAGGTGTTCGTTGTGTTGGAGAGCGTGAGCGTGCCGGTGTAGGCGGTGGTGGCGTCGGCGGTGAAGCTGTCGCCGTTGTCGGCGGCTTTCGCGCCGAGGATGAGCTGGCCGGTGGCGGCGCCGGAGCCGCTGAGGGTGCCGATGGTGGTGGTGGCGATGATGGGGGCGGCGCCGGTGATGGTGTAGCTGCCGGTGCCGCTGACATACATGCCCGCGATGGTCGCGCCGCCGGCGCCGACCGCGGGGTCGATGTTGATGGTGGAGGAGGCGGCGTCGAGGGCGGGGGTGTTGTCGGCGAGGTTGATGATGTCGCCTTTGGTGAAGGTGACGGGGGCGCCGGCGGCGAGCCAGTTGGCGTCGCTCCAGAGGTTGGCGCCGGCGCCTCCCGCAGCGCCGTTCCAGAGGAGGACGTTGTTGCCGCCGCCGACGTAAACGAGTTGGAGCAAGAGGCCGCCGTTGCCGTATTGCCATTGGTAGCCGGTGGGCGCGGCGAGGCCGCCGAAGGAGTCGAGGGTGAAGGCGTTCGCGCTGGTGACGCCGGCGCCGGTGAGGGCGATGAGGTTGAAGGTGTCGTTGGGGCCGGCGGTGGCGGTGAGGTCGGCGAGGTGGAGGAGGTCGAGGTTTTGCGCCCAGTTGCCGCCGGTGGCGAGGGCGGTGGTGGCGTTGAGGGTGAGGAGGTTGGCGCCGGCGTTGGCGCCGTTGGCGAAGAAGTCGAGGTCGAGGGCGAGGTTCGCGCCGGCGCCGAGCGTGATGGTGGGCGCGCTGATGGTGTTGCCGCCGCCGGCGGAGAGCGTGGCGGCGTTGGTGGCGGCGAGGGTGAAGGCGGCGCCGGCGCCGGCGAGGGTGAGGTTGCCTGCGCCCGCCGTGGCCGCGGTGTAGGCGCCGGTGGTGTCGGTCTCGGCGTTCGCGCCGGCGCGGTAGAGGTGGAGGGCGCCTTGGTTGATGTTGAGGGTGACGGCGTTGGCGGCGGCGGCGCTGGAGAGGGTGTTGTTGCCGCCGAGGTTCCAGGCGCCGTCGCCGGTTTTGGTGATGGTGAGCGTGGCGGCGCCGGCGGCGTTGGAGGTCATGGGGTCGAGCATGTCGAGGTTGGAGTCGGCGGCGGCGGTGTTGATGGTGACGGTGGTGGCGACATCGTTGTCGAAGTAAATGAAGTTGGGGGTGGATGCGCCGGTGACGAGGCCGGACAGGTTGCCGGCGATGAGAGCGGAAGTGCCGGCGGTGACGTTCAAGGCGAGGGTGCCGTTGCTGAAGTAGATGGCGCCGCCAAGGGTGGACGCGGTGTTGCCGGTGAAGCTGGCGTTGGTGAAGTTGATGACGGGGGCGTTGGCAACGTTGGCGAAGACGTTGGTGGACATGACGCCGCCGTGGCCGGTGGTGCCGGTGTTGGTGGCTGTGACGGAATTGTTGTTGAAGGTGACGTTGGTGAAGTTGAGGACGGTCTTGTTGCCAGTGACGCTGAAGGCGCCGCCGTTGGCGGTGTTTTGGGAAGTGGTGTTGTGGTCGAAAAGGACGTCGGTGAAGGAGGCGTTGGAGCTGGCGGCGTTGGAGACATACACCGAGCCGCCCGCGGCGCCGGTGGCGGTGTTGTTCTGGAAGGTGGAACTGGCGACGAAGAGGGTGCTGGCGCCCGTGGCGTTGCCGTTGGCGTTAATCATGTTGGACGGAACGGTGTTGGAGACGAAGAGGACATTCGTGAGGCTGAGGGTGGAACTGATCCACAGGTAGATGACGCCGCCGGTGTTGTTAGTGCTTCTGTTGTTGGTGAAAGTGGCGTGGTCGATGGATGCGGAGGCGCCGGTGCCCAGATAAAGCGCGGCGCCTTGGAGGGCGGCGGTATTGCTATCGAAAAGGAAACTGCCGCCATTGATGCCGGAGAGCACGAGATGCGAGTTTGCATCGAGGAATACCGCGCCGCCGGAGCCGGTGGTATAAAGGCGCGTGAATGTGACATCCGCGCCATCCGCGACAACGGTGCCGGAGACGCCGGGGGAAAGGCTGATTTGTCCCGCGGAGGAAGTGCCGTTGCCGTCGTAGGTCGTGCTGACGGTGAGTGTCCCGGAACCGCCGGTGGACGGAATAGGCTGGCCAAACGCCGCCGTCGTGAAGCCGGGAGCGAGCGCGAGCGCCAACGTCAGCGTCAGCGCGAACGCGAACGTGAGCGCGAGGAACGCGCGCGTGGCGGCGGCAGGCAACAAGAGCGGGCGATGAAGCGGGCGTTGGAACGGGCGAGGCAAGGCGGACAACTTGGCGGATTCGGAGGAGCAATCGCGGGAGTGGAGGCAGTCGCAGGAGTGGAGGTTTGTCATGGTTAAAAGATCGAGAAAAAATCGGGAAAAATCGGAAAAAAAGCCGGATTGAGGCCGGGTTGCCTTTGGCGAAAAGCGAGCGGGTGAAAACGGGTGAAAATGAAAGGCGGGAATTGGAGGCGTCGGAGGCGTCAGACTGGAAAAATCAAAACACTGTCATACAATCAAGCCATTTTGGATTCGGTTCAAAATCCTTGTATCGTCCGAACGGACGATGCCGCCAGATTTTTACACAACGGGGTCAGGCCTTGCTTTTTGTAGTTTGCTCACAAATATTTTACAAACATAAACACGACTGCAAAAAGCAAGGCCTGATCCGAATGGCGCCAAGTTAAGGACGTTTGTCGTTGAAAGCACGCCTGCGCAGGGAGGGGCGGTCTCCAGACCGCCCGACGAGGCGCCACGCGCCTCGCCATCGAGAGGTATTCAGATGTGCAAAGACACAAAGGGCGCGACTGGCGCGACTGTGTCGCGTCGGGCGGTCTGGAGACCGCCCCTCCCAGTTAACGCACGCGTGCTTTCAACGACAAATGCTCTTGCCTTAGCGCCATTCAGGCCTGACCCCGTTCGGCCCTGTGACCATCCTCCTACCCGTCTGTCACCAATCCGCTTTTCAGATTCAGGGTTTTCTTCTCACGCCGCCCGTCCGCGTCCGTGGCCGTCATCGTCGCATTGCCGAAATAAAATTTATGGCTGTATGTGTAATGCCCGTCTGAATAAAGATAATAGGGAAACAATAACACGGAAAAATAACTCTTCAAAAACCCCACCCTTTCCCAATCAAACTCATGACTCACCGCGTCGCCCTCGGTTATCGACGCGAGATTATTATTCTCATAGCCAAATTTCACCGCCGGCCTCCTCCTGTCCTCGAAAATAATCGACTCTATCAACTGCCCGCTCCTGTCGTAACGGATGGCCGCCACCGTGCGATCCCCGGAGTAAAGAAACAATGTGGAGTTTTTCTGTTGCACGCTGAAAATCACGATTTTCCCATAAGCAATCTCGCGTATCAACCCATTGACGCATTTGAACGACACCTCGCCGCCCCTGGCAAAACGAACCTTCGCAAGCGAGCCGCGCTCATAAACCCACTGAGTCGAATCCGCGTCGGTCACGATATATTCATCCTCCGACGCAGCCGCCAATTTGCACCCCTTGCTCTCGACGCTCTCCTGCCGTGACAGCAAATCCCTGTCGAAGCTGACATCGGCTCCCGTCGGCGGATGCCACGTCAATTTATTTTCCCCGTCGCAACCAAGCCACGTTTCCAGCCCCGTGAGACTCCATGCGCTGGACACTGAATCCTCGAACGAATTATATTTCGTCACATGCGACACCGCGATATTCAATTGCAACCCCTTCGAAAACTTCATCGTAAAGAGCGGACACGACCAATACAAGCCGCCGTCGAAGGAAGACTGGTGGAGTAACATGGAGGCTGCCCGCAGGGAAATCCCAAATCCCAAAATCCCAAATCCCAAATAAATTCCAAACGACAAAATTCCAAACCTCAAAAAGCGGCGCGTTGCGCCATCGGTTCGATCTGCGAAAAGTTTGTCGATATTTGAATACATGGGCTTGTTTTGAGATTTTGTTGTTTGGGATTTATTTGGGATTTGTGATTTCGTAATTTGGGATTTTACTCGTTATATAGTTTGCCCATGACGTCTCGAAATTTTCATTAAAAGGCACCTTGCGAATCTTGCCTTGAAATCTGCCCAAGCTCGCCGCGTCCGGCTCAATATAATGCCCGCGATTGATTTCCGGATACACGATGCCCGCGATTTGCCCGACCGGCAAGGA
>Ga0123357_10011274_pt1 | contig 11446 bp, 9 predicted proteins | sample TergutEmb28metaG_FD_89873 | JGI IMG/M metagenome (GOLD analysis project Ga0123357, IMG submission 89873) | Embiratermes neotenicus P4 segment gut microbial communities from Petit-Saut dam, French Guiana - Emb289 P4 | ecosystem: Host-associated > Arthropoda: Insects > Digestive system > Gut ...
CAATACAACCCATGAAATAACTCAGCACATAAGTCGCAAGCTCCTGAGGATGGATGTATTAACACCCGAAACATGTTGAGCATTAAATAAAGAAATAATAAAGCAAGTGACATCAAGTTGGTCTCTTTTAACTCAACTCCTGGGGTGTATACAGCATTATCAGTAGCAGGGTTAAAGTCTTTAATCTTGTTTTCAAGATGTTTTTACTTATTCCCATTTTGTGTCCTTTTCAGTTCACAAAACAGGCTGTAATTGAAACATACACCTTATTCCTCAGCAACTTCAAGACAGCAACAGAAGCAATCAAGACCACTTGCCAAGCAAAACCTGCATTCAGCAGATTTCTTGAGGTAAACAGGAAAACAGCATTACTATTAAAGCTGCATGGTACAGTGCATGCTACTTTATGGAACTGAGACATGCATGTAATCCATTCCCTACCTACTGCATTAAAAGTGTTAAACATAAATAACAAAGAAAAACACAGCAGCTTCATTAGATGACAGTAAGAAGGTTGATCAGGCAATTAAATATAAAGAAGAGTAAGTATACATTAATGAATCAGCACCAGAATGTGGGCGAAATTATGACAGATAAAGGTAAAAATCATCTAAAAATGGTCAAATATTTGGGAATGGTGATTCTAATTAGACACCTTTCTGGTCTGTTGGAGTAAATTGGTTATGGGCTGCCGTGCTTGCCTTAGTGTGATGCTCATCTCCCTGTGAAAGTTTTTAGGATGCAACTGTATATCTGAGATGTAGGTGCTTCATGTGTTCCTTGTTTTTATTCCCTGTGGTTTTTCCTACTTGTTCCACCCAGCCACTCACACATGCACACTCACTCACTCACGCACAAATACACACACATACCCCTTGCTGGCAGACAGAAAACAGAAAGTGCACATATGGGATATCTAATTGTATCAGTCCATTATCTGGTACTAATCTTATTGATTACATGGACTGTGATCTAATGACCTTTCATTCATTCATTTATTCATTCATTTGTGTTTGTTGATCCATCATTGGTACATAACAACTGGATATAGAAACTGTCAATATTGCATCGTTCTAAATATTGATTAGAACTTGTCTGTCTGCAATAATAAAGTAATATCTATCCTTTACAATTACATTATAGTATATATCCAATTTTTAGTACATAGTGTAACATACAAAATGTCATTTTAATCTTTAATTATAACCCATTTTACATTAAGTGTGAGAATAATGATATGTTTAACAAAACATGTCAGAAAAAAATGATTCTAGATAAAATTAAATCCTGTATTATTGTATAAAATGTTTAAAATATATTTCTGTGGTTAAAATTGGCTGGTTTTATAACTAAAATATTCTTGCAATGTATAAAAGGATTGTTTTAATAAAAATTTCCTCAAAAGTCTTGCACTAGTGTAACATTATCTGGCAATTTCCTAATTTAAAGTGGAAGTTTATTAAAGACTGCGATGACAGAGTAGGAGGGCTCTTTCTGACACATCTTTAGGTTTCTTATTGGTTAAAAAAAATTAATCTTACCCATTGTGTTGCAGCTAAGTATTTCTGACTTCATTTTAAAAAAACCTGTGTTATATATTATAAACAAAGCTATAGATGATATATAATGTGATGCTAAAGCTAATATTTGTAAAGTTTTGCAGTATTCTCTACAAGAGTCTTTAGATCTGGCACCCATTATTTTCCTAATAATTCTTATTTTAGTTTAAAAATGTTTCATTCTGTGAGAAATTTCTATAAAAAACAAGTCTGTATGTTATAATTGAATGAAATAAACGTAATAGATCATTTCTAGTGATTCAAGTGATAATATTCATCTTGTTATGCTAATCATACAACAGGCTTGATTCTATTTTGATATAATCATTTCAGTATGACTTTTTGAAGACACTTCGTTGTCGATTAGTAATGCAAGAAACTTAAGTTTGTGCTATTGTTTGATACAGTCTTGTTATTATAATGAATATTTATTGCTGTAGTAGGAATATTTTTGAATTGAAATTGCATAAAGTATGTTTTACTGAAATTCAGAGAAAGCAAGTTTGCGTTAAATGATTCATTAATTTTTTTAAACACCCAACTTAAAAATTTTGTTCTAAATCAGTAACATTGGGGTTGCTAATGATTACACTTGTGTCATCTACAAATAAAATGGTTTTAAGATTAATCTTTAAATTTTCAGAATTTGTTATTTGTGGTGGGATGGCATATAAGAATGAACTGTGTTTTCCAGATTTTTTATATCTGCAAACTTTACAACCTTTTTACAATATTTAGCTTTGTATTACTGTATTTATACAGTAAGATTTTAATACTTAAAAAATACAAACCCTTATACACATATGGACATAATAGTGCTGGATAATATTGCTGGTATTTCTGTATCACATGCATGTATCAATGAACATAGCTATATTCAGATGAATCATGTCAGAAAAGTTTATGTGAAAATGTAATTTATCAGTGCACTGTGCGCATATCATGATAGTTATACGATATTATCCTCAGGAACTGTTTACCATTTGACATGGTGTAATACTGCAGATGTGAATCTTTTAAGATCCTTCTCAGCATGTCAGATTAGATTAGATTTTTATACATCGTCCTGGCAAAAAACTGTACAGGGCACATCAACAGTTCTTAACACAACTATTTATATGAGTAATCATACTTGTCATCAGCATATTCTATACAACACCTTAACATGCTACCAGTTATGTAGATTTACATAGGTTCCTATTCTTAATTTACAGTTCCATTTTCCATGATAAATACTTATACAACAGATATTCGCCTACAGAATAAAAGTTCTGTTGTAATAGGAAAAATCTTTAATTTATTTCTAAAAAGTTGTATGTTCTATATTTTTTAAATGATTAGGTTGCTTGTTATGTAGTGTTACCCCTCTATTATTTACACTTTTTTTTAAGAATATCAGTCCTACATAACTGAGGTGGAAGATCCGATCTATGACGTGTATTATAATTATGCCGAACTAAGTTCTACTCTAACCCACCTGTGTTCATTTTGATGTAGTATACAGTTTCCATTACATACATACATGGCAATGGGAGTATATTAAATGTCTTAAACAATACCCTACAGGAACTGTCTCTTCCTACATTGCTGATTGATCTCATAACTTTTTTCTATAATTTAAAAGTTTTCTTCCTTTCTCCATCACCTCCCCAAAAGACTTCCTAAGATGTGATGACAAGGAAACAGCCCTGTGACGTATGCACATGTTTTAGTTCACAAGTATGATAGAGGTTAAAAATGTGTGTGTATCTTATTATTGTTTCTTTCAGGCAATGGCAAGGGAACACAAAGGGAAGCTTGCACTAGACTGTTTGCTCATCATGCCAGTGCAGAGGATACCACGCTATGAGCTCCTTATTCAGGTTTGAATTATCATTTCGGCTGACACTAATTTCAGTACTGTGTTTCACTGCAAAGATTTTTCCCAGTGCTGCAGCATCTGATATGTTGAATGCTACATGTGTAGTTATTCAAGAAGGAAATGCATTCTAGCAAAGTAACTAAACATAACTGAAACCTGGTTCATTATCAGTGAAGAATGACACAGTGAGACCTGAAGTTCTTAAGGTGACTGTTGTGTTTATGTAGTATGGTAGCAATTTTCTATAGAACTGGAGGATCATGGGGCCTCTATAGTCATGGTACTCCGAGGCAAATGCTGCCTCCAAGATATCAATAAACTTGTACAAGACTTCACAGTATCCTAGCCAGAGGATAGTTTTCTTTAAGACTGACATAACTTAAATCATATACCATGAACAGAGAGCCATGAAGCATTGTGAATGGTGTTATACCTGTATTTCACTTGATGATGGTCACTATGTTTGACCAAACCATGTAGTGGGAAATTAAAGACAAACATGTAGAGGTTATGTGTTGTGTTTGTGTGGACTGTATTAGCCAGTGATTGACCTGCACAACAGGATGATGTTGCCCAAATTTGAAGATGGAGAATGTTTTATAATGACATAACACGGAACTTGTGTGAATTTTTCATCTTGCCTGATCTTACCTAGTAGTTTTGGGATTGTTAGATATGGGACTGTTGACTAAATGAGGAAGGAACTTGCATAATGGCCATTTGGAACACCAAGACGATGGAAAGATATTTTTGATATACATCTCAATAATTTTATTGTTGCGTGGTCACCATGTAGGCTATTCATTGCAAATTGTAATTGGTAGCAAATCAACACAGTACACATAAGAAAATAAATAAATGTGTGATAAACCAATTTATTTCACTCTTCGTTGCATGTTCTGACCCTACAGGGCCATCTTCAGGTACAAAAATTAATATAAGAGGAGATTACTAAAGTATGGAATAGTTACACTCTCCAGTCAGCTAACCTGTTACATGTTTAATATTTTCTGTGATGTGGATATCCTAGTGTCTAATATTATCACCGATATTAAAAATCACAATACATTAAAAGTGTCCTGAATTACAATATTTTATAGTTAAATGTGTCCAAATATTCAGTGTATGGTATAGTGGTGATGTGTACTTTAATCGTCATAGACACATCGTAATTGTGTATCAAATCAGTATCTTTTCTTATTGCATCATTCCTCTCTTCTTAACTTGAACAAAGTACCCAGAGCAGCCTGTGAGTAAACAAGGTGAAATATGGTTCTGTGTGAGGACTATAATGGCGTGAATATATTCGATGTCCAAAAAGTATATTAAAGGAAGATTGGGTGGTGCCTTGACAATTTAAATTTATTGGTAGTGTTCATGTTTGTGCAAAAATGTATAGGTAAGTGTGGCCATAAGCGTTCGCAATGCTTCTGCCCTGGTTTGTTCTTTGAAGTTGTATAAATAAGAATGATAAATTTAAGTAATGTATAATAATGTGGAGTATACACATAACTTGCATTCATTATTGGAAGAGTTGTGTATAGTACTATGTATGTCTTCTGACAGTGTTTATGGTTCTTAGTTTGGTCTGTTACCTTTCAGGTGTGTTTGTTTAGAATATTGTGCAAGTGCCAGAGAGTGGAGTAAATTGGTTTATCCCAGATTTGTTTTATGATGTATACTGTGTTGTATATCTTGAAATTTTCTCAGTGACAGAACTGAGTAAAATCTTGGGCTGACAGCCATATCAGACAGTTCAAACATACCAGAACCATCTGTCATGGCTGTCAGTCCAAGAAAATTTTATTGTATACTGTGTTGGCTGCTATTTTATCATTTGTGAAGTCTCAAGAAACTGGGATTTGAGGATGTGAAATGAATTGAAACACTGCAGGACCATGTACATTTGTGGAATTTGTTATCACCAGTGTTGATACTTTCTTCTACTATTATCAGAGATTTGGTATATGATTCCCACTTGAGTAGTGTCCCATATTTTAATTAAATATGTGGTAACCCTAGAAGAATGTTAGCATAATGAATTTCAAAACACTATGAACATTAAGCATTTCCAGTAATGAGGAAAATTAAAAAAATGAAACTAAAAATATGTGTGATATTGAACAGCTATGATAATTATCTGGGTAGTGGGTTTGAGCTGTATTCCAACAAGAAGTGTTGGTTTCTGTACACACTGTTGCAGACACTGCTGAAACACACCGATCCTTCCCATCCTGACCATCAGCTGCTGCAGGAAGCACAGAGAGAAGTGCACGATCTTGCAATGAAGATCAATTGTACTGAGCGGGAAACTCTAAAGGAACTGGAAGCACTAATTGAAGGATTAATCGATCTGGTGGCACCTGAACGTACCTTCATTAGGCATGACCTTGTTACCATGGTGTCTGGTCAGGGCACACGCAAGGAACGGGCACTCTTCTTGTTCTCTGACTTACTTGTCATCACAAGTATAAAGCGGAAGAGTGGAACCATTCGGAAACCTTCCACGTATGTAGTAGCCCACAATAAATATGATACCACAGTGGTATATTATAGAGAACTTGACTTTAGTAAGACACTGCTTGAAGTAATTTCCCAGTGTCATTTTCATTTCTTTACTTGCTCATTTTTAGTGACATTTGTTCCTCCTCTTTCTCTTCTGTGTTTGGGATTCGATTTCTGTATCCATCTGCTCTTAAAATCTTGTGACACATTTCAGCTTAGTGTACTTTTCACACTGATTTATGAACTTTTCTTCTAGGACTTGTCCTGGCAGTGTTGCTAGTACATTGGAAGCCAACAAATATAAGTTGCTCATGCGGATTCCCCTTGATGATTTGGAAATAATGAAGGGTATGTCTGAGTATATTATTTGCTGAGTGTGTGTTGAGTTCTTTCTGTTTTGAATGCGTGTTATTAATATTAATAGAGGTAAAGGTAAAGTTGTAGCATAGAGGTATAGCTCCACTCATTCTTAACCTTGTCATTAGATGGAGGTGGGTGGTTAGCTTCACAACGAGGCCACTGTGCACTTGGAACCAACTGAATAGGAGGCTTGGTGGACCCAAAGCCAGTATGGATGTTTTGGAGTAGAGAAAAAATTCTCTTTCGCCTACTGGGAATCAAACCCTGAACCATCTGGGCCATAGGCTAGTCACTACACCCCATGTGCTTTGCAGACTGCCTTACTCATATGAATAGTGTCCCAATTTAGTGTGGAGTTGGTCAGGTTGCAAATGTGTTTTGATTTACAAGTATTAAAAGAAAGTGCTGATTCATTAGTGCATTACAGGTTTATGACATGCCACAGTTCACATATGGCATACCTCACTGCACGAACTAATCAATTATCATTGTAAAAATAAAGTATTTTATGTAAAATCTTATTTCCAATATTCTAGAAACACTCTTAATCACTGCATTTTTGAAAGATCTTTTTCTGCCAAATCAAGACCCTACCTTAATCATTGCTTCACAAGTTTTTACAGTCCTCATACTGTTGATGACATGAAGTTTAAAAAGTCACTAACTTGTGTAGCCATCACTGACAAGATCTACTGTTGAATGTCATGACACACTTAATATCCATAATGTTTATGTCATAGGCATGCCACAAATGGACATACATGTGGATACAGTATTTTAACTTCACAGTTTTATACCTAAGAGACATATATGTTTCAATACGTGATGAATGTAATAAAAAGTGTATTATTTTTTATGCGTAATTTACACTTTTGATGCAAAAGAACTCTTTTTTTCAGTGTATTTAGTAAATAATGTTGTGTAAACATACTAAATAATTTTAATTCCAGTAAAATGAGTGCAGTCTTGCTTGCATTAAATCTGTAGTTTACATCACTGTCTCTTTATGTTTTTTTAGCCAAAGATGAGAACTTGCGTCGGATGCTAAATGAGATGGAAAACCTTGCTGAGGATGTGGCAGCACTGAACCAGATCAATGATCTCACTGCATCTTTACATTGTCCACATGGCCAACTGGAGGAAGTGGTGCGAGAAATGCTTTCATCTGTCAACAGACAACTTGCCGAGCGGCAGACCAGTGACTCGCAGCTGTCGTACTTAGAACTGACACTCAACACGCAGTGAGTCCTTACATCATAGGCTTTTCTTACAGATCTTATGGCAACATGACAGTAAAACAGAATATTTAACCATTTCCATTCACAGGTATTCAGCAGTTAGACACTATTTTGTTTTGTATTGTCATGTTTCAATCCTAATAATTGATGCTTATGTTAGGCCTGGTGTGGACTGAAGGATAACATTAAACTGTATCTTAGAGAAACTGGATGGGAGGATATGAATTGAGTATTTTCCCTTGGAATAGAGACTGTTGTTCAGCTACTAAGGACATTGTAATGAATCTGAGCTCCATAGAATTTGGGGAATCTCATGCTTAGCTTAGTAACTGTTATCTGCTCAAGAAGGACTTTGTTCCATATAGTTATGAAAAATGTACAAATAATGGGGACAGCAAGACCTAAGCTTATGTACCACTGCGGAAGGAGTGGTCATGACAGTGTGTTGAGAAATATTAACTATTAAGTACCATGCAGTCTGTTTGTGCATGATGTAAGATTATTGCTGTTATGTCATGGAACTTGTGGCTAACCTCTAATTCATTTGTTTGGATGTACACATTGTTAACCTTGAATATGCTTAGTGTCATACAATGTGCTGTTGTATTGAACCAGTTAATATTCTTCTGTACTTCAGGTAACCTGTCCTAAGAAAAAGTGATTGTAGTTGTTATCATTGAGCAACTCTATTTAGTATAATTATTGACGATATTTTAAAGCAGCTAGAACTAAGAGGTAACATATCAGCACTTTGCAAACAATACTCAGCATATGCTGATGATATGTTAATCACTGCCCGAACTGAACAAACAATGATAGACCCTTTTAAAAAACTGAAAAATGTTTCATTACAATTTGGTCTAATAGTAAATGAGAACAAAACGAAGTACATGAAGTGTACAAGGAAAGAAACCCAACTGAATAAACTAACTGTGGACAACAAGCATATTGATCAGGTTAGATCATTCAGCTACCTCGGTACTATTGTGAATGGGAATAACACTCTGAAAGAAGAAATTAGAGACAGAACTGTTAAAGGGAATAAAGCATTCTATGCAAACAAAGTGCTTTTTAAAAGTAATTTGGTGTCCAGGAAATCCAAATTGAAGTTATATTGGTCAGTAATTAGACCAATTGTACTTTTATGGCTGTGAAACATGGGTCCTCAAAGAAAGTATTATTCAAAAATTCTCTGTGTTTGAGAGGAAAATATTAAGGAAAATGTTTGGACCAACTAAGGAAGAGAATTAAAACAAATAAGAAGTTGGATGAATTAATTAAACATCGGCACATAATAAATTATGTTAAAGCCCAACGATTGAGTTGGTTTGGAAACACAAATAGAATGCCTGAAACCAGCATAGTGAAAAGAATACACAAATGGAAACCATTTCCAGGAAGACCAGCTGGAAGGCCCAAGTCTAGATGGGATGATGATGTCAGGAATGATTTTAAGAAGATGAAGCTTGTGAAGTGGGCAGAACAAGTACAGGACTGCTCTAAATGGAAGGCTATTGTCGGGAAGGCCAAGACTCTTTCAGAGTTGTAGCGCCATAGAAGAAGAAGAAGAAGAAGAAGAAGAAGTTATCATTGAACTTTCACTGAATTTCAGGTGTTAGCTACAGCCAGCATATTTACTAAACTGTGTGGTATTCTTGGTGACAGTCACAGATGGCACTGGAAGTGCTTAAAGCAATCTATGGCATTTTGCATGAAGTAAGCTTGTGACCTGAGCATTGTCAGTCTGGTAATGAGAGCATTGCTGAACATAACATATGTCAGTTAGGCTCCTCTGTGAGAAGGACCCATTCTTATAGGGATCAGTTTTGTGATACTTCTGTGGAAGTCTGAGATTTATTTACACATATTTACCAGTTGTAATTGTAGTGAATTTTAATCTTTCAACCTTTGAGATATTTCACTGTGTATGCTTTATAATAAATCACACATTGCTTTCTCAGTAAGGTAGGTTAGGTCTGATGCAGAGTGACTACCCATGAGCTGGATCACTGGATTTTGATTTTAATAGGTGTCAGTTTGTGTCTTTTGCCATCACTTGTGTTGTAACTGAGGGGTTTTCCCTCCCTGCTTGCAGTGGGTGCTTGGAGGTTATTTGCCCTAGTACAGAAGTGAAGAATATGTGGAGATATACCTTTACTTACTCATAGGTTTTTAAGGCATGATGCTTAATTAACCACAGGGACATGCTTGACTTTTATGTTGCTTTCACACTTTTTCAGAAATGGAATTGAGAATTTATCAGTAATATTCACAAAACCAGATAAGAGGACAAGTTGGGAGGAGTCATTCAGTGAAGCCAAACAGAAACTGGGTGAGTGTGCTGTGGATTTTGTTTACAAGCAAAAAAGCTTACATATTTTTACATCCTTCATTGAAAATGTGTATGCGTTTTGGGAAATAAGAGATTCTTTATCTGATCTCTTTATTTTCTTTGCATGAAATAAATGCTTAATATTACATAAAATTGAAAATAAATTGTATTGTATTACCGAAAACTGGTCTATCTTGCAAAAAGTATATTATTATAGTATCAGCTTTATTGTAAAAATTTCTGGTGTAGTGGATGTTTATAATTTTGTGTTGTATATTTCAATTACTGATTATGTATCTCAGCAATAATTTGTCTTGACACGAAATGAATATGAGGACTGATGTGGGATGCAAGACTGTGGTGAATACATTTTGAAAGTATGTATATTCTGGAGTTGAGTGTGCAGCTCCTGATTGCTCTCAGGTACATTTCATTGGGCAGGAAAAATATCACCCTGCAAAAGAGCCATCTTGGTCTGAACATTTTATATAAAATTTTATTTCATTATATTCTCAGGCTTAATGTAAATGTTTTACTTGTTGCAGCCCTGTCTGCAGACAGGCATCCATCTCCTGTGTTCCAGTCTCCACTGCCCATTCGAAAGACACGGGCTGGCCTGCAGTTCACATGTGCTGCTCCAACTCTTGGCGTCAATGCTTACAGTATGCGTGATGTGTGGGTGTGCAACAGTGATGGCTATGTTGGACAGGTGTGCGTGCTGAGCTTGCAGCCTGAACCAACTGTCATTTCCTGCAATGGGGTGTGCAATGCTCGTATTCTTTGCATAGCCTCTATTCCTGCTGGGATAACGGGGTGAGGATATTGAAATGTCAGTTATGTCAGATCAATAGTTGCCAGACTTCATAATCTCACAAACTGTTACCCATTTGTATGCCAAAAGGACGAAGAATGTAGAAGCACAATAACATTTAGAGACAGAGTGTGCTGTTACACAATCTTGACATTGTTGTTGTAAAAGAATGGATTTAAACCTGCTATATCAAATGAGGGAGTTACAGGAGGTAAAATGATGTAGGGATTTTAAAATTAATTTAAAATATGTTTCTTAATTTATGTTTGTGAAAAGTTAAAAAAATATCTTCCATGTTGTGATATTCATACCAGGAACTTTCTTTCTCAGTTGATGGTCTTCAGAGGTTTTATACCACGTAGGACACTGAGTTTGGCCTGACATTTCGGAAGAATATTGAAGTAAACTTATTATTTTACATCCAAAACTTGTGATTTTTAGTTATGACAGGACTATTGGCAGTGTAAGTTAACTGCTTCCTGCATAAATAATTGTTAGCATGTTGAGGATGTTACAAGCCAAAACACGTAGCAATGATACCTCAGTAATGAACAAAATATGTAAATTGGGCCAACCATGTCAAATTTACTGTTGCAAATCGTATCTTCTTATAAACAGCTGCACTGAAGATTAGACTTCTTGAAATTTGTATGAGGGTGATTAACCCTTTCCCCGTTCCATTTAAATCGCTAGTGCCTGGGCAGAAGAGCCGAGTTTTTTCACGGGACATTTAAATTTACGTACTATACCAGAAACGCTTTAGAGCGTTTAGAGGGGGAG
>Ga0123357_10011275_pt1 | contig 11446 bp, 9 predicted proteins | sample TergutEmb28metaG_FD_89873 | JGI IMG/M metagenome (GOLD analysis project Ga0123357, IMG submission 89873) | Embiratermes neotenicus P4 segment gut microbial communities from Petit-Saut dam, French Guiana - Emb289 P4 | ecosystem: Host-associated > Arthropoda: Insects > Digestive system > Gut ...
AAATTTTTCCAGCCTTTTCATTTCTCTTGCAAAATTGGTTTTTAATTCCGTTTCTTACAGCAAGTTGGTAAGCGAGACACGTGACGTCTGCCATTGTCAAGCCAAAAAACTTTCTTTCCTTCAAAAGACAGTGCTCAGCCACATAATTTTCCGCTTCACAAGGAAGAACTTTCTTCCTACCCAGTTTTGTTTTTACTGTTTCACTTGAGCTTTTCTGCCGGTCTTTAACATAACGCTCTGTAGTGTTGTTTGTGGTACGTTGAAAACTCTGGATGCTCTGTATCTGCCCATTTCCTTGTTCCTTATAGCCTCAATAGCTGCCTTCTTTCTTTCGGGGTCCCATTTTTTCTTTTGAGCTATCTGCAATATATAACCCAGAAGCAATAACTCACAAGGTACTGACTTCCTAGTATGGGGGTCCCATATTAGGCTTATCAAACCTCCCCATAATAGGCACAAACAGGTGCTCGAGAAAAAGGGCGAATAAAACAGGACATAAAATTGTACCAATGAAACAAAGCTAGGGTTTAAGATTGCACTTACCAGAGAAATGAGCACCAAACTAATTTAGAAAAATAGCTTACCTTCAACGGCTCATGACTCACAGTTTAGCGATAAGCAAAAATTTCACAGTGTAGCAAAACAAAGACGCCAAGTCAGTACCGAAGTACTGAGTAACTGACTGTTTATACTTTGATTAGGAAGAACAGCCACATGTGCTTGATCATTTACATTCTTAAGCAGAGAGCGCAGCACCTCCTGGTATGAAATAATGCACCTCCCCATATTAGGCGACTTTCCCCTACGCGAGGCGGCGATTTGGAAGATTGTGTGTAATCCACGCAGTATCATATGCATACGCTTCGGCCCATATATATATATATATATATATATATTTTGCGCTTGTTCGCGTTACGAGTTTCTGCTAAGTGGGTTATCTTCACATTCACATACGAATAAATGGTATACAAATTACTGGAGCTACTCCATCCCCAAATGGTCTGAAAACACTCAGATATAGACAGCTACGGTTAAAATGATCTCGAATCTAACTTTTTTTGGATGAGGCCATGCCTGGAAAAGGTGATAAAATCAAGATGGTAAGGTGAGACCGTGAGCGCGGTCCTTCTTGGGAGATGTGCGTGAGGTGCGCACAATAAAGAATATGGCACTTGAAACTACTGTTGTACGCTTCCTATATTCACGCTTGACTTACTCCTTTCACAATGCAGATAGAGATACCAAGGTCGTCCGAAACGTTGGTACATGTGTAGCAGGATACATAACGTCATAGCCACCATTATAATTTCATATGTTAAAGCCTTGGTCAGGAATCTGGCTACCCGGACGTAGAATTTTTGTGATTTTCGTCAGGATCTCCAGGAAAGTGCCGTGATATTGCATCAAATTAGGCCACATCCGCATCCCACTCCTTTACAGTTTTCCGTTCTCTAACAATCGTACTGGCCGCCTCTGTAGAGTCAACTACAGCCAGCTTCTTTAATTAAATCCGAAATAAATTACATGCTTATTAGCCTGTGCCTGTTACGTTACGTGACAAGCGTCTGTGCGGTGAGCCCCCTTTTATAAAGATACATTGCGCAGTTAGATTTGAGCTTTGTGTAGATATGAGGGTATGACAGCAGTGAAAAGTTATGTGTAGTCTTCTCGACTATGACGAGGTATGGTCAGGTGACGAACGTACTGCCTCAGTTTTTACGCTAGAAAGGGAGGCTACATTGCCCTCATAGACGCTGGTACCTACAACAGTCTAGAAGATCACAGCATGAAAGTTGCTTTTTCATTGAACTGTTCGGTGGTCAAGGTAGACCATTCCTTTAATAACATATATTAAAGGAGCACATGCTGACTATAAATTGTATGTGGAAACGTCCAAGGCCTTCCACTGATAACAAGCTAATGACCTCAGCTGATGACGTGCTAAGGCACGAGTCGTTTGAGTATATGCATCTGAATATAGAACGTAACCCCAGCGACCATAATAGTAGCTCATAACCGAAACATAATTACAGTCCACGAACGATAGGTAAAGCCGTCGAATTGTACCTGTGCGAGAAGTGATGCTGGTTTCACAACTTCAGACATTTCATACATGAAACGCTTTCTTGTATTAGCATGTCACAGCGCTTCTGTTGTGGTGAGTTGCTACCATATCTAATAGTGTAGCCTGGCATAGGTAGATTATTTCCTGTTGCATGGTGTTCTGCTTCCAAGTGTGGGAGAGTACCGTGGGTGGACCATGGCTGTCCAATGTCTCGGTAAGTCCTGCAACCGTATTTAGTAGCGTCGCGTAATTCGAATACGTATGCCCGCTGTGATATTGAGTTTTGATACACATAGCATAGCTCAGTGTAGGTACTCGTAGTCTAGTTATGCTATGGCGAGTTTCGCTGCCATATCGAATGGGATAGTGCGATTGGCTAGAAATTCTGTATGTTAGGGTTACTTTGGCTACCATGTCTAGTAGTGTAGCGTAGTACTCTGAGGTAGCCTTTGTCGGATTCTACGATGAGTTCTGCCGTCGTAACTAAGAGCGTATCAAAATCCATTTTTGTGGGTGCGATCCACACTGATTGCACTCTTGTACACTGTTCTGTTGAGGGTATTGGCGTCCGTTGTTTCTTTCTTTTTATTGTTATTACTATTATTATTGAGGTATTCGTTGATGAAAGAATTTACTTGGTTTTTGGAACCTACAGATTATTGTATTATTCAGAAACCGTGTGGTAAGTTCGTGTTTGTAATTTTAAAAGTAATTCGCGCTCCAAGATCAGGCATTCGTAGGTACTCAACGTTTTCAGAAGTTGTAGCTGTTGATGTATAGTGCAACTGAGTGAGTGGTTTTATGTTGTGTGGCTTTGTGTTACGAAGGGAAGGGGTAAGGAATATGGTGCTGCTATATGCATTATATGTGTATGGTTAATCGTTCTAAAAATGGATTATGTGTTTTGTAATATGTTCCATAGCCATGTATGAAATTGTATAGCAAACCAACAACATTGATAATCGCCACCATGTTTCGGTCGTGCTTGCGACCATCATCAGGGTGTATCAAAGAATACGAATAAAATATACAATAAAATCCGCATACTGAAATTACTTGATAGGTACTGTATGTTTTAGTCGTATTCTTTGATATACCCTGATGATGGTCGCAAGCACGGCCGAAACATGTTGGTGGTTATCAATATGCAATAAAATACAGTTTACCAAGGTGATTTCGTTGGCTTACTACATATTATGGGTTACATGTATCTTTGATGTTTATTTAGGTGGAGTTGATCGCGTCCTTCTGCATTTTTCATAATTGATTTCGTTTTGACATTCTGTAATATTTCTAACTTATTTTCGAACCACCCATATCTGCCAGTATTAAGCATATGAGTGGCAAAGCTAGAAGTGACTTCGGTATATTGGATGGCTTATACGCGTGCCTGGTGTGCGTTGAGTTCTACTGCCATACCGAATAGTGTACTGTTCTTAGAGGAGGTGTTTTAGATACTGTGGTGAGGTCTGCTGCCATATATACAGGATGTTCCTAAATTATTTATACAGAACTAAGGTGTAATAACGCAGAAAGTAGAAAACTTATAGGGTATTGTGATATGCATCAAAATGCAGTGTATGTTTAAGTTTTATCTACAGATATTTACAGGTGTTCAGTGTGGTTTCCTCCTGTCACGCGGCATATGTCCCATCTGTGAGCGATTTCGTCCCAAATCCTGTGAATCATGTCCACATCTATGGTCGCAGCCGCTTCTGTTATCCGTGCCCGTAGTTTTTTCAAACTTGCAGGAAGAGGTGGAACAAAAACTTTATCTTTAACATATCCCCACACAATAAAGTCCAGGGTTGTTAAATCAGGCGATCGTGGTTGCCAAGCTATCGTTCCATCACGTCTAATACAAGCAACTACCGTGCGATTGAGTTAGGAAGTAACCTCGCGATGGAAGTGCCGGGATGCCCCATCTTGTTGAAAAATGAAATCTCTGTCCATATCATGCTGTAACTGTGGCATAAGATAGTTTTCAAGTATGTCCAGATAACTAATGCCAGTTACAGTTGGTTCGGCGAAGAAGAAAGACCATATACTTTCATAGAACTTAACAGCACAAAAACGTTTGGTGAGTACCGCACGGGTTCTACGATCTCATGTGGATTCTCCGTATCCCATGTTCTTACATTATGACGATTAACCTTACCACTCTGATGAAAAGTAGCCTCATCACTAAACACAATTTTATTCAGTTAATCATCTTCGTTTTCCATTTTGTCAAACGTATTACCACAAAATTCAAGCCGTTTTTCGTCACCATCGCTCAAAGCTTGTACCAATTGTAAGTTGTTTGGCTTGCAACGCAGTCGTTTCTTCATAATCTTCCACACTACAAGTTTTGGGGATGTTCAACTCCAAACTGGCGCGCTTAGTTGATTTTCGTGGACTGCGAACGACGAAGGTCTGCCGCACATTTTTATCGTCTCATCTGCAACACAAGGTCGACCCTGGCCTGCCTCCCTGAGAGATACACAGACAGTTTCAACCAACCAGTTGTACCACGCTAAAGTAGTCGTCTTTGGGGTGATTTTTTTTTTTGGTGATACTTGGTCATGCGATTGCGATTCGTGAAACCACAAACAACACTGTGCGCGTTCCGCTCCGGTATACGACTCCATCATGACTGGCAGGATTTCTAAGCAGTTCCGCACGGGTGGAATGCCATCTGGCGGTTTGAATAAACACCTGAGGACTAAGCGCAACTTACGAAATTGTTACAGCAGCTTCTGGTTTAACTAATTTAGGGAGCAGGGGGAATAAGTACGCAAAGAGTTATCTTCCATATCTGTTCCGTAGTCTTGCGTTGTATGCTGCAGGTATGGTATGTCCAAAAACTGCAGATTTCTTTTCGGAATATTGGCAACCACCATGTTTAAATGCGTGTATTTATTTCACAGAATAGGGATGAATCACCTTAAAACCCACTGTTTATCTGTCTTTACAAAGCGGCTAAAAAACCTTCGAAAATGAAACAAAGATTAAATATTTTGTGAGCGACAGAAACAACCGTTATATCAGTGATTCCTAAAGTGTTGCCGACAGACTGCGAGGGATCCGCCGAAGAAGTTCTCAGGGGATCCGTGGATACGTTTCTGTAATGGCTGCTTCGAAGTCTGCTTATTTTTTTAAATTAAGGAGTAACGTTTTGTTAAAAATAATCGAACATCTTCTTTAATTGGCGATATGTTTATTTGTATGACCTTTAGAATATCTAATTAAGAAACTTCTTGTGGCCACAAAGCGAGCAGCGACATTCAGTTTAAGGTCAAATCATGCAGTGCATCGCTATGTATGCTTCTGCTTGTATTCGTAGCTATCTAAAATCAGTTCTGAGAAATAAATTTTTAATTTTCGATACTTATCATCCAGACACACTGTATTTACACGAGCAAATACGTGAGGATCCGTGGTTATTTTTGGAGCCACAAGGGGTCCGCGAGCAAAACGTTCGGGAAACACTGGATTATATTTTAAGCCAATTAAGTGAAGATTGCTGCATTCATTTCACAGTTTTTTTATATTTGATGTCTTATGTTTAAAAGCGCGCAGACGAAAATGTATTCGATATATATTATATCTTTCCTCAGAAGTGAAGAATGTAGACGGAAGGTCTTTAAGGACAAATTCCTGAGGAGAGTATTTCGAGAAATAAAAGTGAGAGGGCAGGTTGCAGCTAATTGCGTACTCATGAGATAATTTTAGTTATCTTCACATAATGCCATACTGACCGTAAAATCAAGGACATGATAAGCGGGCCATACAGTACGAAGTGTATGCATGAGAAATGCATACAAATTTTTAGTCCTAAAACTTGAAACATCCTCTTTGGTGGTGACTTTGGTGTGGGTGGGTGAATGACATTACAATTATGGTGTGTGTGGACTGGTCACGCCCCAGCAGCATCCAGCAATGGGCCATTACTACATGTAACTACGAATCCATCAATCAGTCCATTATTTATTCACATATTTCCGGCTTCAAAAGGGTGTTATCAGGAAAAGAGCAGTATAACAGTGGAACATGACTGAATGTCTCAACATTCATAAGATACCTTCATCCGGTTATTATGACAGGTTTTAAATCTTATGCGCCATTTGGTTTCATTGTACCATGAACAAGTAGAAAGTTAAAACTCTACTAGAAAATACTTCTCAGTCCCACTCTTATAAAATATGCCCTAAACATGCGAGATCAGGTTGTCAGAGCGGTTGCTGCCATTTAGGTCTTTGGGATGTGACGTCGACGTCACACCCCAGAAGTCCTGAATCCTCCTACGTAAATGTGATAGGAAATATTTCCGATAGGTTTCTAGAACCTTGTTTCAAATATTTTTGCACCCCACCGCACGGTATATTAACAATACATACAGTGTACGTATAAACGCAACATTGAGGCTCTTTCGTGCAACTATTGTTGCCGTGGAGAAGCAATAAGTATTACATATTCTGATTGTGTGTCTGTAGCCGTAGTTATCCAGCACGCAAATATATTGTCATTCGTGTCCTGTTTGGCTGTACCGTATATTTCCAAATTATCTCGTAAAGGGCACGATTTTTGGAAAAATGAGTTACCAAACATAAAATGTATGTTGTGATTTTCTCTACAATGTTTGTCCGAAACACTCCTCATTTCAAGAAGAATTTAGCTACATATCATCCTAAATGTACGTAGGTCTTCATGCAAAATACCATTTAATCCTGTCAAATTTTAATGAAACTTGGATCTTCTCGACAGATTTTCGAAAAATACCACAAATTCCACGAAAATCCGTCCAGTTGGACCCGAGTTGTTCCATGCGGACGGACAGACAGGCAGACATACATGACGAAGCTAATAGTCGCTTTTCACAATGTTGCCAACTCCCTAAAAGAGCAGTTCGAAATTGTTCCCGTCAGGATATTGTCATGTGTTTCACACAGTTACGAACTGCTGTTGTAGGCGAGTTTGCATAGTTGCTAGAAGCGCCTGTTAGCGTCGTCATGTCCGTATCCAACAGCCCGTTCATATGTATCAGGGCGTCTCCCACTGAATGGACTTACCTGAGGTTTGATTGGGGACTTCGTGAAAATTAGTTGAGAGCATTTAAATTTGGTTAAAGCGAACAAAATACCGGCCACTTTACACAAGGCCCTAAATGTGATGGGCAGCGAAATACGAGTGCGTAGCGCAGCAAAGGGGGAACTCATTGTTGCTTTTCCATGGCACTGCTTTCCATATTTATTACATTATTGACAGCGATGTCAGCAACAAAAAGGGACACGCATTTGCGTTGTCATGGTAACAGTCTTTATACGAATGCACCATATTGTTACGTCATAGTACATTGCCTCTCCTGTTAATATTTCGTGCCGGCGGGTATGACCAGTTTTACTAAAATTTTATAAAATCTGAATGGAAACATTTCTTAATATATTTTAGAATCATATTATCAGACTGAGACGCAGAAAGATTTTTTAGCACATGTCTTTTTTGGGGGGGTGGTGGGGTTGGGGGGTTATAATTCAGCCTGCATAAATGGCGTGTTGAAACATTATGATCTGGACATGCTATGTTAATACGTGAAATAATATGTTGTGTGAGTGTTAAAATCTTCAGTAATTCTCCGTTTATGTAATGTTGTGTTTCACTTAAGCCATGATAAATGTGTCCCTGTCACCACGGCGTGACTCGTCCTTAGGTTCCAGATGGAGAAACGGTCTCCAGTATGGATGGTAGCTGCTAATATATTGAATAAGCAGTCGTGGACAGTCGACAAGGGGTGGCCCTCCAGCATGGAGGTTGGACGAGGTGCTAACAACTCTTCACCTTAAACAATTACTGTGTTATGAAACATTGACAATTGCCTCGCTCCTGGACTGATCCTTTGGTACAAGCTAAGCAGTGAAAAAGGGATATGAGACTCGGCACTTGGAACATGAGGAGCCTGTGTAAGTCAGGGTCACTTAAAGAGGCAACTTTGAAAACTCCGGCGTATGTGAGAGGATTATATTAAAATGGATCCTCAAGAAGTGGGACTGGGGGGCATGGACTGGATTGATTTGGCTCAAGATAAGGATAGGTGGCGGGCTTTTGTGGATGTGGTAATGAACCTTCGGGCTCCATAAAGTGCAGATAATTTCTTGACTAGATGAAAACCGTTAGTTTCTCAAGAACGACTCTGTTCCATGGAGTTAGTTGGTGGTTTAGTTAGTTAGTTTGATTGTTTTTTGCTTAGTTTCCCTTAAGCTGATCTTCAAGACCGAAACATGTAGTAATTGAATTTGGGGGTAAATGTTGGACTGACATTTAATTTTGTGTGTAGTTATGGTATGTTATTGAATATGTTTATACAATTGTTACACAGTATATTAAGGATGCATTCAAAATGGATTTAGGTGGTACAGGACAGTAGGCCTAATTAAACTCTGGGCTTTCTTAAGTGTGTTTCCTACCAGCTGAATGTCAGTCCTTCATGCAATGTGTTGCTCTTATCGGCGGATATCTGCGTATTCCCTCATTTTGATGTTTACTGAGATACAGTGAAAGTAATATGAGGCTTAAAACGAATGAAAGGGACTTGTAATGCTGATGGAGGCCCATCAGAAATTGAATCGACATGTTGTTACTGTAAAGTTTAGTTAGGCCCAAAAATAATCAGTATGAAACGAAAATATAGCGATATTTGAGACGCTCAGAAGTTCAGGTCTTGTGGAATGTTGCACCTTGTGGACTGGTGAGCAGTTCCAGACGTTGCCGAAGGATCGTAGTACCGTCTTTTCCAGGGATAAGTAATACAAAAAAGGCCAGAGGCCGTTCCGTGGCTCAAGCCGTAGTCGGAGAACCTCGCGGTTGAAGCCCGGGTTCGATCCCAGGCCAGTCCATGTGGGATTTGTGGTGGACAGAGTAGCGCCGGGTGGAGTCACATATCGTAAGACTTGAGACGGAGACGACTGCGTAACATTCCGTGTCCTTCTGTTTATGTGAGTCTGTCGGTTGGTTTGCACCCTGTTGTTAACGGGCGGACATTACGAAACTTACCGAGTACTCATGTACCGGTATTTATTTAGTTATGGTCCTTGTAACGACGCTGTATGTGTCGTAGACTTTGTGGCATCGAATTACGAACTTTCTTAGTATCTTTCTGCTTGTTTGGAATTTGCCCCGAGTTAGGTGCGAGCTTCCGTTTATTGTTTTGATAATGCATGTGTTTTAAATCATGCGGTCGTCGGTACCATTAGCATAAAATCAATCAATTATTTTATAATTCGCGTAAATTAGTCCATTAGTGTTCAGTGGTTACTGTGTGGACCACTTGCTTTAGCATGTAAATATATGGATTTTGTGTACAGAGCATATTTATGTGTTTCGTATAATCCTCTGCATTAACAGGGATCTTTTCCGTAAAGAGCCTTTATCGGATGGTCTTTATAATTTACCCTCATTATGACTATTAATGAGTTCGGACCTGAATGTGTAAAGCTTATTTGTATGTACTGCAGACTTAGAAGCTTTGATGTCAGAATAGTTTTTATGAGGCTGGGGAACGTGTGTGTGAGATAGGATGAAACAAACGTCACTGTGTTTTGAAACGGACTGATCGTAGCCTGTTTTAGGGTCCTGTTTCTGCATTTATCTTATGAGGGAAAAGCAGGGAAATATCGAGATGCTTCTTCTCCAGATCCGAATAGACTGGGCGTGGGTACCGTCGTATGGCGACTAATTTGCGGGCTAGACGACCGAGGAAATGGGGTTTGAATCCCAACAGCGTCGGGGATTTTTCTATTTTCCACTTCCTACGAGCTGGCCTTCTTTTTGAACTAGTCCTGTCCACTGGGTAACGGAAACTTTCTCCGAGAGCAAAGCGGTCGTTGTGTGAAGATGACCACTCGCGTCTAGTGCCGAGGCCCTTGGCCGATTAGGTTGACATAGTGCTGTCGCTGTAGACTTGAATTTGTGAGGTGCCCAGTTCAAATCTTTTTACGGCATCTTATGATTTGCTTTTGTAGTTTGCCGCATTCCTTCCAGAATGTTGGGGTAACACCTCGATTAGGCCATGGCCTCTTTCTTCCAAGGTCTGTAAAGTTTATTAGTGATCATGAACTCTGAGATATTGATAGTCTTGAAATAAAGGCATCAGTTAAGTATACGCGGAGCTATGCTTCCACTTCATGTATATTTTTGGCGTGATACTCAATTTACGTACTATGACAGTTCCACCGTCAGATGATGGTCTTCTTGTTTGGGGTGAGGGCTCTGCATGGTGTAGTGGTATAATATTCCGGCGTTTCGGAGGAACGTACTGTTTCTGTTTTTAAGGTGGATGAAGTGGTTTGACTGCATACTGAAGTGACAGAAAAAAATTCCTATCGGTTATTAAGAGTGATTTGAGGTAGGCAGCTTGTCCTAGCTGCGGTGGGCGGGAAGAGGAGGTTCGTAAGTTAGCCTTCTACTTTACAGACTGTACCTAATGCGGGTCATACACATGGCTCTTAGCATATAATAATGATCGTATTTGGCAGGGAACATTCACCCCACAGTTATCGTGCTGTTCACTCTCATAGCATATCAATTAGACATGTACCACTCTTGCCTGCTGGCCTGCTCTCCTCTTGCTATCAAGTTCATTGTTACTACAGCCGTTGTGACTAGAAGTAACTATCTTTTGTCGTGTCCGTAGAGGCGGCGCGCCTTTTATTCCGTAATTTGAACTGTGATTTTTATGTCGGTTGCTTTGTTATCCTAATCAGACTCCGAGGCCAGTGGCCGACCTTACAGGATAGAACGTAATCTCTCCTAGTGCAGATCACAGCCCAAATTGGCAGTACTACAACAAAGCTGGCTCACTGTTAATTAATGGGCCTGTCATTTCGCGCCCGGACCGTATTGCAGATATGCTGAATAGCTGGCTGCCTGGCGGACGACAAGGGGTGTTCCTCCAGCTTAAACGTTTCCACAACAATCATAGATGAAATAAATGGGCACATTGCGAACTAATACATGCGATATTTGGCTTCGACGAATTGTTTGGCACGACCTGAAGAACGAAAACCGGACATGAGGGTATGGGCTGGTCTTACGAATACTGATGCCACGAAATACGGCAGGATAGTGGCGCACGTTCTGCCTATTTGTATTCCCTTCCATCCCTTCTCTGGCGTACATCAACGAGCCCAAATCGCTTGGCACTTGCGAAGATTGTCAGTACTAACATTTGTGTGAACCGAATGGTTGGACTTGAGGTGGAGGGAGATGTGTAACACCTTGGGTAGAGGGGGGGGGGGGGGGGGGGATCCCCGTTCCGGGGTTTCATTGGGGTTCAAATAGGGCCCCGTGGGCGGGCTTTTACTCCTTCTTTACCCCCAACCAAACAAGGGGGTTTTTTTACCAACC
>Ga0123357_10011277_pt1 | contig 11445 bp, 7 predicted proteins | sample TergutEmb28metaG_FD_89873 | JGI IMG/M metagenome (GOLD analysis project Ga0123357, IMG submission 89873) | Embiratermes neotenicus P4 segment gut microbial communities from Petit-Saut dam, French Guiana - Emb289 P4 | ecosystem: Host-associated > Arthropoda: Insects > Digestive system > Gut ...
TTTTAAACAAGACAGGCAATGTACGTATAACGTAACGTTGAGGCGCGTTCGTGCAATCATTGTTACGATTGAAAAGCAGTATGTACTGCGTATTCTGAGTGTGTGCTTGTAGCCTTGGATATCCAGCATGCACTGGGCATGCGCCATATTGTCATCTGTTGCCTGTCCGGCTCTACAATATTTTTCCACCTTATCTCATAAACGGCACGATTTTCGGGGGAAAAAAGCTACTGAACACAAAATGTGTGCTTAGATTTACTCTACAAACTTTGTTTGAAATATTTATCATTCTAAGACGAACTGAGAGTGATATCATTAAACATGTATACTGGTCTTCATATAAAGTGCCCGTTATTCTTGTCAGATTTTAATGACACCTGAACTTCCTAGACAGATTTTCGGAAAAAAAAAAAAAAATAGGAACCATCAAATTCAATACAAATCTGTCTAGTTGGAGCCGGGATGTTCATGCGGCCAGACGGACGGACGGACATACGCACACACATGACGAAGCTAATAGCCGTTTTTCGCAATTTTTCTAACGCGCCTGAAAACATACCGAACATTCTAAGGTTGAAAACTTTAATCTGACTTCGGACTTGGATGAATACATGGCATATGGGTAGCACATGGTTCACAACAGACCTCCACGTGGTCACCATTGGCATTTAAGTATCTGTTCCACCGTGGCACCATGGCTTGTGTCCCGGTGTAGAGGAAATCGTCTACAGCGCGAGATCGCGTTATGTCGGAAGGGCGGTCCGTAACCTCCAAGCTGCAGTGCCGTAACCAGTCACCAGTTCGATTGGCAGTATGGGGCCCAGTGATTTCCAATTCTTTGTAGGGCCCACAAGAAGCATCTGGCTGGCAAGCAACTGCTACAGGCGCCTTTCTTCTTTCTATTTATTTATCTTTGTTCAATTCAGGCCGTGTGTCCATCACTTACAGAACCAGCAAGAGGCAATGAAATTGGCCGAGTTCATTTAGTATGTTTGCTGCAGAGTAAGTAAAAAATCATGTGGTGCCATCGCAGGCACCGTGAGACCTCTACGTGGTAAGGAAATGGAAAGGGGAGGGAAAAACACCCCAAACGTGCAGGGAAAACTAGAGAAGCAGAAGGAAGAAAAGAGAAAAGCACATAAGCATAAAAAAAATCATCCCGTTGTGCTAGTTAATCAGCAGGTATTTAAATCCACACAAACGCAACACTTGAACACCGTATGTTTATTTATTTGCTTTACTACATGTTTCGGTCGGTTAATTCGAGCATCATCAGGTAAAACACACAAATTCATAACTTGAAAAGTATGCTCTAGGAGCGGCTGCAGGCAAAAGAGAAAGGCGTAAACGAATATAGCCAGTAAAGAAGCTGGAAGAGGCAAGGACCGCCAGTTAAGGTCGTGGAGCTCCAAGTTCAACGTTGACCGGTCGCTTCAGGAGCAGTGTCAGAAAAGGGTCCGTGATGACGCCAAGAGACGAAAGCAAACAAATGACATACACACAGTGATTAGGGTAAAGACGTGGGTCGTTTAAGAGGGTTGATTGTAGGTGCGTTTGGAACCCTCTACGTTCAGGGCCAAGCCTACTCGCCGTATGGAAAATGTGGTATACAATGATTTATCGTGAAAGTTCGAAGACGAACTTGTTACTTTCAGAATTAAAGGTGGCGAAAAGTAAATGCTGAAATATACTCGATGACGAAAGCCTGGAAGCCTGTCTCTGGGTTGCTAATTCACTCTTACAAACAGATATTGCAGATTTGGAGAGAGACATTGGCCAACTTTTTATTGACGTATTTCATCCTTCAAAACTAGACTGTTAGCTAAAAAATATCAATATTTCAATTGATTTCATGCTAACAACTGTTGTCGCTAAAGTTAACCTAAAATTTGGTTGGAACAAAGGACTTTCATTGTTATAACTTGGTTTTATTTCATTTGTGTGGGATAAGGGGAATTTTTCCTCTGCCGATTCTATTTAAATACATCCAGGACCGGAGGAAAAATTGTTATTAAACGAAGCACTTTGTGAACAACGTGACAAAATCTTTAATAACTTTTCAATGTTTCAAAATAAAAAACTGTTTCATAAAAAAAAAGGTACAGAAGTTCTAATCGGCTCCATGCTAACAATTATTATCGTTTAAAACTTCATGCAAAATTATGTTAGAAAAAGAGAACTTTTACTGTTATTATATGGTTCATGGTTCGCGAAAGATTTCGAGGTTTTCAAACTGTTCTTCGTTCAAAAAATATTTAGGTAGCTTTTATTAGTAACACACAAAATGATTTTATTTTTGGCCGATTTTAGGTAAAATACACCCAGAACCAGGTGGACAATTGCTTATGAACGTAGGATCGTCGGCAGAGCGTAAAATAAAATGTTACACTGGTATTACGACCTTGAACGTTTTAGCTATCTGCACATATAAAGTAACTGTGAAGTCATAGACACAGCTGAGTTCCTTTGTACACAATGAAATTCTGAAGGGAATAACGAGCACTTGTCGATCACTGCAGTGACATATCACACTATGTTTTTAACCATATATGTCAAAGCACTTCAATAGACTGGAGCTGAAGACACGGTTGGTAAATTAACATATCATAACAGCGAGTCTAATAAGAGACCAGAGCAACAGTGCCTCCCGATACAAGCCACCAAACTCAACTAAAGCATCCCGCGTTGGGCAACCTCTTGTTCATGTTCAGTGAAAACCGAGAGATCTCAGTTTTATTCTTAAACCGGGTATGTCACATTTAAGGCCACATACCGTATGCAATTACAGTAGCGGTAAGACATAAAGTTCGTATACCTAAATTCAGCATCACGTTGAGAAGCTGGCAGTCGCTTAGCATGTCAAGACGTTTCAAACGTTTTAAGCAACCGTGTCCCGAAAGGCCCTGAGCTAGATGAATCCAGTCCAAACCAGTTTAATATATTTCGACCTAAGCCTAGGTAACCCAGGTAGGCCCTTCCGTTGTTTCCATACTAAGACGTTATACGGACTTCGCACCTCTGGTATGTGTGCGTCATGCATCACCAACTATCCAGCAGACGCCACGTTTGAAAATCTTCTCTCAATTTCATAGTTCTATTAGTAACACAGTCATGATATAATGACAAATAGCTCGGATATATGATAAGGTTCAAATGTTTGGGAACGAGAGTAAAGGGATTATACTAGCCAACATGGCAAGTGCATATTAAATTCCGAGAACGGGAATATTTAGAATCACTAATTTCAGACTTCTTTCCAGTAACCTCAATATTGGGTCTACAGCATAGCTTTATCTGTTGTTTTGTGCGGAGGTAAAATTTCATCCCTCAAATAAAGGAAATACTAAGATGCAGGGTGTTTTAAGAACAATACATGCCGAAGAATGGGGACCGCGATAGCATAATGGTTAAGGTGCTATGCTACAAATCGGAAGGTCGTTGGTTCGATCCCACTATGGCCCTGGGGTCGACTCAGCCTCTAACAGAAAAGAGTACCAGGAGCATTTCCTGGGGGTAAAGGCGGCCGGTGCGTAAGGCTGACAACCTTACCACCATCCTGTGCCGTTGTCATATACTCTGGGAACCTTAACTTCCTGTAACCCTCTGGGCTACTCCAGGCCTGTAACGGGACCGCTTTACCTTTATCTGAATCTAATGTAGGTGAAATCAAAGAGGCACGGCGAGAAATGAACAGTGATAAGCTTCACATTCTGAGTCACTAACATCGTCGTTAAACACACCAGACGTGAACAGTGCCTCTTATCAGGGTCAGCAAGTCAAGTATACTAGACAGGCACAGCACATCACAAGAATGGATCACATCAGACAACATTCAACATGTGTTGGAAAATCTGAAATAGAAATGTATTTCAAACAGGCTGTGTGTTTGTGCGCGTGCGTGCGCGTGTGAGGATAATGCGTTAGGGTAACAAATTGTAGACTGTGATCGTCTCAGGATGAGCGTAGGGTCAAGTTGGGGGCTGCGAGTTCTTGCGAAGGAGACAGCTGCCAAAAATTTCTCCCCTGTCGTTCAATGAAATTTTCTCGGGCATACAGCCGCGTCAAGATGTGAAGGTTTTCCGACGTTTCGGGATCTAACTCCGTCCCCATCTTCAGGGCGTGCTGGTATTTTGGTATCACCAAAACTGATGACATACGCTGTCTGGGCCGGGGAAATTTCATTGAATTCTGTCGCCGAGTAAGCTTCAAGACTTATATGACGTCATAACCTACTTTAGAACGGCCCGCCACTGACCTATGTCCTAAGAAATCCAGATACAAGAATTGCCAATAAGACATTACAAGTGGAATATTAATATGGCATGATAACGACGAAAACAGAACACCGAAAAGACTGTTTTGTTGTGTTTTGTGTGTGTGTGTGTGTGTGCGTGCGTGCGAGTCAAGACTGATGGCGTTTAGAAGTAAATGTTTGGATCTGAAGACAAAATTTAAAAAATCGCATAACAAAAATTTCTGGCCTTTTTTATAACCTAAATTGCTATGGGGGTTCAATTAACAATGCGGTAAGTGGAACACCCACCAAAAAAAAAAAAAAAAAAAAAAAAAAAAAAAAAGAAGAGAGAAGAAAAAAGAAGAAGGGGGGAGGGGGGGGAAGGGATATGTATGTCACTATTTTAGGAATACCTAACCTTCATGTAACAGACAATGTCCAAAGTAATGCATTTCTTCAATAATTTGCAATGTACTTACAGGGCTCCACTGCATTTCAGGTGGTGGTTCTGATGACCGTGCAACTGTCAGGATGTTGTGGAGATGAGTGTGACTCTGACAAGCCTGATCAGGTGGTAGGCGATCTGTTGCTGCCATCAAGCTATCCTCTAAACGGCTGATATTCCAACTCAATTCCTTCCCAAGGGACAGGAAACTATAATGAGAAAATATGTTCTCTATGGAATCCTATTCTACTCTGAAGATGTGCTGCTCAATGGTTTCCTTGAAATCAAAATGGACACTAGCTAACAAGAAAACAAAGTTTGTGATACTGACTATGTTTGTAGCTGTATAATGTATGCTCCAAAATATCAGTGCTCTACTACGTTCATGATTCAGTTGTCTGTCACATAAAGTTAGTATCATGTGCAAACAAAACTTTTTAAATTCCAAGCCTGCATAACTACAGTTGAGCACAATCTTACTCCTTCAGAATATCAATGCATGGGGTATTGCAGGTGGTTTCAAGTAATGGCAATCAACACAGCTCAGATTTTTTTTTTTTTTTTAATTTCTTATGAGGTGTGATTTGCTGAAGTTGTTATATGCTCACAGCATAAACAGGTACTATTATTGCAGCACAAAAAAAACTACCACACATTTCATAAGACCAAAGAAAGAGCACCAGCTTAAGTCTAAAAGCACTGAACATGTGCAAGCATGCATCTATCAACATACAAGAACAGACACACCAATGCACTGTGTGTTCCAAACATCTGCTTCAGATTTTAAGTTTACTGTGGGCAACTAGTTCATCATACATAACTTTCATCTCCAGTCAAAGACAATAAACATACCCATCGCTGCTGAGGACATGACAGAAGTTATTTGCAATGAATTTGATGGAGGCCTCCAGAAGTTGTGATGTTATGCCAAACACAGGTTCTGCCCAACGGACATTAGGCAAAGTAGCTAAAAGCTTGTCACAGCACATCACTGTCTCTAGAACGTTGTCTACTGTCTGCAAATACATACATGTGGTCTGACAATAAAATAATGAAGAGACTCTGTTGTAACAAATATGTTCACTAACTCTAAGTGTGGTTACACTCAACATATTCGCCTTAAAACTGTATTCTGTATTTACCAGAAACACAGTTTTCTCATGTAAGGAGTTGCATGTCTGACGTCCTGCTAAAACTCCTATAAAAATATGTTTTTCTGTATATAAAGTTCTTGTGTAAAAATTTTCCCCACTCTAGAAGTTCATTTATCTTCAGACTATTATGAAAAATGTCCCATTTCATACATACAAAATGCTCATCTGCTGATAAAATTCTTATCCAGGAAACAATGCATTGCATAAGAAATTTTTCTTAATACATCATCTGATAAATTGGGGTTTGCCTTACAATCATGTACAAAATTAAACATGTTTGATACTAGCATTTTCCTGAGCACTGAAGATTGTGAAGGGGGGTCGGTCTTGTAATCAGGTTCATCCTATACTTAGGTAACAACAATATACGGTTACTCAATGTGTGGTCCCATTCAATGTATTTGCCTTCCATCTGTACACATGGATTGTCTGTCTGCCATGCCTGGAAACACTGCTGGACATCAGTTTCTGAAACCCTTGCTGACAGCAATGCCAGCAATCTGTTCTGAATGTCATGAGTTTCAAAATGAGACTTTCTGGGAATATGAAAAAGTCACTTTGTGATGAAGGAAATTCTTATCGCTGTTTGTATAGAATTGTCTTTTTAGTGAAAACAGTCTTAACAGAAGTGTTGTTTGGAAAGACAACATCATTATGCAAACTTAAAAAATCTGGTGTCTTTCAGCCAGTTCACAACTGTGACCCACGTCAATTAAAATTACTCTGTCGCTCTGTACACATTTAATAAGTTAAGAAGTCCTGAATGGATTTTCATGAAATCTTATACTAGTGAATTTTATGAAAGACTGTCAGGTAATTTCATCCCGAGATAATATTGCTTTTAGAAAGTTATGTCAAAACTACGCAGGAAGAATGCATGCTTCAAGGAAGCTGGGGACTGCAAGTGATTGTGTGGCTACTGGCAGGGTCACCCAAACCACACACATATCTCAGCAGAGGAGCCAGACAGGAGCATCCAATAATAAGGGGGTAGCAGGGCCTCCATAGGTGTTGGCTAACCTCCCTTGAGACGCACACTCCAAAATCAGTGCCTGGCCCTCCAGGTTGGGGGTTTGACATGAGGCCGACAACCTCATCTTGGGAAAGATATGATGCTGAGTATGCCAAATAAAAACAGGGAAGCCAAGAATGCTGAAGAAGAAGAAGAAGGTATGTGATTTCAGTTTTCATTTGGATTGGATAATTCTAACCACCACTTTCTGTGAAGATGTGATAATCAAAACATTTCTCTTACCATGTGTACAACATGCTGCTGGTAGCATTTATCAATAAGTTCTCTAGGAAGTGAAGCAAATCCTTTAGTTGGCCAAATCCTCACAAAGTACTTAGTAATCCAACGTAAGCTCTTCCGGTATATGTCATCAAGACCGTAAGCTGCAGCAAGTGGAAGGCACTCGAGCACCCCAGCAGCACACATAGCACATGGCTGAAACAATGCACACACTCAAAAAAACAGTCCCACAGCCTTCAAAAGACAGTCGCCATCTCCTGAACTGATCACTTACCTTGTGGAAAAAATGGCAGTATTTTACTTTAAGTGTGTACATGATGACTTCTTTAAGTCCTTCGAGGCCCAGCATATCAGCCAGTGTTGCCAATTCAACAATACTAATGGTGTCTGGAATGTTGCTTGTTCCACTGTAGATATGGCACAATGCAAAATGGACTGCATTGTAAGAAAAGCTGGAAAAAGTATGAAGCACTTATACCTCGTAGATGTCAAATATTTCACCTTATCAGTCAATCCACATGTGTAAATGATTCTAATATTCACTTATCACTAGCAGTGGTAACTAAATCAAAATTTTACTGATTGTAATATTAATCAATTACAACGTTCATCTCTATTTTAATCAGTACGCGATTGTTCTGACGTATAAACACAGATCAAAATCCAATTAATTTGACAGTCATGGTCTAGAAACTATTAGTATCACACAAATACACACATTCAATAAAATATTCTCTGGCTAGCAGCTATGTCAAGGTGGCCAAATGGCAAGTCAACCAATCTTTCAAGGACCATCTCTGTCTGTCCTTGTCATCAGGGAGTACAGAGGACCCATATGGTCCTTGAAACATTGGTTTATTCACTATTCAACCACTTGACATGGCTGCTAGCCTCAGAATATTCTATTGAATTTAGTTGCCATAAAAGCTATAAATTATATAAAATACACATATCTTAAACATCAGTCAGCTTAATCTGTAATTAAATTATTTACTGTTCATTTACAATTCCATTGATCCTGCTAGGTAAAACAACCTATGGTATACAGAATTAGTCATAAGCTTATACAACAATAATAAAACACATAAATAAAACAATGATGCTTTGTGGAGGAAAGCATCAGTCATACAAAATTACATGTAAAAATGGTAATGTAGTATAGAATATAATACAAGTTCAATAAGTAATTACTACATTATACTGTATGAGTTATATTGGCTTACCTATGAACAGTAAATTATTATGTTTAAAAATATGAAAGATATTATTGGGTTAAATAATTGTTATTAGATTTTACTGAAATCGATGTATTGTAATACTTAAAATTAGGAAACCAAGATCTTTTTTGAATTTATCATGAACATGTCCATAAAGTGATAACTACTAAGGGATCCCTTCATCTAAATGGATCAGTCAACTTGCAGCTGTGCTTGAAAGAACATACTGTATTAGCAACTGTAATACATATTTTGTATTCCATTTAAGGTTAAACAATGAACAGAAAGTGTATACAGTCCCAATTACTAAAGACCTTAATGCTGTCACACAGTACATTCAACAGTGATCTGGGACAAGACTTCCCAATTAAATTCATACTTTATCAATGTACTATAAGCTTGGAACCATGCGTTCAGTTATAACATGCACAGTGGTTCAGTCTTTTGTTGCTCCAAACACGACAGATTGTAATACAATCAAGACAACACCAACCTCTTCCAATGTATTAAAATCTTCCACAACTTTTTCAACACCTGCAAAGAACTTGGGTCATAGCACAATTTACGTTTTAAATGGCACATGTAAAGGTTTAAAGGACATCTATTTTCAACTCTCAAACTGACATTTAACCCTTTAAGGCCATAATTAAATCCCTCTGAGCAATGCTGCCTGCCAAGATTTTTTAATAGGGATTTTAAATTTTATTGCTTACTCTTAGAAAAAAAAGGCATATCTCATAAACTTTTCCTTCAAATTTAATGAAATAAAATTTTGCACTCTGCTTATGAATTGGTTAACCAGGAAAAAATGTTTATCTATTTTTTAAAATAAATTTATGCCTGTGAATCGCATGCATTATATGGAATGTGGTGTAAATAATTCATTACTCACATAATTCTGGCTGCTGCATACGGTCTGTGACACCTTGGATCACTGTTTTATCATGACACACAGCATTCACAAAGAGGGTGATATATTACAAATTTACGTCTGTGTGATTTTCCACGAAACAAGGCACCACACACAGGCCCACATCACATCTGGCGCACTTATACACTGTGCCATTTCTTTGGTCACGAGAAGAAAACAGGTGGCAGTGCAGTTGGGATGATGATTTTGCTGGCCAGTGTCTGTTATGGCGACTTTTGCTGAGCCTTGCTGCTGCTGCTGTTGTTGTTCCTCTTCTTATTCTTCTAATTCTTCTTCCTCAAAATAGTCTTCAACATCACTAGCCTCAGCACCTGATTCCAAGTTGGTGTCAGCAACCAGAATGTCACTGATGGTTTCCTCCTCAGGTTTTATTTATTTTTTTTTCTGGCCAATGCTTGATACCTACAATTGTCTGCCTTGTTTAGACTACTATGTATGACTGGGCACAGTTGCAGAAATGTAATGCCAGTCAGATATGAACGTCTTCTACAGTAATAGAAAAACAGTTCTGAAGCTACAATGTGACTACTGTACAAAATTCCAGCTCTTCGAGGGTGCCCAAGATGTTGTTACTAGATTGACGACTGTATGTTCCATGTTACTACCCCACAACCCCTACAGATTATGACAGCACTATAACAGGTATGTCTGTGGGCCCTCCTGTAGCTGTAAGCATTGATTTTTGTGGATATCCCCAATTTTTGTGCATTAGTTTTGTCTGAACTATATGGGTACAGCACACCTCTGACACACTTTCTGGACAACAACTACAGTTCGCTTCATAGGACAGTGTTGATATTTCAACCCACAGTGAGCCCAGTGCAAGCTAAAAACAAAGATATCAGTGGCTAAACCATATTAGTCAGCTGGGACAAAATGCACATTTACCTTGTGTTGACTCATAAATTGGGATTTGTGGAAGGATTGAGGAGGTGCAGGGGGTACATTCTGGTGCCATAAAGATACCCTGACCTTCAAGGGTCCTGCTGCTTAGCAAGCCACAACAGTTTATCGAATAGGAGTGAACAAAATTCCTCCAAACTTTGGCACACTGTTTGCGAAATCTTTATAAGTCATCCGGCTATATAAAGGGCTCACTGCATGACATCTTTAGAAGTTGTTCGATGTTAAAGGGTTAAACTTATCCCATTTGGTTGATCCCTGTTATATCACCGTCTCACCAATGACGTGGTGTACTTTACAGTGATGATCCTGTGACTGTAAGTCTGAACAGAATAATCACTGAAAACTTTGATAGCTGCTATCCCTAACTAACCACATGCAGGAGATTCATTACTATAAAGCTGACAATTCCTCAGCTGATTATAAATTCCCCGCCTCATTTGTAACTGAATGTTCTTTAACATGTTCACACAAGGCACCCCCTAATGAACCCTGTACTGAGCCACTTGAATCCAGTTCATACCACACACCACACTATACTGCTTTAAGATCCACTTCAATAATATCATCCTGTCTATGTCTTGTTCTTCCAGGTGGTCTCTTTACTTCAGGTTTTACAACTAAAATGTTGTAGGCAGTTGCCATCTTCCTCATACACGCCACATATTCCTTGACTTCAAGCACAATAATAACACAGATCATCAAGCCCCTTATTATGTAATTTTCTCCATCCTACTGCTATTTCTCTCTTTGGTTCAAACATTTTCTTCAGCACTCTGTTCTCAAGCACAAACTTCAGCAAATAAACATGGGAATGAGGTATGGATATTTAACTACTATGTAATTGCATTTTACTGTATTTAATGTTACCAGAACCATGCAATGTTATCTGATGTCTTTTTGTTCAGATGTTTGTGAGAATGAGATGGTTTCCTCTATACAGCACTTACCCCTGAAGTGATATGACATTTCCTGCACTTTCAACCCAGCCACCACTCAGTATTGCTGCAAAGTACTGACAGCGGGAAGACAATATACACTTATGAGCTTTCAATCTCCGTCCTCCAACTTCCACTGTCACATCAGGATTGATTTCTTCCAGAAACATTCTAAGTAAATCTTCACCTAATCTTGAAACTGGGCCACTACGACCTGCATATGATGATGAAGCATCAGTCTCCTCTGTACTGCCCTCTATAACAAACCATGTGTGTGCATGTCAGCTACAACATTTAAAACACATCATGGGTTCACAGATTTTATCACAAAAAGTATATATTATCTGAAATTAAATAAACTATTCCAAAAA
>Ga0123357_10011278_pt1 | contig 11445 bp, 9 predicted proteins | sample TergutEmb28metaG_FD_89873 | JGI IMG/M metagenome (GOLD analysis project Ga0123357, IMG submission 89873) | Embiratermes neotenicus P4 segment gut microbial communities from Petit-Saut dam, French Guiana - Emb289 P4 | ecosystem: Host-associated > Arthropoda: Insects > Digestive system > Gut ...
AGCTAATGTTTCTGTCAGAATGGCGTGAATTTCCTTCGGCGCCTTGCCTTGCAGGAAAACAAACTTGGTGACAGCTCGCTTCTCGATGCTGTTGAAATCGCGCGCGTTCCTGACATGCTTCCGAGTTTGTTTTCTTCCTGGTCGGGCTAAGGACTTACCAATACCCCGGTAAGATCAATTTTATAAAGCAAACAACTTAAAAATTGCAACACAATTTTGACAAGAATTTGTGAACAAGCACTCCCACATACAGGACACATTCACTCGTACAACAACTTTCAGTAAAAGCATTCTTTGGATTGAATCTGCTCTTGATATAGTATGGAATATAAATTCTGTTCCCACATTTTGCAACAACACATTGTGGTCAAGGCGAAAACTTCAAATGTCGTGCGATACACTCTAGTATTAGGCATAATCTGCAAACGGTTGACCGGCGGTAAACAGTAGTTATGACTGACAAAATCTCCTTTTGGACTTTGCCCGTCATCTGATTTTTTAATGAAGCAAAGGGTTTCGGAAGCAGCCTCTGCTTCTGTCTTCAGGTAAGGAAACCACCCAATCTGGTGGACCCTTAAATAGAGCTATTCTGAGTCACTGGGCCCACTGACTGATAATAGCTCTACCCGGTGTGCTGATAAGTCCTTAGTCCGACCAGGAAAGAAACAAGCTCGGAAGAATGTCAGAAACGCGCGCGATTTCAACAAAATCGAGACGCGAGCTGTCATCAAGTTTCTTTTCCTGCAAGGCAAGGCACCGAAGGAAATTCACGCCATTCTGACAGAAACATTAGCTTGTTTCCTTCCTGGTCGGGCTAAGGACTTATCAGCACCCCTGTATCTAAGACGTCCACCAAATTTTGTGCTTCCTTTGTCCGAAGACGGTAGAAGAGCAAGCTCCCGAAAGTTAGTGCTTCATTAAAAAAAAAATTAGAGGATGGACAGAGTCTAAAAAGAAAGAATATAATGTTAGTGAGTCATATACCATCGTCAGACCCCTACAGATTTGAATCAGACTTCTGTATTTCCTTTGCAGTAACCTCCATGCTGATGTCTTGATGCCTGTCCGCCACGAATGTATTTTGGAGATATGCCACGCTTCTGTGGTCTGCATTACGGTCTGTTAGGATGTGACCTGGGCGCCCATGTAAACGCGGAAAGCAACAGAGTGCTCTTATAACGTCTAAATTAGCGTCTACGTTAACTCCCCCACCCCAAAAAGAAATCGTAGAAAGAAAGGCGAGCACAACCAATATATTGACGTTTATGGTAAGAAACGGAATCTCCAGTTGTCACACTGTGCATTTTACCAGAAAGGTTACTATTACAGGAACAAAACTTTAAACTCTGCTACATATTAAGTGTTTTCTTACTTATTTATTGCCGCATATATGCTGCGATGGCACATGAAAGGGGAGCAATATGTGGCTAAACAGGAAAGGTAAAAATGAGACAAATTTTGTAGGCGTAATACTAACAAATTAAGGAGGACGGAATAAACAAAAAGCAGGGTAGGGATGTTCAGGGGTATAGCTGGGGGGACGAGGGGAAGTGGTGCTTCTGCAACTTGTGGCAGAGTCAAAGGGACACCAATGTGGGCAGCCAAATGAATACTTCTGACGAAAAAATGTGATTTCATGTGTTCAGCAATTTTGAAATGTTTGGGACATGTAACGGGAAATTCAATAAATAATCATGATTTCTTTAAAGTTCCTAATTTCTGCTGCAGAAAGCCACTAAGATTACTCGCCCTCGGCGCCCAAAAGAAAAACAGGTACGCCACTGGGGCTATTAGTAGTAAGTAGTCAGACGGTAACAGTCGCTGACAGTTTCTTAGCAAGGAACAGTGGTAAGAAAGTGAAGATTTTGGATAAGTATATCATGAGTTGGTGGACCGGGTAGCTCAGTCGGTATAGCGAATGACTACGGGCTGGACGGTCCCGGGTCCAGTCCCGGTGGGGACGAGATTTTCCGCCCGTCCAGACCGGCCCTGGGGCCCACCCAGCCTCCTGTAAAATGGGTACCGGTTCTTTCCTGGGTGTAAAGTGCGGCCGGGATGTGCTGCTGACCACTCACCCTCTTCCAGTCCCGCGGTCATGGAAGAGTACAGCTATACCTCTACCCACCCTCTGGGCCACACCGGGCCTGTAACGGGATCACTTTACTTGTTTCTATATCGTGAGCTGAGTGAACCTACTGGGTGGAGGTGAGTTTTAAATTTGAAACCTCGCAAATAAGAGAAGGGAGAACTGGACACTACTGCTGTGTTCAGTTGTGCCCTTTGTATCACGTTAATCTAGCAGCAACAATTCCTTATTGCTTATTGACAGTTGATAACACACTAACTTCGTCCAAGTTTTTAGCGAACGACTGTATAGCGTAAGGACTCCTTGCTCGTCCATTACAACGTCGAAGCACAAAATCCACGTGGATTATATCAGAAGACTCACGACATACTTCACAGAAAACACACTGTTTCTCCATTATAAAGAAAAGTCAGATAACATCCTACCGCAAAATAAAATCTGTATGTATTGCACTGATCACATGAAACACATAAATCAATTTTGTTGGAAAACGTAAAGAGTTTAAATGCTAATGAAGGAAGTAAAACATCGCAAACGCCGTCAATAAGGATTAAATCACTGATGTTGATTACATGACATGGTGACCTTTCAGTGTGTGGTAAATCCACCCCCTGACCTCCCCTACTCACCTGCTCAGAATATCCACTTTCTTATCCAGGGTGCTCATCTGATCATTCCAGGCAGCTACGTGCAGCTGGAACGTATCCCAAACGTGGGCACGTTCCTGCAGGTTCTTCACGTTGCTGTCCAGGCTGCTCAGTGTCGAAGCCATGGAGAGCATCCGGTACTCCAGTTTACCGAGGTACAGGGTGTTGAACTTCTGCAGCTCATCTGCGACAGTAAATGACGTACTCGAGCACTTACTTGCGTGTTTATTGACCGGCCGAGAAGGTCGGTTACCTTGCAAGTGAAAGTCTCTATAGATGGTAGCGTTGACATGTTGAAGTTATTGGGCTATTACTGCCATCTGTCAGATTGACTGACCGACTTAACTAACTAGCCAACTAACTGACCGACAAACCAATTAACTAAACAACTAATTAACTTTCTAACTACGTAACTGACTACATAAGTAACTAAACTACATAACTACGTACTCAACTAACCAACCAAACAACCAACTCACCAACTAACCAATTAATTAACTAATTAACTTACTAACCACATAACTAACTGCATATGTAACTAACTACATACTCAAATAACTAACAAGCCAACCAACCAATTAACTAACTAAATAATTAACTTACTAACTACATAAGAAACTAACTAGCTAATTCTCAACGGACCAACTAACTAACCAACCAACCAATTAACTAACTAATTAACTAACTACGTAACTAACTACATACTCAACTAACTACATAACTAACTAACTTACCAACTACATGCGGCATCGTCCTTCTTGAGAAGCTAATAGGTCTTCAGATATTCAAAAAAAAATCTCCGCATTTTATGTAACACTAAGGTTAATTACCGTTCTCACAACAGCCTGCCACCTGTCGCTACCCTGGGTGTGATAAACCCAGTCTACAATATTACATTTAATTGCTTAAAGTTCATTTTGATATTATCCTCACATTTACTCCTAGGCATTCTCAGTGGTCTCTTTCCTTCAGATCTCCCCACCAAAATTCTGTAGGCGTTATTCTTCGTATCCCTACGCTCTACATGCGTTGCTCTTCTTATACGTCATTTGTCGGACACTCGGAATAATTACGTCCATTTTGAGAGATTAACATACGCATTTTGTCAATCGGATAACGTTTCATATTTGACATTTTTAACTCTTTAACACATCCTACAGTCGACGGTCTCCTGAAACATGACTCTGAGGTTATGTAATATCGTGTTTGTTTGTTTGTTTGTTTGTTTGTTTTATTTTATGCTATAGCATTAAGTTGTACGGCACCCGTCCTTTCAAGTCGGTGCCCCACCATTTTCAATCCTCGAACTTTCAGGCACTCAATTATGCAGCATCCCCCCCGGAGCAGCGAGTCACCGCAGCGCAAACACCCCCCTCCCTCACTCCCCCCAACAAGCCTTGTGCAGTCTTGTCCATACAGATGCCAATCTAGCAATTAACAGTGGCGAAGAGCGAGACTGAATGCTTCTGAGCCTCTGTCAGATGGATGAAGAGCTGTCTTTCTTTCCCTGTCTTTTTTCTCCTCTGACTTTGCTCCATTCCTTCTGTCTCTTTTACCATCTTCCTTCGTTCTCTGTCTTTTATATTGACGTGTATGTAGGTATATTAATGTATACAGACACCGCTTGTGTATGTTGGCCTGTATGGTAAAGTATGTGGGCAGTTACGTACGTACGTATGTATATATGTATTATGTATGTGTGTATGTGTGTATGTCTGTATGTGTGTGTATGTATGCATGTACGTATTATGTACTATGTATGTATGTACGCATATATGTACGTATGTATGTGTGTGTATGTACGTGTGTGTATGTATGCATGCATGTGTGTGCATGTATATATGTATGCGCGTATGTGTGAAAGTGTGTACGTATGCGTAAATATATGTACATGAATACATAGTGTAAACCCTATTAAGCATTAGTTTAAAAGGCGCTTTTGTTTCTTTAGTTTGAATTGATGTTCCTGCCAAGTTATATGAAAGTTATTCACCTTTTCAAAAGCTCCGCCATTATCCCAGACAGTGTGCACTCGGCCATCTAACATAAAATGTCGTATTTGTGAAGCAGGTTGGCAAATTAAAGAACTTCTGTGTACAATTTCGATCGTCATAGTACTACATGGGAAGATTATGATCTTCTGGGATAAGTACAATTTACTTTGGTACGCAGATAGCAACGTTCCGGATGCAGCAAAGAAGCAGACCCTCCAAATCGAGGCAACACGGTGCTCTAAAATTTTTCTACTTATTTATTAAAGAGTACGGCGTCACATGCAAGAAGACAGTAATTTTTTATAAAGTAACAAGTTCTGTTTCCTACCGGATACTGCCTTACCTGACACAGCCGCCATCATGGTTTTGACATTCCCAATTTCCTCCCACAGCTTTTCCGATGGACTGGCTGTAACTGCGCCGGAAAACCGCGCTAGCGTCAGGATGCCCAGAAACAAAAACCCAAGATGCTGCAACACGAAGGGGGATATCAGGTTTTGCAAATTTCCTCCTGAGAAAGACTACAAACGATTATTTCGGTATCTAACACACTCAGCTCCATATAGTACCGACGTGAAGAATGAGTGGACCAACACTTCCCCCTACTCGTCTTTATGGTGTGGACAAGGAAATCTCTGCATGGTGTCGGTATCTGACAGCATGGTTTCAAATGTCAGGATGGATAATGAATAATTAATATGAGAAGTTGTGGAAGTGAGAGATAATGCCCTGACTCAGACAAGCAAGCCATTTCCTCGGAAGGACTGAAGAAAGATACGAAGAACGTGAGTTACGGTAGCGTTCCTCCTGACCAAGATTCGAAGCGAGAACCTTTTGAACAAAATGTAGTTTTATGGCCGGAGGAAGCCTCGCTGATGAAGCAAATATTTTACAGTACATAACGGGCAGGAACAGTTGACTCCTTTGTGTTCGATGCTACATAATACCTAGTTTATATTCTTTGGTAAAGACAAGAAGTTCCGAGAAATATTCAAAGTCCAGTTTGCTATTTCATAGATTTGTAAAAGCAATCCCTGTACCGGCCCGGGGGTTCCAGGAGGTTGAGGCTCCCAGATTTCAAGGTGAAATCTGGGTGAAGGTGATAATTGTTGTCGGCCCTACGCACCGGCCGTCTTTAACCCCCTCATTTCTACGTTTTATTGTTGTTTTATGCTAATTTTTAAACTTTAAATCGGGATTCATTTCAAAAGGAAAATAAACGCTGTCAAGGTACCTAACAATGGTTGTAGCCAGCAGTTTCACAGTCACGCATTTCCATCAAGAACTACTAATGAGTCAGAAGTACCCGCAGAAGTAAGCTGTATTTGCAGTGCGATTTGAAAACTTTCTCTGTCCGTTATCAGCAGGCAAAAGAATGAAGCAAACAGAAAAGGAATTATAGTACTCGTGCTCAGAGGCGATGACATCACTGCTGTTGCGCCTTAAAGGTGAACACGAACGTAAAAGAAACCCATAAAGTTTTGTCGCCGCTGTTTCTACTACCACCCGTCAGTTTCGAAGCATAGCAGTTTGACGACTTATAGACAAGGGTGCCATTATACTTGTATCCCGTCCTCAGACATAGCCTCTCAGCTGCCAGACCCAAGGATAAACGATGAAGATAAAAAGGAAATGAAACGAAGTAAATCTTGTTAAAGTTACGTACTTTTCTTTATCCTCCACACGTGGCATCGTTAGCTAAAATATCCTTAAATTAAAATCATGATATGTTTAGGTTTAAATTAACAAAACGAGGTGGGTGAAAATTGATTAGCGTTACTATAACACAAAATGTGGTACACTGGCCTTAATGTATGAAGATTGGCCAATGCTGGTACCATCTCCGGAATGCATCTCACCTGCTGTACGTAGCTCATCTTCGTCTCCATGATCCCACCACAAACAGTCTGATGTTTCGCCGCCAGCTTCTTTTCCCGCCGCAAACACAGTCATTGCTGATGGCTCGTATCATCGTCCCAGACAGCCGAAACCTCAAGGGCAACTATGCCCTAGTGGCATCTCGTACTCACTGATGACAACATAACAACACCATTTGCGTGCATTCGCTACCTTCCTGACATCTACTGTTAACGTATGCGCACTGTTGGACTGCTGCGAGGCGCGGCCCGGTAACCTACCACCACCCTATGTCAGGCAAAATCCCAAAAGGGCGTAAGCCACAACTACTCTGCGGGGAGGCCTAAAATCTCCCATTTAATGTTTTTAATAACCACGATGACAGATACACATAAATTTTGCCTGGTTTATATGCACGTGATACTTTGCGCTCCTCACTGAAAGAAGAACACTTTGAGGATGATCGAGATCAGAGCGTCAAGGGAAATACCTGGCCGTAGGAGGTAGATAGTAGAAGGAAGCTGGAGAAAGTTGTGTTTGAGAATGTTCACGCCGTGTGCTACTTGCCAGATATTATGAGAGTGATTGCTTCAAGGTAGGTGAGATGGACGGTGCATGTGACCTACATGGAAAAGGACAGAAATGCATTTAGTGGGTAAAAACCACAAGAAAGAGATTACTTGCGAGACTTTGGCTTAGATGGCAGCACAATATTAAAATTTATGTTGTAGGTTGCGAGGACGCAGATTGCATTCATCTGGCTTAGAATAGGGACAAGTAACGGGCTCTTAGGAACACGGTAATAAATATACGGGATCTTTGAAATGTGGGGAATTTTTGACCACTGACCGACTATTAGCTTCTAAAGAAAGATTGCACCAGTATGTTAAATCTTCATTACAAATGCATTGCAAATGTAAGAAACTTCTCTCTTTCGAATTAACCAAGTGTTCTAGTTTGATTTATTGGGAAGACGAAGAAACGAAACAACTAACCATTTTGGTCTAAACTGTTTGACCTTTTATATGAAGGCATTGTTTCATTCGAAACGTCGATAACTTTAGATCAATCGAAATGGCGTAACACCCCCCTAGACTTTCGTCTTCTACACTAACAATTTCCTCTAAACTGTGTCCTTTTTGAAAAGCTGACATGCCGATTTACATGCTGAGATATTTATTTTCACATTAACGATATGATCTAAACAGATGAACGTACACCGCAAACATCACTGAAAAAACTCATTGTAAAGCTCTGTAAGTACCCCGTGGTATACCTGGATGGTAAAACACGGGTTGAAAACAATAAACGCAAATTAAAAAAAAACAGATGGACTTATAAATGTGTATTTCTTCGCTATGCTAGACTTCGTCAAATCCGCTCTGTAAGTATGATTATTCCACATACTGACAGTACCTGAAGACCAACTAAGTTACTATCAACAATTCAAAACTGTTGCATTTCATTAGCTGTTATTCAGTGCGGTAGAACTACGAGATCATGCAAAGGAACGATATAGAAGGCAGTGAAGGACGCTGCCGTGGTAGGTGTGCGTACGGAAGCCGGCTTATGACAATTTTTGTTTGATTGTCTATTGTTACTGGTATGTTATAGGAATGTGTATGTTGCATTTTGAATTATGTAAATTGCAAGGAATGTAAAGAATACGCACTTTTTTCGTGTATGCATATGCATGGTGAAAATTTTTATAAAGATTGACCAGAAAATAACCTAGTCATGCGGATTATTTGCGAATATCTTGTAAGTTTCGAGGTATTTTCTCTGGTGTTTTATGCCCCTCTGTAGTGATTTTATTATTTCAGCAGGCAGTAGTGAATATGGTTAGGGGCAGAGGACGTGGCGGTATAGGAAGAGGAATGGGACGACCTGGTCCATTTAAAGTGAAACCTTTTGTTCCTCGGCATCCATTTGATCTTGCTCTTTGTGAATCTGCATTCCCGAGAGTGAAACCCTTGCCAGATGAGGCTGCCTTTACTCAGGTGAATTAAGTATTTATATACATATATATATATAATGTTGATTAACAGTATTTGCAAGAATGTTGCAGAGGTTTATTTCCCAGAAATGTATAATGTAAACCGATTTCATTCTTTGTCATAAACAGGCACTTTTGAAGAGGAACACTGACTTGTCCCCATCTCCTCACGAGCAGACTTCAGTTCTGAACTTAGTTACCAAAATTCAGGCTGTCATGGACAACCTGGTTGTTGCACCTGGGACATTTGATGCTTGTGTAAGTAAAGTGACTTGGTAATAGTTACAGTTGTGGTAGTTGAACATAAAGTAAGGAGTTTGTGTGTTAGTATAAATGGATATAAATCTAGGCTTAAATTATGGGTTATGTGGTAATTGTATGACAAATAATCAAGTGGCTTGGAAACCTTGCTAATGTGTGTGGTATGTGGAAGTTTAGGATAATTCACATTCTTTGCAAGACCTGAAAGACAATATTCAAAGAAAAATTGCCACTATTTTAGGAAAAGCTCTGTCATATGTTGAGAAATATTTTTACACAGTGTGAGGTGTGCTTGGAATTAGGAAATTAATATTTCAAGACCTTCCATGAAATAAAACAAGTTGCATTGCAGAGAAAATATGGCCTATAAAATCCAAGTGAAGGCAGGCTTCACATGTGACAACAGTTCTGTGCTGAGATCAGAGACTAAAGGTATGTTCTCTAACACACCTTGAAGATGGATGCAGCAAGTTCCTCTGGAACACTGGTTTCACTTCTTTAAAAATGTGTGCGATAGTATTAGAGGAAGACAATGTTCCTGATAGTCGCTTCATTGAGAACCTCACAGCCCTAATTTTGTGTATCTGTGTCCCTGGATTCTGTGTGATTTTGTTCAGATGCCTTACTTTCACTGTATTCTGAATTACCACATATATGTACACTGTGTGAGGCAGAATTAAAAAAAAAGATATGGTAGGTACTAAACAGTAATATTGAATCACTGTTATTTATTATTTGCAAATAATTATTGAACAAAAATTAAATAATTGTGACTAGAAACAGTACAAAGAGCAAGCTCGGAATAGGAGAACAAATTTGTAGTAGCTTGTAGTAATACCAGTAAGTGTCAACAGGAAAAGAAAAATGTCTGTTACAGTTTTTCTCTGAATGGATTTCTTTAGCACTGTTAGTTTCAGACACACTCAGCTTTGTGAGATTTCAGGCTTCTACTGTGGTGTACTTATGGCCTTTGCTCTTCTGGCATGTTACATGGCATAGGATGGCAACTGGTTACTGACATTTCAGGACAGCCTAAGGGTCATATCTTCAGGGGTCAATCATAATCTGACCTAACCTAACCTAACTTTATGCCAACAGCATGTGGTGTTCCCAAATGCTTACTCACATGAGTACTAATTACACCAAACGTTGGACTGCTTAATCCTTGAAGATAGGCCCAATAAGCAATCCGAAATATTTTGTAACTATCTGCCACTCTACACCACCTAACATTCCGCACACGCAAAGACCTCAGTCTCAGTTATGTTTAAAATAATCTCAGTTTTGAATGCAGCAAAATGAATTATCGCATTAATATTTGTAGCAACTAGAAGAAGTTCGTCAAGTGGGCTCATTCAAGAAGGGTACAATGATGACTGGACATAATGTGGCAGACATAGTTGTTATCCTCAAGACACTGCCAACCAGAGAAGCAGTGGAAGCTCTTGGCCTTAAGGTGCATGATGATCTGAGGGTCCAAGATCCCCATGAAGGTAACTGAAACTGGTTGCTCTTGTAATAGGCTTATGTCTATAAAATGGTCACTACCATAAGCAAACCGGGAAGGGCTCTGCTGCTATTTGTTGTTATCAAATAAATAACCAGTGGACCATGGTTTCTTTCTGCCGTATTGTGTAAAGGAAGCTAGGAAGTATTACCTTGTACGGTTGTGAGTGTTGGTATTTCCCTTGTGTCTGTACTGATAAACATGTAGAATAGTTGAGTGTTCAATGGTAACTTTGCAGTGTGTGAGAATTTGTGTTTTTCTAGGTTTTTGGGTGACCTGTGTTTTAATATTGCTGTCCTCTGGAAAGTTACTCTTCTGCCCTTGCAGATTGATAAATACATATCAGTGTTTTGGAGGAGCCTACTGCCTCCATCATTTTCCCTGAAGATGGAACCAGCAGGCTTTTCCAAAATGTTGGTACCTGCATATCTATCAAGCCATACAGTATTATGCCCCAGAGGATGGCTGTTGTGATACTACAGTGAAAACCTGATATTTCCTATACCTATATGTGATAGCTTCAAAATGTTCCTGGAATCACTTTATTTCTGAGAAATGCAAAACAGTACAGTCATTTAAGCTACATTTCCTTCAAAATAGTTGTCTTATGCAACTATACACTTCTGCCAGCGATTGTAGAGATGTTGAAACATTCCTGGAAGCCATTTTATGAAAGCCATGCAGCTCTTCTGATGCATTCTTAGCCCTTGGCGTACTGTATTAAATCCCATCTGTAAATCCCAGCATGCCAAATTATTCTGCAGGGTATTTGAATTTTGTGCATGCTTTTCGAAAAAACTTGAATATTTCGATAACTAAGTGAGATAAATTTGTGAAACAAATAGCAATTTGTGGGGAAGGAATCAGACATTGCTCGGGATGCCTTAAAAATGCTGTAATGTCCTTATTGCATATTGGAGAACATACGTTTCTAAAAAAGTTGTAAATATCCACATTCTTTTACTTACATTGTGGTCGAGGCTCCAACAGTTTGTATGGAGAACGAAAGAAAATATGTCTTATAAGTCGTTTTTTGTGTGGTAATCTTCAAAACAACTTCGGTCCACACAAAGCACCACGTCATCACACTTGACACA
>Ga0123357_10011280_pt1 | contig 11445 bp, 5 predicted proteins | sample TergutEmb28metaG_FD_89873 | JGI IMG/M metagenome (GOLD analysis project Ga0123357, IMG submission 89873) | Embiratermes neotenicus P4 segment gut microbial communities from Petit-Saut dam, French Guiana - Emb289 P4 | ecosystem: Host-associated > Arthropoda: Insects > Digestive system > Gut ...
AAATTTGGAGAGGACCAAAAAAAGGGAGACCCCTGGGCGGAAAAGTCCCATGTTTTGTCCGAAGTTATTCCCCCCCCCCCCCCTTTTTTTTGGTAGTTCATAATATGGGTAAACATTGCTGTCATTGCCATTATGATTTATCATGCACAGGAAAGTACTGTGATGAATATGAACGTCAATACCGAGTTAGTTACAATATTTTACCCTTGTACTGTATGCTGGCAAGGCACTGGCATAGAAATTACAGTGTCAAAGATAATCAGCATGCACACACATACAGAGACAGAACAGAATATCCATTCACTGTTCCTCAGTTTCAAGGTTGTGTCTTGTTTAATACTCAACTGCCCCACTGACAACCTATGTCAGTAACATTTCATCCACTTGAGTAGTGTTACTTCACATAGTGCTGAAGTATGCTGATTCCAGGTAGAACTCAATCCTTAGTTGCACTGAACACACTAGAATGTAATAACACTAAGAAGTAGCTGTATTCCAGTGCTTGACATACATTTATTACATATGTATAAAGGGTACTGAAATGCTTTGATTGTAACCATTCATTCATTCTGTTGTCTGTCTTACAACAGGTCCACACCCTCTTCCAAAGTGGGTTCACCACACAGTGCCATCTAGTGCTACTGCTTTCAATTTTCAGTATCCTCTCTTTTCCTTAAGATCGTCCAATGGCTGCTTATGTCTTCTTCCTCATCTTCCAGTCACTTCTATCCTTCCCTCTATATTTCCTTTAATAATGCACTCTAGACAGCAGTTCCTATGAAAGATGTGATCAATCCAGTTAGCCTGCTTTCATTTTGTGGTTTGTAGGATATTCCTCTCCTCCTTGACTGTTTGTAATACTTCATTTCTCACACAATCAGTCCAACTTATCTTCTTCATACTTCTTCAGCACCACATTTCAAAATTTCTAAGGTTTTTCTAAACTGTCCTAGTTTCAGCACCATACAGAAAAGTTATGCTCCAAATGTAGTATTTCATTAGCTTCTTCCTTAAATGTAAGTAAAATTTGCCACTGAGAAAATCTTCTTCATGTTTTAGGCTGCTTTTGCCTTGGCAATCCACAAGATAAGATTTGTGTCCTATGAGTAAAAGGACTTACTGCAATTAATCATTAAAATTTCAGTCTTTGCTGAAAATATGGAGTTCCATGCATGTCTTAAAAACTGGCAAATGTGTTCAGAAGTCATACAGGAACAGGAATACAAATTCAGCATGAACTGTCCGACAGTATTGTTATTCTCACCAGAAACCAATCTAGAAAGCACACAATAATTCTAATTCTAGTGCAGCAGAGTATCTTCAGTATCTTGTTCACTTTATTGACAGAAATTGTAATTTCATTACTACAAAAATGAAAATTAACAATACAAAATGCAAAATTACAGTGAACCAAAAACAAAACTATAAGTAATCACATGAAGTGGAATGAACCCACAGTTTATTATAAATGCTTTTACTTGAAACTTCAGAGATAATTACAGATTGTTTGATACCAGACATCATTCAAGTACATTTACAAGATGTGCCACATTAAATGCTTCAAACAAAATTATAAGTGAAATAAATACTCTGTGGTGGTCCAGAAGAGAAACTAAATTATGCATTTTATCACACAGCATATAAATTTAACACAACCTTAATTACTGACAATAACATTAAGTAAACTGACATTTTATTGTCATATAATCAATCTGGAATTACATAGTGGAACTGGCAAAGAGTAAGCCATTATCACTATCATACCTCACAATTGTGGTTACAGGTCAGAACTTCAAAATAAAAATTACACCCTTCCAGTGACACCACCATTACGAACACAGACACAATAGTACAATAGAGTCACCTTACTACATTGAACTAGGATGTAGTCGTAGTCCCTGATAAATTTAAACAAGTTACAAAATGTATGCATGACAAATACAATGGTTTGTTTGTTCCTACATAAATCCAAGGTATTGGATAGTTTCCTTTACCCTAGCAACACTGCTACAATTGAGCACAAAAGAAATTGCCCACATGCACGTAGGAAGGATGCAAATACTCATGCATTCAGAAACCTGCAGATCAGTGTTTTTAAAACTCAGTTCCTGGGAACCCTAGGGTTCTGCCAAACGCTGATAGAAGCTTGGGAATTTTGTATGTGGTTATAATTATTTTCAGAAACTAACTTCTATAATACTGTTAGACCATGAATATGAGGTAATATTTAAAAATAGCATATCACATTTTCAAAGGGAATATTTTGGAAAGAAATGGGTTCTGCATGTTTAGAACATTCATGCCTTTCTGAGAGGTGCTGCCCCAGGGAGAAGAATCTGAGAAGGTTAGAGTCTACAATCTTCACTACTCCTACTAATTTGTGTGTACTGCCAACACAAATCAGGGGTGGGGTTCCATGAAATATTTCAGTTTGGAAAAGGGTTCCACAAACCAAAACGTTTGAACAACACTGCACTAGATCTTTATGTAAAGTGGTTGTCAAAGTTGTCCAAATTGTCCAGTCTAGATAAAACCTGAAATTGGGCATATAATTTTCATAAAATTCTATGATATTAAATTTCATGAAACTCTGTTCTATGTTTCTTTAGTTGTTGCATGCACACAGTCATAGTGATGCACAAATAGACGGGCAATTTTCATGTGATTAACATGGATATAAACATTCCTAAAATGGGGGAATTTATAGAGGTCTGTAGCCATTCCTACATTGTAACAATTTTTAAATTACTGTCAGCAGTGTCATAACTACCATTATATTTGTGTCATTCCACCTCTTAAAAGAAATGTCATGCATGGTCCCTTTCTTCCTTTTATGGAAGATGGGAGATGTCTTTCCTGAATAACTGAGTGACTGCCATAATGTTAATAACAGTGTTATTTGTTCCCTGTAGCCTATAGTACATTAAACAACCAGTGAACTGCTAAAATCACATAAACATGAACATCAGTGTCTAGTCAGGAAGCGCACAAATACAGAGCCCCAGGTCACCGTGACAACTAAATTTTGTACAGGGGCACCTAATATTTGTGACTCTTCAATATGGAACATGCTGCATGTCACCTGTCTGGTGCCTAGAATTTTGAGGTGGCTTCTCATTTTCGGAAAATCTGTGTACTCTTTATCTAGAGCATGTCTCCAAAATGTTTCTTTTTAGTCCAACTTTGATGCAAGGAGATTACAGTGCATCTACTCACCAAGAAAGTTTCAAATCTCAAAGAGTATGGTTTCCAAATACTATGAAAACTGATCCCAATATGCCTCTGTAAGTTTGTCACTGATATGTTATCATTAATTACCTAGTTATAAACTAAATCATCCCCCTATAATGTTTCAATTAATGAAGGAGAGTAAGGTGGAAGTTCAAAGAAAAACCTTCCCAACAGTCATTCACAGGGTAGGGGACAAAAGTTGCCAAACTAGAGGCATTTGTCAAAAAGTAGTGTAAAGTACAGGAATGGGAATCATTACCAATAATTGTACATATACCTCTCATTTTGGGGGGGGGAGTTTATTTCATGCCACACCTATGATTTTGAACCATGCAAGGTATATTTTCAAAACCTGGCATAGAGAAATTTAAAACTTAATACAAAACATCCATTGGGTTATACACTCAGTAAAGGAAAAAGGTAATCGTTAGTCAAAACACAATCTTTTTTTCTTTTTGTTAACTCTCACGACATGTTTCAGATTGAACCAATCTGACATTGGGCCCCTATACAAGAGCAAATAGCAGGTATAGTGTAAGTACATGTCAAACATATAATAATGTCACTGTGTTTTTTTTGTGGGCTCCCACAGTAAAAGTATCATATGTTGGACATGAAATTGCACTATACCTGCTATTTATTCTTGTACAGGGGCCCAATGACAATAAAAGTGTCATATGTTTGACGTGTAATTGCATTGTACCCACTATGTACTCTTGTATATGGGCCTGATGATGGACTTAATCTGAAACATGTAGTCAAAGAATATATGTTGTGCTTTGACTGATGATTAATCATTTTCCTTTACCGAGAAGTTTGAACTCTGCACCACACCATTACTATTATCATGGATATAGGCATGTTTCTTGAAGGCCTACACCAAAATTGTCTTTCATTTAGCTGAAGTCTTTTCTCATGTACTGTGACACTACTGCTGAGCTTGCTGAGGTGGTGCAAGTCTCGATGCGAAGGCAACAAGTGACAACAGGATTTTCCGTAAAAATAAAGGTGTTCCAGGCTTACTGGCAGTGCCTTCCAAAACCACACGAAGCTCACGGAACATGTTGCGAGTGTATGGATTGCGTCGAGAAGAGTATCGCAACGTCAAGAAATGGTAATAGATAAATGGAGTCAACAAACCTGCTCTTCCCCTGAAAACAGATTTCAACAAATGTTAATATACATTTGTGTATCCATTTAGAACCATGAGCTTATTACTGCAGATGTGATGTTACAGTGGTTGTGTGCACTAAGGTCTGAAAGTGAAGGGGTTGCAGCTCATCTAAATTATGTCACTCACACCCTTGATGTGAGTTACACCTTGGTTTGTTTCACATTGTATCTTCATGATTACTGGTTACCATGGTTACTGTGTTGTCATGTCACATCCCAGTTGGCATGTTGGACAGTTCCCATCATTACTAAGTTGTGACTTCATGATATGAGAACTGTTGTAACATGTAGTCTTATTTTGGTGAATATTAGAATTGTACTTGATTGGTTTATTTGTGTAAGTGCACTATTCAAAGACAGTTGTTAAAATATTCACAGCTCATAATGAATGATTCCAGTGATGCAGACAGAACAATAAATGCCTGTCAAACATGTATGTTTATTACAACCTAACTGCAAGCACAGTGTTTGATGGACATATATTGTTCCCTTTGTGTACATAACACAACAGGATGAATTATCAAGCTGTTGCTAGTGATGATAAAAGGATTAATCACAGTGGTCAGTATATCACAGAAGTGATGATATAATACCTGTTAGTTTAGTGGATCTCAGAGGTTTAAAAGGCAATATTAATTGAATGACCAATCACATGGATTAGCACATGCATAATATGCTACCCTGGGCATATGGCTAGTACTATAATAAACATAATCAACTTCATGGAGTCCTTCTTCATCAGCTAATGGTCACTTGCTCGGTAAGGACATTCTACATGTTTTATGGAATCTGAAGGCTCACGCTCATAGCAGCCAGCCAATGGTGCCAGATGAATTTCCCCTTTGATCATCATCATCATAATCAACACCACCACCACCACCTTTTTCTTCCTCCTGACCCTCCTCCTCCACTTACTCCAACTGTACAAGGACAAAGCTGCATGGTTCCATTCCATTCCTCAACAGTCAATGGGCCATCTTTTTGTATGGTATTTCCACCTCGCTTCTCTTTCTGGCACTGTGATAAACTGCCATCCTTTCCAAGTGATTTCTCCAATGCAATTTGTATTCTTCAATATCCTGCACATGTGAATATCTCTCCTGATTGCTTCCTGATTACTTCATAATGTACATTGTCTCTTCTTATGCAAACCACAAGTGGTCTAAGAATTCCGTTTGTTGAACTTCCAGTACGTGTCCTTTCTTGGTTTCCAGTTTCCAATCCAGAAACAAGTGCCGATTTATTTCCTTTATTGTTATCACAGGTTTAGACTTCTTCCTGTGTGTGCTCTTCACTAGTCTACTTACCATGAACATTATTACTTTGCCATACAAAGTTCAGAACATTTAGTACCCTATCCTTCCACAGATCTGCAGCATATTTTTAGTTATATTGTACAATATTTTAGTTCAGTGGAAACTCCACCTTGGTTATTAAATGTGTCATGAACCCTGGAATGTTTGTTATTGAACCTTACTATTTACCCCTCCAACATTATGATTTTAACTCTCCATAACCTTCTAGAGTTCTTCCCATCTCTAATTACTAAGTTATTTATATTAACACTACCTTTTGCATACTACTTTAAAGGTTTTTTTTTGTACCCCTGTCAAATATCTACATGAAGAATTCACTGATAACTCTCAGTCATGTCTTTTGCTTTTCCTGCATAGTTTTTTTGCTATAGCAGCCCACTTTTTGCACTGTTGTGTCTCCCAGTTTCATAAACTGTAAACAATTTTTGTAAACTTTTTTTTTATTTTTTATTTCTGATGGACTCTCTCAATCCTCATTTTATCATATGGGGCATATACTGCTACTACTGTATATTCTCAAATCTAATCTGCACCCTTTTTACAGTTTCAGAGGGCTAAAAAATAAGTTGCGGATTACAATCACGTGCAGATTAGATTCGCGGTCATGAGCTGGATTTTGGAAAAATGATAGAGCCGCTGCACATGCCGTAAGAACAATACAGTACAATAATTTATTATTTTATTTAATATTTCTAATATTATATATTATATAATGTTTATAATTTATTATTCATCAGACTCGCCGTCATCACTCATAACTGAAACGTTATCCGTCACCCGGTCACTATCATCAGCTGTGGTGCGTTTGTACCGCTGGCAGTTAAATGGCCACTTCACACACGGCGTGTTAGTTGGATAACAGTTAAAGTATTGGTAACGTCCAATATTATTCAATCAGTCTGCCTTGTAGGCAAGGGGCGGTTGAAGGAAAGGTGTAGTAACTTTTTTTTTCGTTTAAGAAATCGGCAAAAACTAGTGCAGATTAGATCCGAGAACATACGGTACTAGCATGACTTTGTCCTGCTGTAATTTACATTGTCACTATTCAGTTTGTGTTTAATGTTAAAGCCATTACAGTTAATCTTACACTGACTTATTAACATTTAGACAACTGGAGTGGGTATTTAAATTTTAGGGCATGGTTTATGAAAAATGAATTATTTGAAGAGAAAAATATGAAATTTAGAAAAAAATTAGCACTTTGTGGGGGGGGGGGGATGGGTGATGCAGCAAGTCTTAAATATGCAGTAAATTTTCTTATTGCCCAAATACATAAAATGAATTTGTAGGGGTGATTTTTACACATATGTTTCCTTATGTGAATGCAGGTTGTTTAAAGGTTAATTAATTAATTAATTCAGCTTAAATTATTAATTTGCCATTACAGCAATTCTCTAACCTAGTTTCATTCTCCAGAGTAAACTGTTACATGACTCTCAAGATCCCATGACTCCATGTTTCTGATAGAAATCACTTTCTTACAATCTTCTCAGTCAAGTACTGAACATAAAACCACGAACACAGAATTTCTCATCAATACAGTCCACTTATCATCCACATGTTGTTCATTAATTTGTTCAATCCAGCTTATGCTTTGAGTGTTCCAAGCAAGATACCTATACACAAGTGAATTTACAAACCTCTACACCTTGAGCAACCTGGAGGGCCACACTAGTACCCCTTTAGTCAACATTTCAATTTTACAGAGGCTATCTTGACTACTACAGCAGGTCTAAGGCACAATATTTCATACCCTAGGACAGAGCAATTTTACTGTTGCCCTTCTCTCCCAACACAAATCATTCAAATCAGTTTAAAAACCCAGACACTCTGAAGATTCAACATTTTGTAACATCTTACTCCCTTTACAATGAAGGGTTGTTAGCTCCCATCCAACTACACAATTGGCTGTCCAACACGCATTCAGCGCAGCTATCCCTGTATCTGGCGAGAAATGGTCAGTATATTCCAAAGCTATTACAGCAGGGCCCAAATGGCTACCAAACATGGATTTCTTTCCAAAACCAGCCCCAACATATAAAATCTCCTGCATTAAAAACTAAATGTAAAACTTACAGGAATATCAGCACAACTGTGAAGGGCATTAGAAATATTTCAGTGAAGGCCACGAGTCGCAGAATATTTCTTGACTGAAACTCAACCAGTGATATTAAGAGTCTCGCACCCCACCATGAATTTTGGCCAAGTGTCTGCAAAGTGAAAATGAATAATTAAACTTCTACAGTAAATTGCCAGATTTTGCATATGCTGATAATGTGTCTCCAGAAAACTGTACTTACATCCAGAAGGGTTAGGGAGTAACTTGCAGAATGAAGAACTGCAAACAGGAATACTGGCAACAACACCACTGGTAGTAGTGCTAAGGAAAGTGCAGCCGGTCAAATTTCAAAATACACTCAGAATTCCATCCACTACTGCAAATCTTCTACCATACTTGTCAAATTGGTCATATAATGAAACTAGATAAGCATTATGTGCAAGTGATGGGTAGATATGTTTCAATGTAAACCTGACCAGATCTGACATAGACAGATATCAGCAAAACATATAATCTGAGCACTGAAGGTGACCTCTTACATGATGAAAGGATTAATGTCAGAGCAAATGTAGTTAATAGTATGCAGAATAACACAGAACTGTGACAGCAGTGAATGGAATTGATTACTGTGCCCATTTATAAACACAGTAACAATGACTGCAGTAAGTATCAAGGAATACTGTTAAGAACCACAAAAATTTTGTTTTAATTCTTACCTGAAATTGATAAGAACAATTATTTGGAAGCACCAGTGCCAACTCCAATGTAATAGATCAACTATCAATACAATATTCTGCATTTGTTAGGTACCAAAGAAAAACTCAAGTACAATGATACAATACATCAGCTACTTACAGACTTCAAAAAAGCTTCCACATGATTCAGTCAGGAAATAAGTATTGTTCATTATTCTTACTGAATGACTTCAGTCTACCCATGACCCTAGTTAGCCTAATCAATAATGTAACTTAGACAGTAAAGGTGAAGTGTATCCACTATATTGCAGGAAGGAAGATGAGGGAATGAAGGTACAGCTAACTGTACTCAGTTCAGCCAGAGCACTAAGGGAAGGTAGCTGGTCATCTTCACAATGTGGCCACTTTACCACCATGGAAGAAGCCCTGATACACAATGAATAGGAGTCTGGATGAAACACAGAGTCAGTCTGGACATTTTGCCCCATACTGGAATCAAACTATGATTCCTTGATACTCCAGCCCACAACCTCAGCCACTACACAGACTATAAAGTAACTTATCTGCTGTGTATATAAGAATTTCATACAGCATTTTAACTTAATATTTTTAATTGTATTTACCTTCATGTTTTGAACTTTATGCATTATTCCACAGCCTCAGGGTTGCAAAAATTTTCCAAAAATTTACAAACCACCTCAAAATTCTAGGTGCCCAAAGGATGATACAGGATTTCTGCACCCCAGAACATCCTGTAATCATTCTAACTTCTGATTCCATACAATATATATAACTATGTCAGCCCATATGTCACCTATCAATGTTAGGCGCAAGCCATGATGGCGACCAGTAAAAAAAAAAACATGTGGCAGGACACACAAGGTGTGTGTGGGCATACGCACATGTGCATGCACGTGTATGAACGAAATGTTTTTTTTAGGTGTGTGTACATGCATACATGCATGAGAGAAACTGTGCCATGCGTTTGTGCATGCACACACATGTGTAGGAGAGAAAGAAAAGTTTTCTGTTGAGTACAAAATATTTATTTGCAACAATTGTGCAAAATACATTTGCATCAGGGGGGTGAGTGGCAGTGCAGTTGCTTGAGGCACTGCACTGCAAGAAAAAAAATTCCCTGACGAATCTGTTCCAAACATCACAACAATCCACAAATATGTATAATGTTTCAAGTGACAGGTTTCATTGTCAGATGGGAAGAGATCATGTATACGGCATGCACTGAGGAAAAACTATATAAATTAGTGCTAATGTAGCAAATGTTCTGTGCATTGTTAGAGTGTTTATAGCGTAAGAATACTAAGCAGGTGATCATGGCCTTGTGTGCCACATGTGATTTTTTACTTGTGTGACATCTTAAAGAGTAAAGGGTATATCTATAATACTTGCACAGAGGATGCTCTGAAACTATGCAACCAGGATGCCGTGTTTTATATTTCGCCAGCACAAACCGAATGAACGATGAACAAAGTGCATGTCTGTGGGCTGAAGAAAACTAATTCCAGCATGTTCTTGAAACATGATAAGAAAAAACCTGCTATCAGCTACAACATATTTCACTTTATCTCTCCAGCACCTCTCTAAAATAAGAGTAAAAGTTAATAATTACGTACAATAGACTTAAATAAAATGTGGGCCATGACTCGTTTTGCAATAGCAGTAACTAAGGCACTGCCTGCCGTCACACCAAATGGTCTGAAGTGCAGTGCAATCCACTTTCCTAGATAAAATGATGTCTGTATATAATACGGTATCTACTCTCAGTGTTTAAGCTTGACTTATAAGTGTCTGATTTTACACTTAAAAAGGATACATGTAACTGGTGTCACATAGAGGAAGATAAGGGAGTAAAAGAGATAATGGCAGCTGTCTTCAAGCAGCAAGATTGACAGAAACTCCCGACTGAGTGCCACTCGAGGAATACGCTGATGTAGCCGCAGTGCACTTGTGGCAGCATTGGACATAAGTGCCTTGTAATATGCATTATATGGATTTCTGAAAGCAGAGATACAGATGCAACTTTAAAAATGCATGGCAACATGACTGGATATCCAAAATTTGTAATTCTGTAATCCTGTGTGGTCAAAATATAAGATTAGATATTTATTGTGCGATTTGTAATGTTGGTAAATATTATTAGAATTAAAAGGGGCAGGTTAGGTATGACTGGTTTATACTGCAGTTTTTAAAACAATTAGTTACACTTATGGGCATATGTCATATTATGGTTGGAAGACAGTATTACTGTTCTAGACTTTCACTCCAATTTGTACACTCTGTTCAACAAAAATCAAGCGGCCTGATATTTCGTACGTCCCGAACTGGAAGTCACGTGACGTACAGTTGTCATAATTCGAGTCGTTTTACTTTCCCCATATTTGTGCATTCGTGGCGTTTCTCTGTCTTCCATTCATTACAATCAATCACGCCGCTATATATTAACCAAAAGACACCAATACATTCGCTTAATTTGAAGTTAAAACATGAATTAAAGGTCAATAATTTTCCGAGGCGTGTGGCTTATAACTCTGCTTCCACAAATGGATGTTACGAAAGGGTGGTTGGTTGCCGCAGCCGGCAGTAGCCGAGCGCGTTAGCACGTGATGGCAATACTCTTCGCAAACAAACTACATTGCTTCGAGTCCCAGTGATAGTATTTAATTTTTTCTTCTTGAATATGTTTTTTACTCACAAACACTCAATTAAATTATGCAGTAGCACATCCATTATTTAATTATACGTTTCAAAAGTTATCTTTGCTCCATTGGCAAGGCTAGAAACGCGAGCGACGCAGATATTTCTGCTATTTTTCCGCAATTCTTTTTGTTTTATTTACCGACATTCCGATTTAGAGGGTTCGTGTTCGAATGGGACTAAAACTAGACATGTGAATCTCGCTGTTGCTTGCGCGCCGTAGCGGGTCACGAGATCTGACATTGGGCTGCACGAT
>Ga0123357_10011281_pt1 | contig 11445 bp, 7 predicted proteins | sample TergutEmb28metaG_FD_89873 | JGI IMG/M metagenome (GOLD analysis project Ga0123357, IMG submission 89873) | Embiratermes neotenicus P4 segment gut microbial communities from Petit-Saut dam, French Guiana - Emb289 P4 | ecosystem: Host-associated > Arthropoda: Insects > Digestive system > Gut ...
CATACCGGTATCGACGCCTTCTGATCTTGCGAAGATAGGCAATGATCCCGCTTACCCGCTTGACGGGAAATATTATCTTACGAACGATATAAACTTCGCAGGTACCGCTACAAATGCAAGCGGTGGGAATTTTAATCCGATTGGGAGCATGGATGATGCACCATTCACCGGAACATTCGACGGCAATGGTCATGTCATCTCAGGTATGAACATAGTATCCACAACCGTGACAAGCAACACTGATACCATTAATCTAGACTTTCCATTTACTAATGCAGTGGCCAGTGCCGGGCTTTTTGCAGTTGTAACGGGCGCGAACATATCAAATCTTGGTATCGTTGATGGCTCGGTATCCGCGACAGGTGACGTTGATGCCGCGATAGCTGCCGGCGCTGGCCATCTACTATATACATCTCTTACAGTGTGTGTTGGCAGTATCGCTGGTGGCGCTGGCTCATCGGTAAACGGTCAAGCAACCCAGATAATCAACTGCTACAACACAAGCTCTGTGTATGCGTCGGCTCCGTCAGGCGTAGGTATTGAAAACGCCTTTGCAGGAGGCATAGTTGGTGTGGCGGGAGGCGCCCAGATAACCGACTGCTACAACAAAGGCTCGGTAACGGCGACTGCAACGTCAGAGATTGACAAGGTTCAGGTAGGTGCCGGCGGCATTGCTGGTGCAGCAGCCTATGTTCAGATAACCAGCTGCTACAACACAGGTTCTGTAACGGCGACTGCAACGCTCACGTCAAGCTCCGACCCGTCGACGCCATCGTTTGGCGCTTATATTGAATCAACTGCATTGGCGGGGGGCATCATTGGCTGGCTTGGTATTTATGATGATACTGTAGCGACGACGGAAGTGACAGTCTACCAAATAATCAACTGCTACAACATAGGCTCAATCATGGCCTCGGCCACAACGAACTGTGCATCCGATTATGATAATAACACCGCTATGTCAGCAGCGGGAGGTATCACTGGCAGTTTTGGTAATTATATTGTAGCCACTCAAATAATCAACTGCTACAACACAGGCACAGTCTCGGCATCGGCAACATCTCCATACACAACTGAACAATATGCGGGCGGCATATATGGGTTTGAAGCATACACCTTCCCTGGTTCCGTAACCAACTGCTATTTCTTAACAAACAATACTACTGTGACTGTTAACGGCAATTCTGTTACAGAAAATAAAATAGGAAATATCATGACGGGTTTATCGGTTACGCCGATTATAGACGGCAACAACAGTGGTATGCCCAGGACTGGTAATCAGGGATCTGGTGCATACACTGTACAACAGATGACACCCGCCCTTGCAAACGCGAAGAATGGTAATTCGATATACTACATCGGAACAACGACGGTCGGTTCTTCAACTGTGAACGGTTGGGATTTCAACAACACTTGGACCATTGTTCCGGGAGTTAACAATGGATATCCGATACTCAGTTCGTTATCCAGCTCTTATTCCGGAAGCTCGGGAAGTTCAGGTAACGGAGGCAGTTCGGATTCCTCTGGTTCCGGTTCCAGCGCAATGGTGTATGCTGGTGTTGCGGCAGTGATCGTGATCATCGGTGCGGGTGCGGTGTTCTTCCTGCATAAGGGAGGAAAGATCTGAAATTACACCGGTATTACACAGAGATAACAGTTTTCTAAACCCATTTTCAACCGCCGGCGCCAGCCGGCGGATATTTAACATCAACTAATTATGATTGCACTATCGGCAGTTTTTAATGGGTCAGTTTGTTTCATTAAAAACAGTGACCAATAAACGGAAAACCATACTGGCGAATAAAGCTTACGCTGGGCGCCCGTTCCAGACGATAGTCCCTCGTGTCTCAATTATTTATTTTCGCCCGCAGACCGACCGCTTTGTTGTCCGCACTCTAAGTGCACATTGGGTGTCGGTCTTCCGCTTGCGTACTGATCCACTTTCGGCCGCGTGCTTGATGCTCAAAGTGACTCCGGATTCATTCCGCTCGCGCTGTCTGCTCCATATGTTCATCAGTTCTCCTTGTTGAACTCCGTGTCCGTCACGATCATCTGATACATTATGCTCAGCATCTTCCTGGACGCGGCCGTGATCCCCTTCTTGTAATTTCGCCTGCTTCCCGACGATGTCTTCGGGCCGGCGACCCTCTCGAACAACCGCGTCACGGAAGAATCCTCACAATAGACTATGTGAACAGCCGTCGCCTGATAGAGCGTCCACCTTGCCCTGTCGTTCCCCCGCCTGGTTATCCCGCACCGCGGGTCGTGGTCGGCGGATTCCCTCTTCTTCGGCACGACGCCAAAGTACGCAGCGAAGTGCGCTGCGTCCGGGAAACGCGATATGTCCACTGTCATCGAAGATACCATCGTTGCTGTCTTGATCCCCACTCCGGGGATCGTAAGGAGCAGCTGCGTCATACGGTCATCCTTGAACTCCTTGCTCAGTTTCTTCTCCGTCTCATTATACCTCATCTTTGCATCAGAGGCCCTGTCCAAAAGGGAATTCAGAACAGGATCGTCCAGTGAGCGAAGATGGTTCATCGACTTCGGATAGACGATATCGTTAACGTAGAACGGCAGTTCTATGCCGTGAAGGAGCATGTGGGAGCGTATCTTCCTCCTGAGGTCCCCCAGAACATCCCCGTCATCGGCGGCTATCCTGCACAGTTCCCTGCGCAGCATCCACTTCGTCGGCACAATATAACACAATGAGAACTCGTCCTCGCCCATGATCCTCCTCCGCATATACGATGAAAGTTCAACGGCATCATGGTGGTCCGTCTTCTTGTGCGACTTTGTTATCCTGAACAGGTCCGCGGCATGCGCCACGAACACGTTCAGTCCGAGGTCCTTCATCATCCAGTACATCTCATGCGCCTTCGTTGAGTTCTCAATGAGTATCGAATGTTCCTGCGCTCCGATCATTTCTTTCAGATTGACCATGCTGTCCTTTGTGGACGGCACGGATCTGAACGCCTTGTTGAATGATATCAGAAAACCATCATCTTCATCCGCAGGACCATCGGGACCCTTCACGGCATACGAACAGTATGCCATACAGTTCTTCGCATGGACGTCCATTCCTATCGCTAGTTCCATTTTTTGATCACCTCTCACTTTCGGTTTCCTATTTGTACCAAAAAACCAAGCACGGAGGGCCGGAGCCGGGCCCGGACCGAACGGGCATGTCTTTATGTCTGGATGTCCCTGTCACCACCGGTCCTCTTGTGGTTGTTAGTTGGCGCTACAACATAGGAGGATCACTGTTTTTAATGGACCAGTTTCGGGTACTTTCGGTGACCTCCCCCGCTTTGCTTAATATACTCTCAAGTCGGTGAATGTATTGAAGAACACCGTGCATCCCCTAAAGCACAGGTCTCTTCACGGGAGAAGCGGGGAAAACCATCCCAATTCCATCCCCCCGCCTCCTTTTTTTCTCCTTTTTATCTGGTAGAGAGTTCTTCAGATACTCCTCTACTCATCCTTGATATCAAAAGACTTATCAAGATACCCACGACGAATGTGGCGATACTGAGCGCAACATCCGCAACTCCAATATTTTGGCCGCTTATGCACTTAATGTTCATTATCTCTGCCACCACAAAGAACGCACCGACGGTAAGCCCGAATATCATCATGTATGTAGGCTTTCTATGATGCGTCACTGCATGATGGACGATCTTGGCAAAGCCGATGAGACCGATGACCGCACCGACCAGAAAAGGTATCAGCAATATGAAGTCGTGTGTGGTTATGACATCCATGGGAAGAGTCAGCAGCCCCATAGCCAGAAGCAGCGTGGAACCGCTTATTCCGGGGGCAATGTGCGCAAGGGCATAGACAATACCAATGACGATCATCAAAATTATGGCCACAGTTCCATGGTCCACCGTCGCATCCGCAGGCACACCGTAGACAATGAAAAGACACAGTATCACGCACATTATCAGGGCGCCTATCACGAGCGCTACGATATCCTTCTTTGACGATTTGACCTCAGGCACTGTATATTTCCAGAGCTGAGGAAGCTGCCCCAATATCATCCCGAGGAACAGCATCATTGCGGGAAGTGTGTAAACTAGGTCTTTGATCGTGAAAGAGGCGATCACTATACCAAAAATGAGACCGACCCCGATCATTAGCAGGAACCAGAAATCCGTCCGTATCTTGTGGAATATGTCGGCGATATCCTCTATGATCCTTTCATAGACCCCAAAGAAGACGGCAAATACGACCCCGCTCACTCCAGGCACAAGAGACAATATTCCAAGGAACGTACCTATTAGAAACTTCTTTATTGCTGACAGCGGGGACTGCATAGCGGGGAGATATCACTCTATATATTAATTGTTAAGGTAGTGTGGGATTTCACACCTTAACTGTGTAATAAGTACCCAGATTTTTAAAGAAGATCGTTTTCCTTCTGATCATTTCAAGCGCTTCAGAAACATCGGCAACATCCTCGTATTCAGATATCTCAATGAAGAACACATATTCTCCCTGTCTGTTCTTTGTAGGACGCGACAATATCCTGGTCAGGTTCAGGTCCCATATCGCGAAAATACCTAGAACCCGGTAAAGTTCTCCAGGTTTGTCCTTCGTCGAGAACACTACGGATGTGCTGCATCCAACCTTTGGGGCGGATGTATCTGTCTTTGTCAGAAGAACGAACTGGGTCATGTTATTCTTATTCTCCTGAATGTTCTCGTTGAGAATCTCAAGGTCATAGATATCGGCGGAATTCTTTGGACCTATTGCCGCAATGACCTCATCAGATTCGCATGCGGCAGCGATCCTGGCAGCCTCTGCCGTTGAACTTGTGACCTCTGCTATTGCATCGGGATATGTTCGATTTATGAATTTTCTGCATTGTGCCAGCGCCTGCGGGTGTGATATTATCTTTGTGATCTTGCGGTCATTATTTTTTTTGCTGACCATCAGATTCTGTGCGATCGGAAGTGTAAGCTGTCTGGATATGAAAAGGTCAGAATCGAAGGTCAGTGTGTCTATTGTTGCATTCACGCCCCCTTCGATCGAGTTTTCTATCGGCACAACGCCGTAATCTGCTTTTCCCGTCTCAACGGCTTCAAAGACATCTTCGATCGAGGCAAGCGGAGAAAGAGAACCTTGCTGACCGATTGATCTCATGAAGCGCTCCGCCGCCTGTTCGCTGAATGTCCCCCTGGGTCCAAGGTAAGCTATATTCATTGCCTTTCACTCCGCATTCTAATAATGTCCGTATGACAGAATTAGCAAAGTATGTATCAACTCAATGTTTTTTAATTATCCGCAGGCACGTCACAGGCAGAACATGCAATTGATATTTTAGAATATGAGTGCAACCGCCGGGATTCGAACCCGGGTGACAAGCTTGGAAGGCTTGAATCCTAACCAACTAGATTACAGTTGCAGTGAACCTCCCCTATTTTGTAGGGGATATTTAACAGTAATGTCTGGAGCCGAAAATATTTCTGACTTATGAATAAAAGACTTAGTTTTATCTATTCTCTTGAAGATACTGGTACATGATGCGCGAACCTGTGTTCCAAGACACCTTTGAGGTCAATGTCTGGAAAAGGCTGATGTCCGAGAAGGACAACGCATCGAAAAAAAGCGAGATATTTGTTGACTTAGCCAACAGCGTCATAAAGCGAGATGGCCCTATTAACTCCGCGATCCTTTCGTTGCTGATAGAAAAACTGCACGAAACCCAGAGCAGAGGTATGCAATCTCTGATCGATCAGATCGTTATGAAGAGCAGGCCCAATGACTGCATGCCCGCGCTCACGGCGGCACTTGTCTATGCCAGCATAGACAAGTGGGATAATGCGGAAGAGATGATGGAATCGGTGAAACATGCCCAAAATATACCGATGTTATGCTGTGTGAGGGCAAAGATCGCGATAGAGAGGGGCGATACGCCGAAAGCAAAGAAGGACCTAATGAGAGCCAGATGCAGCGACCCCACTTTTCCTATGTTCTATGAGCTCATTCAGAGGATTGAGCCCATGGAAGGATGGATGTACAGGCAGAACATCGAGCTCCTGGCTTCTGGAAAAGATCCAATTGTTTTTGGAGACAACACTGGGGGCGGCGCAATCCAGAGACTGTATGAGATATACAGATATTGGTACAAAGGCAGTAGAGATGATGCAACAAAAGCATTGATAGATTCTGAAGAATACAAAAAGAAGAACCCGGAGTATATGCTTGTATCCGCAAGGATGTCGATGGACGAAGGGGATTGGCACTCTGCTCAGATGATGTATTCTGCGCTCCTCACAAAAAGCTCAAACTGCGTTTATATAATATGTGAAACAGCAAAAGCATTCTATTCCGGGGGGAACTATGATAAAGCGTTGTCTTTTTACAGAGACGCTGAGGCTCTGGACCCAATTTCGCCTACCGTTATGAAAGGTTTAATCCAGACATATTCTGCTATTGGGATGAAAGCGGAGGCATCACAGTGCGTAAAGGAGTATCTGGACAGTGAGAATGCAGACCTGAAGGCGTATGTGTCGGGAGCAAAGATGTTGCTCTCCAATTCATTTTATGCCGACGCCGAATCTGTGATAGACAAGGTCCTTCTTTCGTACCCCGGCGATCCAAGCGCTTTTGTTCTGAAATCAGAGATCGAATATGAGAAAGGGAACACAAACGCATCTATCAAGACGATCACAAATGGCGTAGATAAAAATCCAGATAATGCAGAAGTAAGGCTCCAAAGAGCCAGAATATTCTTTAGGACAGGTAAGGCAGATAAGGCCGCCGGAGATCTGGAGAAGGCAGAGAAGGCGGACCCGAACAATATCGGGGTTCTGCTTTTGAAAAAGGACATAGCCCTTTCTAAGAACAAGAACGGGGAGGCCGTGGAACTCTGCAATAAGGTCCTTCGTCTAGACCCTGGAAATACAGAGGCGATGAACACCCTTTCCAAGGCGAACCTCACGTTGAATCGCGCATCTTACGCATCATACAAGGATATGATGGCAGCCGACAATAGGGCGGAAAATTTCATCAATATCCTTTCTTCGATGGTACTCGAAGGCAATTATATCGATGCAATAAAGATGGCTGGGGAAAAAGAAAGAGAGTTTGGAAACAACTTGACAGTAAAGAGGCTCAAGGGGAATGCGGAGTATGCATTGGGAAATTACAAGGCGGCGTCGGCCACATTTGCATCGGCCGCTGAGGCAAATCCGAAAGACCCGATCATCTGGCACTCCAAAGGCATGGCAGATGAGGCAACAGGAGAACTCGAGAATGCCGAAGAGGCATATAACAGAGCCATCCTTCTGAACATGAACGAACCAGAATACTGGATCTCTCGCGCATCGATACTTGAAAAAAAGAATGATCTGGCTGGTGCGATCGGGGCTCTCAACAGAGCTATAGAGCTGAAGCCGGATGACGTGTACGCGCTTGTTAAGAAGGGAATGATCTTTGCACAATCGGGCGGATACGATGAAGCATTGTACTTTTTGGACCTAGCTGCGATTACCGAGCCAGACAACATGGGCGCTGTGAGGATCAGGCGCGAGATCAGAATGGCGGTCGGAGACCTCAAGGGTGCGGAGGAAGACGCGATGAAGATAATCCGCCACGACGCGCCGACGAGGAAGCCGTTGGTGCTGCAATCAGGATACTGGCGCTTGAGGGGAAGGATGATGTGGCCGGAGGCCTTATCAGCACAGCGTTGGGGAAGAAGCCCCGTTCCATACCCCTATTGATAATAAAAAAAGAGTTCTATCATTCTAGGAAGGACCACAGAGCAGTTATCGACGCATGCGGTCGCATCCTTGCGATACAGCCCGACAATATCATGATCAGCAAAGACCTTGCTGAGGCATACGAGGCGATAGGCGACGTGAACGCCGCAAACAGATTGTATATGGAATTAGGCATGGGTAAAGATACGGCCGAGCAACAGTCTCAGGACGTACACAGAGCAGAGAGACAAAAAGTGCCAGATACAATAAAGAGAAATGCAGAAAGGGTTCTTAGGCGCGCATATATATCAAGGCTCACGCTGAACGACAATGACCTCTTCACTGCTCTGGATCTGGATGAATCATCAAAAAAATCCATAAAGAATTATCTTTCCGATATCTCCGAGTATGGGGACATCAATCCCGGAACTCTGGAGTTTGAAAGGATGGAGAAGTTGTCATTGAATGCAGTGGCAAGGGGGAATTGCACCGGATTGGAAAAAGATCCCATGATATCAATACCGTGCGCATATGTGGCGGGCGGGGCGAAGGACGCAGACGAAGCGAAACTCCTGGTGGCATATATCTACAAAGTATTGAGTTCCAGAAGATCAACGAAGGCACTTACTCCAGATCTGAGAAAGATGGCGGAATCGACCCAGAAAGGCGCGAGCATAGAGGATATAATGAAAGACTCCAAGATTGGGGTGTATCAGGCAAAGACGATCAAAGACAGTCTTTGATCAGTATTTCTCCATGTTCGATTTCATATATTCTCTAAGAAGACAAGTAGCATAATTTCCCTTTGTAAGAGAGAAGCTCATCTCATATCCATCCTCAACCACCTTATGGGACAGATCTGCCACTGGGCAAAGGACCTCTCTTCTGCTTCCCTTGGAGCTGCAGTGAGGAAGACCGGCTACAATGAAGTCTTTTTCAAAGACCTTTTCTTCTTTAATTATTGACCTCTCGATCTCCCCCATTTCTCCATCTGATATCACGCTTTCAGAACCGAACAGAGATATTGTAACGAGCGCTCTGCCGGACCTCACCTGTCTTGTAACAAGGTCTAGGTTCTTTGCAGTTGCAATGATAGGGTTCTCATGCTGGGGGATCCTGTTGGCGTCCAATGGTATTACTACATCTCCCAAAATAGGTCTGTTAAGCGGAAGACCCATGCTCATACGCCCGCTTAACATCCTGTTGAAAAGATAGGATTGGTAGGCATGAACGAACATCATCTGAAGATTCTTCGGGAGTTTTTCTATCGCGCCGCTCCAATCATTCGGGTTTAGGACGATGTGCTCCACCATTATTTTCTCATAGGACAGCGAATCCGGCATCTCTTTCAAAAGAGAGGACCAATCGCTTTCCTTTGAAAGCGATCTTCTCACTTCCGCGGCATCATCATCCTCAAAGAGCGATGGATCTGATACATAGCACCTTACGGCACCCTCAAAGTTTCCCCTGACTATCAATTCTCCGACCTTGTGCGTTATGGGCCTGACAACTCCGAACCTCTGCACGCCAAAATAATTGGGAAAACCTCCTGCTTCTTTTATTGAGGAAGATACGGAATCGAGAGTGGATGAAATATCCTTCTCAGAGACATTGCATTCTGTGACCCTGATTATGAATGAATTCCCTTTAAGGTCGCCGATCTGTATGCCCCTTCTTGCGGCGTAGGGGTTCTTTATTTCAACATCTTTCAGATCTATCTTTTTCAGAGAGTCGGACGGGCACTCAAAAGACATTAGCTGTGTTGTGACAGCTCTCTTGTCCTTGGTCCCGGCGAATCCGATCCTTTCACGTGAAACGCCCAAGCCTCTGGACATCAGCCGTACAAGACGGTTGGTCTCCCAATTCCTGCTGGTGACCTCGGCGATAACAAACTTTCCGTTCTCTGTAGGCTCCGGTCCGTTCGAGATCTCACGAACGATAAAGTCTTCCGGGGTCTTTTTCAGACGGCCTCCTGTTCCATCAATATCACTGAGGTAGAAGGACATGCCTATATCCGCTTCAGCGGTATGGCATTCTCTGTACTTACTGGTCATTTCTTTACCGTTGAGAAGTAAGCCGATACAGCCTTTGAGGCTTTTTTCACAGCGTCTTCCGGCTTTCCTTTGCCGACCTCGATATGCAGCATAACATTGGAAAGCTCCGGGTGCTGGTTGATATATCTTACCAAAGTAACGTTTTTATCATCGTTGAGCGCCCTGATAAGAGGTTCGATCAGTGTTGGATTCTCTTCGTTGAATCCGAGCGTTATTGTCTTATCGGTCCTTTCGACAGTATAGACGTCCATAAGCTGCGATTACCGTCCAAATAATAAAACTTTCGTAAAAATGTTATTTTTTATCTTGCGACTGCATCTCATACATACTAAGAATTTCGCTCGCTGCGGTGCATTCCTCGGGACCTTTGTCTTCTCTTACGCGTCCGGTGAACCTCGGGAACCTGAGACCTAGGCCCGCGCCTTCTTTGACAATGTCCATCGCCGCGGTGTGTATCGGGCTGAGACTGATCTCGGCAGCCACGACCTCAAGAACAACGGTAGGCAGGAACCATACATCGGGGATCATTTTCGCATCAACCATATGCGGGCACGCATCGCTAAGGTACTCATCCAGCATATCGGGCAGATTGGCAAGGAACGCGTCGTCAAAACCAGTCCCCAATTTGCAAACAGTGCAGTAATGTCCGGACTCTTCGTCAAACGCTGCCATCAAAAGAGCGCCGTATTTGCCTGCTCTCTTCCCCCTGCCGTAGAATGCGCCCACTACTACAAGGTCGAACGAATCAGTGAGTGCTTCTTCGTAATCTTTTTTGTATTTTATCCAAAGGAATCCTCTTGAACCTGCTCTGTAAATGGATTCTTGTGAAAGGGATTTGGCCATTATACCCTCGCATTTCTTGCCAAGCGCACGACTGAAGAAATCCTCTCCCTCCTCTGGGGAAGAAACGATCTCCATTGCGGTCAACTGTACCTTCTCCGAAAGATCAAATATCTCGCCAAGTTTTGATCTCCTTTCTTCGAACGGGCGGACGGTCATGTCATCTTTGTCTGCCAGCAGAACATCGAACATGAATATCTTGACAGGATAGTCCTCGACCGCTTTGTCCATGCCGTGTTTCTTCCTGCGGTGCGTGACATTCTGGAACGGGAGCATGTTCCCATCGGCGTCCACAGCCACGCACTCTCCCTCTATTATCGCCTTTTCAGCCTTGCATTGTTTCCTAAGTTCAGCGGCTATGTCTGGGAAATTTGAAGTAAGATCTTCCATGCGCCTTGAGTACAATTTGACAGAATCCTTGCTGATGTGAGCCTGCACCCTTATCCCGTCATATTTGAATTCCATCGCGCACCTGCCATCCATCCTGTTCAGGATCAAAGACATAGAAGGCAAACGCTCAGCGAGCATGACCTTTATCGGGCTGCCCACGGTGACCTCGATCTCTTTTACGGCGCCGACGCCGCCTTTGGCGAGGATCTCCGCCACAAGGCCGAGGTCGCATGTTATGTTGAATGCCCTTTCAATGTCAGGACGGTCTTCCTTTGTGCCGAATGCCTCGGCCAGGGCATCAAGAATGGTCATTGATCCCGCCCCGATTCTCATCCTTCCGGTCACAATGCGGCACAGATATCTTGCCTCGACCGGATTGGAATCCATCAGAAGGTTCGAGAGGTACTTCATTTTCTTATCCTGAGAGTCCCTGCCTTCGGCACCCTCTATGA
>Ga0123357_10011284_pt1 | contig 11443 bp, 6 predicted proteins | sample TergutEmb28metaG_FD_89873 | JGI IMG/M metagenome (GOLD analysis project Ga0123357, IMG submission 89873) | Embiratermes neotenicus P4 segment gut microbial communities from Petit-Saut dam, French Guiana - Emb289 P4 | ecosystem: Host-associated > Arthropoda: Insects > Digestive system > Gut ...
GGACGCCTCGCGGAACTCCCAGACGCGATCCACCTGATAACCAAACTCGAACTCTACCGCCTCGACTGGTAACCCAGATGAATAACACCCTCAGCTGCGCTGTTATCTCGGTGCCACCAGTCGCGGTGAGAGCGGTCAGGTCTTCCTGCGAGGAGATTCCTTCAATCTGCGAGCACGGGCCATACAGCTCGAAATCGCCTATGGGCACAGGGCTGCGGGTGGCCGTCCAGACAGCGCCAATCTGTAGGAGATAGCCATCTTTGGTGAGGGACACGGTCGAGTGAGAGACTCCTGCGCCCTCCGTGGACCAGCCCGCCCCAATCAGCTTCTGCTCATAACTCTCTGTCAGCGCGTACGCTTGTGTCTCATCCCTCGGACGCGCGAAGTACCCGAGCACCACCCCCATATAAGGTGGGGCACCGTCATCGTTGCAACTGTTAATCACATAGTTCGCGCCGTCGACTTCAAATCCGGTGGTCCCGACTAGTTGCCGGGCGGCGGCCAGCGTCTCCGAGAACACCTCGTTTTGTGTTTTCACGCTCTTTTCCTTTCCTCCAGCCCTTGTGCTGCACCCGACTAACAGGGCACCGGTCACAACGACACACAACGTTAACAGCACGAGCCAATACCAGCGGCCCATCCGACCTCGCAACCGCCCGCGCGCAACACCCGGATCACGCGAAGAAATCATATACACTCACCAGCAAGCCCCCTCACTGCAACAGCGCAGCAATATCGCCGCCAACAGCGTTCGCCTCCATCAAAGATGTGATACCGTCTATCTGCTCGCATGGACCGAAGAGGTTAAACGCGCCAATCGGGTCGATCCCCTCAGCGGGCAACCAAACAGCGTCAAGTTGCAGCAGGTATCCGCTCTTGGTCAGCGACACTGTAGAATGCGACACGCCCGCGCCTTCCGGCGACCACCCCGACTTGATCAATTGTTGCTGGTAACGCTCGGCCACGGCCAGCGCACGGGCCTGGTCCATCGGTCGGTCAAAAGTCGCGACCACTGTCCCCTGATAGGGCGGGTCACCTTGATCGTTGCAACTGTCAAGCCCATAGTTAGCCACCCGAATCTTGACGCCGGTCGAATTCACGATCTGCCGCGCGGTGGCCAGGGTGTCCGCGTACACTTCAGTTCTGGGTATCATATTCTTTCCTCTCCCGCCAGCGGTAGCGCCGCACCCGTCCAGCGCGGTTCCACCGACCAAGGCACCCAACACCCACACCAAGGCCAGACACCATCCGCCTCGGCAGGCATGCAGTCGGCTAGTGATAGTGGCCTCCGGTGGGTGTTCGGCTCGATTCGGGGTCCACCTCGTGGGTGGGGTGTACAGCTATCCCCACCTGTAGGGTGACGGCCACGGTGCGGCCCGGCGCGGTCATGCCGTCGGCGAGAATATGCTGGCCATTGCCGGTCACGACGTCCGCGATGTTGTACAACGACTCGCTACCGGAATCGTAGTAACGAGAGTGGTTGGCGGTGTCCAGCAGGCCACCGGAATCGCGGTCGACCGCTTCGGCCTGAAACCGCGTCCCACCGTAGCCCGCCTTCGCCGGGTCATTGCCCAAGCCGAGGGAACCGAGTTTCAACCCGCCCGTGTCGGCTTGCGCGAACGTGACCGGGTCTTTGGACGCCGACCCGACATACACCTGACTTGTCGGTATCCCGAGGTCCCTGGCGGACTTGGCCTTGTCGGTGCCCGGACTACCAATCAGCACTATGTTGGTCGGCCGCATCCCATCACTGACCGCCGCGTCAGCGACCGTGGCCGAACCGTACGAGTGCCCGATCACCGTCACATCATCCACCCCGATGTGACTGGCCCGCAGGCCCGCCATGTCCGAAGCCAACAGCTTCGCGCCATCACGCGCAGCGTCAGTATCAGCGACATGCTCAAAGTCGGGCGCGTCATAGCCCATCCACTGCACCACGGCAGTGTGGGAACCCGGGTCAGCGCGGTTGGCTTCCCACCAAAGCCTGGTCGCGTCGGCATTGCCGAGGTAGTTTCCCAAATTGGAGTCCAAACCCGGCACGCACACCGCTGTGTGGCTAGCGGTGTCAGGATTACCGATCGCAATCGCGGCCCTCCCTTTGCCGCCGAATGCCATGGGGTCGTAGATCCACAAGTACACCAGCGCGCCAGCTGTCTTGCCAGCATCCTTGGCCATACCGTCCAAACATGCCTTGGCGTTGCGATATCGGGTCAGATCGTCGGCGGTCAGCCCGAGCTTGGCCAGATCAGCCGGATCCAACCACTCCAGATCCGATAGGCTCAGCCCGTCCGCGCGCATCACGGACTCCACTCGCGCCTGATCAGCAAGCGCCAGCGCCACGTTAGCGATCGATCGGTACTCGACCGGCATGCCGTCAATACCGCCGATCAGGGCGGCCTCCTTTCGAGCCAGCGCTTTGGCTTCCGCGGGTGAGAGCACCTTGAACAAGGCCACCAACTGAGCCGGGGTGAGCCGCTTCAGGTCTCCGGCGGCGGCGCGCACGAACGCCGCGTCCGAGCTCGAAACGACGATGGACGCCGCCGCCCGCAGTTTGGGCGCGATCCGCGCCGCGACCTGCGCGAGCGATTCGTCGGCCCGAGACGCCACCGCCCGATACTCGAGCCCCAGGTCGGCAAATCCGCGCTCCACCTGGCCATAGGCGTCGCGCAGGGCGTCGACCCGCCCCTCCAGCTGGCCCGGCGCGGCGATACCCCCGGAGGTGTACGCGTCCGCCCGCAGCGCGTCGAGCAAGTCCTGCAGCGAAGGGTGCAGGCCACCGTCCTCGTCGACCCAACACGTGTACCCCGACACCGCGATGGTTCCGGCCCGACGTCGCAGCGACAGCTCCCGCGTGATGAAGTCATCGAGTTGGTGCGCGTAGCCGAGCGCGATCCCCGCCCCATCGTCGAGCTCGGGGCCAGACATGCCCGCCTGGATCGAGACTTCGCTGAACCGCCCCGCCATCGCGGTCCCGGCCGCGCCCTCCCAGAGCGATGGCAGCTCACCGGCCGCCATCCGCATGTCGCCGGCCACCTTGGCCAGCGGCCCAGTGCAGGCGCTCAGCTGTCTGGCTAAGGCGCGCAGCGCATCCGGGTCACCCTTGACGATCATTCGCCGGCCCCTCCTAACCACGCGCCGATTTCGCCAGCGCCGCGTCGGCGGCCCGCATCGACGCGATCCCAGCGTCGATGTCGTGGCCCATGGCCGACAGCGCGTTGGACAGTCGCTCGTGCAGATCCTGCGCCGCGCTCACCACCAGATACACCCCGTCGGACACCAGCGGGCCAACGGCCCCGTCTCGGACCTGGCACAGCGCCTCGATGGCGGAGCGGTCCGCCGCGCACAGCGCGACTGCCCGCTCCAGCCCGTCCTGATCGATCCGCAGCCTTGGGGTCATGCGGCGGATCCTGACCGGGCCGGCCCCGCCCAGACCGGCACCTGAACCGGCGCCAGCTGACCGGGCGTGGCCACCAATAGGCCGCGGCCGGGAACCACCGGGCCGCCGATCGCGCTGGGCGAGAGCCTTATTCCGACCAACTCCCCCGGGCCGAAGTCGCGCGGCGACAGCAGCAGCCCCTGCTTGTGGCCGCGCAGCTCGGCTGGCCAACCGGACAGCCCCGCGCCGAGCCCGTCCGGCGAGCCAGCCACGATCAGCCCGCGGCGCGCGTCGGGCGCCTCGCGGGCGAGCCGGTGCAGGGTGTTCTTGCCGGGCGCGTCCCGGTACCGCTCCGCGTCGTCGAGCAGCACCACCAGCCAGCCGGGCGCCGGCTCGGCGAGCAACGACTCCCAGGCCTGCTCGTCCGTGGCCGGATTGACCAGGCCACGCACCTGGGGCATCCCGGTGAGCGGCGCGAGCGGGCCGTCGGCGGCCACTCCGAGGACCAGTTCCGCGCCAGCGGCGGCCAGGCTTCCCGCGAGCACCGCGAGCGCGTTGCTCCGCCCCGATTTCGGTGGCCCCGCGATGAGGAAGGTGGGGGCGCGCTCGGCCAGGTCGACGCCATATATCGACAGCTCATCGCCGCCGACGCCGACCGGCAGCCACATCGTCCCGCCGTCGGCGCGCGGCAGCGCGAGCGCGGCGTCCAGGTCGATGCGGGCCGGGATGGCGTCGAGGCGGAATGGGCGCAGCGCCGGGGGAACCGCGGCGTCACGCAGCTGGGCCCGCTCGCCGATCGCGGTCACCGCGCGAGCTTGCGCCGCGCCTTCGATATCTGGGTCGAGCAGCGCGATCTGGGTCTCAATCGCGTTGTCGCCCGCGAACGCGCGCCCGGGCGCCAGCTCCTCGGGAATGCTCCGCGACGGGACACCGGCCATCGAGTAGTCGTCGCGGTCCGGCAGCCGCAGCACCAGCTTGTTCTCGGTCAGCGCGGCCATCCGGGCGACGACCAGGCTGCGGTCCCCGGCGATGATCAGATGCAACCCGACGGACGCTCCCTCCCGCAGCATGGTCATGACCAGGTTGGTGTAGCGGTCGTTGTCCAGGCTGCCGATGGACGGCACGAACGCCTCCCACCGGTCGATCATCAGCAGAATGTGCGGCAGCCGTTCATCAGGCGGCACCGCGCGGCGCTGCTCGGAGATGTCGGCCCAGTTGCCGGTCGCCAAGAGTTGCTGGCGCCGCTCGATCTCGGCGCTGAGCCGGTTGAGCAGCCGCCCGGCCCGCTCGGTCTCCACCCGGCCGACCACGACCGCGCAGTGCGGCAGGGCGAGCAGCGCGTTGAGCGCCCCGGTGCCGCAGTCGATGCCGTAGATGTGCGCGTTGCGCACCGAGGTGGTGCGCGCCACCGATGCGGCCAGGGTGCGCAGGAATTGCGATCGGCCGCTGCGCGGGCCGCCGACGAGGTACTGGTGCCCGAAGGTGTTCAGGTCGATGGACGCGGGAAGCTGCGCCTGCTCGGAGGGCAGGTCGGTGCGGCCGAAGACGATGGGGCGCAGCTGGTCGGCCTCGGCGCCGCTGGCCGGCGGCGCGATCTCGTCTAGCAGCAGCAGATCGGGCAGGGCGTCCAGCCAGGGCCGGCGCTGCGCCGGGATTCCCGCCGCATCATTCGCCTCGCGAACCGCCGCCACCAGCGCCGCCAAGTCGGTGTCATCGGCCTGCACCGCCGCTTTGCCGCCGGCCGGCCGCTTGGGCGGGGCGTAGCCGTACTGCGCCCATCCGAGCGGGGCGACGAACGGCGCGAGCGCCTCGGCCACGCGCGCCCCGGGCCGGCGGCCGCCGACGCGACCGGCTTGGAACGGGGCCAGGCTGCCGTGCCCCAGCCGGGCGTAGCCGCGTCCGGGCGCGGAGGCGGGGATCCGGGCCGCGTCCGGGGCTTCCAGCACATCGGTGCTGTCCCCGGGGTCGAGCACCCGCAAGGAGACGCGCAGGTTCGTGTTGGCGCGGATCTCCGGCGACACCGCGCCCGACGGTCGCTGCGTGGCCAACAGCAGATGGATGCCGAGCGACCTTCCCCGCTGGGCGAGGTTGACCAGTCCGGTGACGAAGTTGGGCAGGTCGCGCACCATGGACGCGAACTCGTCGATCACGATCACCAGCCTGGGCAGCGCGGGGACCCCGCCGTCGCGGTCGCGCAACTCGGTGTAGTCCTCGATGTCCTTCGCGCCGATCGCGGCCAGCTGGTGCTCCCGGTAGCGCAGCTCGGCGCCCAACGACGCCAGCGCCCGCTCCACCAGGTGCGCGTTCAGGTCAGTGACCATGCCGACGGTGTGCGGCAGGCGCACGCAGTCCTTGAACGCGCTGCCGCCCTTGTAGTCCACCAGCACGAAGTTGATCGAGTCGGGTCGGTTGGCGATCGACAACGAGGCGACCATCGTCTGCAGCAACTCGGACTTCCCGGACCCGGTCGTGCCGGCGATCAGCCCGTGCGGGCCGTCGGCGCGCAGATCGAGCCGGAACGGCCCGCCGATGCCAGCGCCGAGAACGAACGAGGTGGATCGCGGCGCGAGCACCCACCCGGCCTGAATCGCCGACGCTTTGGGCGGATCCAGATTGATGATCTCCAACAGCCGCGCCGAGTCCGGCAGGTTCACGTCGCCCTCGTCGCGGCCCCGGTCGCGCAGTGGGGACAGCGCGCGGGAGATGTCCTCGGCGTGGGTCAGCGACAGCTGGTCGGCCAGGATCGCCTCCACGCCCGGGCCGGCGGCCTCGACCAGGCGCACCTGAGCCGGCTCGCCGGGCTCGGGCACGATCAGGGTCCGGCACTCCTCCGGCAGCAGCCGCTGCTCGGCCTCCAGGCACAGCGAGTACACCCCGACCGCCGGCCCGTCGGCGAGAATCGCCTGCACTCCCGGCAGCCCGCGCAACGCCCGCGCGCCGTCCAGCACCACGACCGTGGCGGCGAACACGACCGCAGCGCCGACCGAGCCGCCCTTGAGCCGTTGCCGCGCCTTGACCAGCTCGGCAAGCTCGCCCACCCGGGCCGCGGTGGACTCGCTGTCGGCGCCGACCAGCGCCAGCGGCTCACCCGGCGCGTCCCCGGCCAGGTGCGGCAGCCAGCGCAGCCACCCCCACTGGTCCTGCTGCCGGCTGGCGGGGGCGGTGGAGAGCAGGCACACGCGCACATCGCGGGGCGTGTGCCGCGCCGCCAGCTGGGCGAGCAGCGCGCGGGCGACACCGTTCACCAGGTCGGGTGGCCCGGCGACGCCGGCGACCCCGGCCGTAGCCAGCTCGATCGAGACCGGCACGTCCTGCAGCGTCGGGTGCTCCTCATCCCGACTGCCGGCGGCGACGATGGCCAGCTCAGCGGGGCGGTGCGCCGAACCGAGGCGCAGGGTCAGGAAGTCGTCATCGGTGGCCCGGCGCTCCCACAGCCGCGGCCTGGGCGCCGTCGTCACCGCGATGATCTCGGCGAGGTCGGGGCTGTCCGCCCGTCGGGCGGCCGTCTCAGCGGCCTGCTCGCGTCGCGCGTCCTCTTGCGCCTGGGCCGCCGCCGTCTGGTACTCGTCCCACTCCCGGCGCGCTCCCTGGCGCGACTCGCGCCGCTGGCTGACCCAGTTGCCGATCGCCATCGCCGGGGTCGCCGCCGCGAGCAGCAGATAGGTCATCCGGTGCATGGTCAGCGCCATGATCACACTGAGCAGGACGGGGGTGAGGATGGCGATCACCGGCAGCTTGCGACCGGCTCGTTTCGCCGGGGCCTGCGGCACGCTGACCCGGACCGGCGCGCGCCGCGGGCGGATGCGCGGCGGCCGCGTCAACTCCAAGGCGCCGTCCTCGGCGACGTGTACGGCGGCGGTCTGCCGGCTCGCCGCTCGGATCGCCAGCAGGCTGTCGCCCAGGTGCAGCACCTGGTCGGGCCGGACCGCGACCGGCCCGCCCTCGCCTTGACGGGGCAGCGGCGCCCCGTCGAGCAGGCTGCCGTTTCCGGAGCCGAGGTCCACCGCGTTCGCGCCGTCGGCGGTCACGGTGAGCAGCAGGTGCCGGCGGGACACCGCCGGGTCGTTGATCAGCAGCCCGTCGGCCCGGCCGATGACGTGCGCGCCGATCGGCAGGTCGAACACGGTGCCCGCGTCTGGCCCGCCGACCACGTGCAGTTGCCAGCCGCGCTCGCCGGCGGCCTGCGGCGGCTGGGCGCGCGTCGCGCCGCGCAGCGACAGGACGACGCCGGCCCGCACCCCGGCCTCGGTCAAGGTCATGGCACCGTCCGCGAGCCGGTCGTACACCCACAGCAACCCAGTCCCGCCGCCCCCACCAGCGGCTGGCCCGCCACCGAGACCGGGCACCGGCGCCAGCGCGTCGCGCAACTGGCCGACTGTCGCATCCGGTTCGGCGTCGATGTAGACGTCCTGGCTGCCCCCCGCGCCGGTCTCAATTGTGCAGCAGATCCTCATCGTGTCCATTCCCAACTAGTCATGATCAGATTCATCGGTTCGGGTGGTCGGTCATTGCCAGATGGTGCGCATTTGGGTGAACACCGACATCGGGTTCTCGCCGCGGAACAGGTCGAGGACCGCTTGGCCCTCCGGTGTCTGCGGGTCCAGGACGCGAACCGGTCCGACGTGTTGTGCCCAGGCGGTGGCGAACGCCCGCCGCCGCCACGCGGTGCCGGTAAAGCAGCTGGGCACCGCGTGCCAGACGACCGCCCCAGGCAGCGGCAGCCCGAGCGCGGCGCGCAGGAAGTATCGGCCGCGACGCCCCTCCGGCGGGGTCAGCACCCGCCGGCCGATCAGGAGCGCCGGCTCGCCGAGCGGCGCGATCGCCTCGTTGAGCGCGGCCGAGAACCGCCGCGACTGGTCGATGGGCACTCCCTCCAGCTCGCAATGCACCCAGCCGTCCACCGACGCGGCTAGCACGACCGCCTCCGCGCCCCGGTCGGCGGCTTTGGTGGCGCGAAGAGCGTCGGCGACCGCCTTGGCGATCGCGAGCAGCGCGTCGTCCGCGCCGGCGAGGGCGCGGCTCGCGCGGCGGGCGGCGGCGCCGACCCCCGCCATCGCGGCCCCAGACGCCACCACAGCGGCTATCACGGCCGGCCACGCGCCGGCGGCGAGACCGATCCCGACGACAAGCGCGGCCACCAGCAGCGCCAACCCCACCGGTCTGAGCCACACCCGCCAACGAGCAGCGGATGCGGGTCCCGGGCCGCCGACCGAAGCCCCGACGTCCACAGGCCCCGGGGCTCCGCGCGGCACCGCGACCGAGGACGGCGGCAGCGCGGTGGTGGCCACCCCAAGCGGCCGCTCGGCGCGCACCCGGGTGACCGCCACCTCCACCCCGAGGTAGGGCGCGCCCACCCGCCACCGCTCGCGCGCCGCCGCCCGATCCGCGATCGCGGCCAACGCCCGACCAGTCACCGCGTCCGCGACCGACCCGGCCGGGGCCGCGTACGGCGACAGCGCCGGGTCGCAGTGGCTGATGCCGCGCTCGATCAACCCATCCGGTGACGGAGCGTAGTACGCGGCATGCTTGCGCCCCAAGCGCGAGTAGTCGGCGTTGCCGCGCGGATGACGCCGAGCGAGGCAACACACCGCCCAGTTGTCTGCGACCTTGCCCGGGTCGTTCGGGTCCAGACGCAGCGAGCGGCCGCGCATCTGGGTGATCGCCCCGGCGGTGGCCGCCTCGGTCAGATCAATGGTGACATTGACGGCGGCGCAGTCCCAGCCCTCCCCGAGCAACGACCGGGTTCCGATCAACACCCGGCTCCGCCCCTCGGCGAAGAAGTCGGTGGCCAACCGGACCCGCTCGCGGCCGGTCAGGCCGGTGATCGCGACCAGCCCATGACCGATCGGGAACGGTTCCACTGTCGCGGCGGCCCCGCGCGCGGCAGCGAACGCCACGAGCGCCGCGCCGGTGGCGCCCGCGCACGCCAGCGTCTGACCGGTGACCAGCACCGGGTGACGCGGGAACTCGGCTCGCTCGTCCTCGCTGGCCAACAGGGCGAGCACGAGCCGGGCCGAGCCGGACTCCTTGCCCATGCCGGCCTCGCGCAGCGTCGCCGGCATGGTGGCGGTCTGCAGCTCGAAATCGCACAGCACCAGCGCTCGCAGCAGCGGGCCCAATGCCGCCTGCTCGGCGTCCAAGATCTGCGCGGTGGCCACCACCTTCGACTCCGAAAGCGCGCACAACCGATCCACCGGCGACATCGCGGCGGTCACGACCCCGTTCTTGCTCAGGCGATGGCCCAGCCCGGGCAGCACCCTACGGATCCCGGCCAGCACCGCCGCGTCCGCCGGATCACCGCTGACCGCCAGATGCCCGGCACAGAAATCCGCCAACACCGTCACCCAATCGTCAGCGTCCGGGACGGCCAGATCCTCCTCCCGCAGCTGCGCCCCTTCCGGCACCGGGATCAGCCCGTCATGGGCGAACCGCAACGCTGCCCGCGCCAGCTTCGGCTCAGCCCGCTCGAACGCCCCCCACGAGACCTGCGCACCATCCTCGGCGGAACGCTCCACCACCCGCCGCGCCAGCCACACCGCCAGCGACATGCTCCCCACCGCCCCGTCCACCAACTCCACGCTCAACGACGAGAACCGCGCGCCCTCCGTCTCCAACCAACCTTGCTCATCCAACGTCGGCCGAGTGAAATAGACCAGCTCCTGATACGGGGTCAGGAACCCGTCGCGCACCAGCGCGGGCACCGGCACCACCACATCGGCCTTGCCGAACAGATCGTCGTGCAGCGCCCGCTGCCAGGGCGCGAGCTCGGTGGGCGGAGTCGCGGTCAGCCCAATGACCTTGGTGCGCCGCCCGAGCAGTTCCACCACCACACGCAACACCGAGCCCCAAGTGGCCAACAGATGATGGCACTCATCCAAGACCAGCGTCCACGGGCCACTCGCCGCCGCCCGCTCGATCAACTCCCGGCCATTCGGGTGCAGCAGCGCGAGCAGCTCCTGGCTGGCGCCCTCCCGGATGACCCGCTGCCGCTCCCTCGAGTCGTGGTCCGGGTCGATCACCGCGATCGACTGGTAGGTCAACGCGTTCACCGAACCGGTCAGCTCATGATCGGTCGCGCACGCCGGCGCGTCCGGCGACGACGACGGGAACAGGGTGTCCCACGTCCGCGCCCACTGATCCTGCACCGCCGTGTTCGGCGAGAGCACCAACGTCCGCTGCCCCAACCGCCGCGCGCACTCCAACCCGAGCAGCGTCTTGCCCGCCCCCGGCGGCAGCACGAAGTACGCCCGATGGCGCCCGGCGGCCATTTCCGCGTCGAACCCCGCCAGGGCCTGCGACTGATACGGGCGGAAGGCACCGACGAACTCACGCGACGCCAAATCCGCGGCCGGCTTCGTCAACCCGCTCACGGCTCTCCGCCCGGGGGCCATTCCCAGGTGGTCATGATCGCGTCGAACAACTCGACGATGAGGCGCGTCAGCTCGCTGTCCGGCTTGCCGTCGCCGAACGTGCTGAACGAGACCGTGACCCAGCAACCAGCCGCCCCGGGGATGGGCATCAAGTAGGTGACCACCGCAGTGGGCACATCGACCTCGCCGCCCGCCGGTTCGACTCCCTCGGTCCGCACCCAGATCCCAGCGGCCGTCTCCACGGTGCGCGCGTCTGGATCGTCAAGCAGTTCGGCCATCACCAGCGGCGCGTAGTTCTCCGAAGTGATCTCGGCCGGCGGCTGGATCGGCGGCTCGATCTCGGCGACGATGAACGACGCGCCGGTCAGCACCCCGTGCCACGGCTCCGTGGGCAGGTACAGGTCGACCGCCCCTCGCGCGCGAGCGTCCGCCAGCGCGCTGCCCAGCTTGTTGGCGAGCTTGATCTGTAGCTGCCGCTTCTGGTCCGGGCCGATCTGCGGCGGCAGCTTGTCCAGCGACGCGGCGACAAGCTTGTCCAGTTCGCGATCGGTGTCCTCGCGCACCGGGACCCGGATCCACGGGCGGGGAAGGAAGATGCTGTACGCCAGTGCCACGAACGTGCCTTTCCCTAGAAGCCGCTCAGGCCCTCGGCTAGCTGCCGAAGATCATCACCAATGTGCCCACGGTCGACGGGGCC
>Ga0123357_10011285_pt1 | contig 11443 bp, 10 predicted proteins | sample TergutEmb28metaG_FD_89873 | JGI IMG/M metagenome (GOLD analysis project Ga0123357, IMG submission 89873) | Embiratermes neotenicus P4 segment gut microbial communities from Petit-Saut dam, French Guiana - Emb289 P4 | ecosystem: Host-associated > Arthropoda: Insects > Digestive system > Gut ...
ACCAAACAATGTTACTGACTCTGGTAATTCAGAGGGGAGTACGAAGATGAAAATTTATTCTCTTAAACATTCTTTTATTTTATTGATTTTTAACGATTTAAAATTTTATATACAGATGAAACATATTTGGTTTCATACTGTTTTATCGAAGTAAGAATGAATTATGAAAGAATTTGTTTTTGAAAAATGGCGAAACATAATTAATTTTTGTTTGAAAAACAGTAAAGAATCTACTGATTTTTCCGGTCTTGTGAATGGAAAATGCGGAGTGATATTATTGTGCGCCCAACTATATCAGGTATTTAAAGATAAATTTTATTTGGATAGATTATATAAAGAATCGGATGCTATAATGAGTTTACATAACGCAAACTCCTCTTTAGGATATGGTGTGAGTGGGGTAGCATGGACAATGAATCTTATAGGTAAGTTTCAATTATTTTCAGAAACTGAAGATTGGTTTACCGAAGTTGATTTGTTTTTGGAAATGGAGTTTTTTCGAAAAATTCAAGAAAGTAATGTTGATTACTTTGAAGGAGCAATGGGTATTTTATTTTATTTTTTGGAAAAAGAAAATTATCCTAAAGATAAATTAGATAGCTATATTGCCTCATTTTGTAAATATGTTTCCAACCACGCTCAAAAAGAAGATTGGATAAAAACACAATTCAACGCTAAAGAAAACAAAATTAACAACGTGATCAATTTAGGAGTTCCACATGGAATAAGTGGGGTATTGTTGTTATTGTTAATTATAAAGGAAAAAAGAGAAACTTCGAATAATGATTCTCTAATAGAAACTATCATAGAATTAATTATAAGTTTTGAACTGAAAAATGAAAACAAATATTCCTATTATCCGTTAGTTTATGGATATGATACTCAGAATTTTAGTATTATGGGATGGTGTTATGGAGATTTAATGGTCGGTTATGCAATATATAAAGCAGGGATGCTATTAAATATTCCCCGGTATGTCGTTTATGGTATGGATATATTAGTGGCTTCGACTTTTCGAGGTAATAATTTCAAAGATAAATTGGTTCTATGTCACGGTTTCACATCTCTATTTTACATATATCATTGTATTTATCATAAAACTAAGAATGAAATATTTAAAATTCGAAGTTTGCATTGGAAAAACAAAGCAATTGAATTATTTTCCTTGAGGTATAAAAAATATCTTAAATGTGGAGAAGATGATTTTTTTGAAAATTCGTCACTTTTTTTTGGATATCCGGGTTTCTTCTTAACTTTGTCACACGATGAGAATAATTTTGGTAAAGATTGCTTAAACTGTCTAATGTTATAATAATTTGTGATGAAAAATATCTTGATTTTACTGCTTTTATCTTTGGGTATTTCAACGTGTGCTCAAGCGCCTGAAAAAGAAGGATTACTATGGAAAATTTCCGGAAAAGACCTCAAACAACCTTCTTATTTGTTCGGAACAGCACATGGTTTTTCGGGAGAGTTTCTTAATAAGGTGAATGGATTTTGGGAGGTTTTTGATTCTATACAGCAATTGGTTGTAGAAATGGATACTGCAAATATAAATATAAATCGAATTGACTCGCTTATGAAATTTTATGAAAAGGATAAATTTCTACCGGAAGGTGTAAAATATCCGGATTTATTGGATAAAAACGAACTTCATACGTTGGATTCTGCTTTACAAAATGTATGGGGAATAAATTCAAATGATGTGAAATTACGACCAAGAGCTTTATACGACGCAATTAATAAACAACTTACGATTAACAAGAAGTTATTAGATTTTTCTATGGATAGCATTCCTGAAAACAATCCAATCCGTTTTATGGCTGCTCTGAATGGGGGAATTGTTATGGATGTTTATATCATGAATAAAGCAAAAGAAAAAGGATATAAAATTGTTGGATTAGAAACTGTTGAATACCAAATGAAATTAAAAATGCAGCCTGACATCCCTTTAACGCTTGACGCTAAATCTTTAGTTGCAAAACTTAAAAATCGTCAAGAATTAATGAAAATATTAGGGAATAATGCTGTAGATGCAATTTTTACACAAGATTTAAAAAAATATATTGAAAATACGAATTTAGCTACCAGTTTATCCGACTTAGGCGATTCGTACATAAATAGTCCTATTGATGAAATAAAAAAGCGAAATTTGAATTGGATACCAATGATAGAATTATTAATTCAAAAACAACCATCAATGATTGCTGTTGGTGTCGGACATTTGCCAGAAGAGTACGGATTAATAAATTTGTTGCGTCAAAGGGGATATGAAGTTGAACAAGTCAAATAGTAGATATATAAGTTAAACATAGTGATTATGGAAACATTTGCAATTTGTAGCCCTGCAGTAAAAATTATTTTTCCTGAATCATTCACTCAAAAATTTTTCTTTAACGAAGAAAATATTTTTGTAGGATTACTAACAGTTCCGGTAAAAAATATTAAGAAGAAAGAAATTGATAATAAAGTTGTTGTAAGAGTAAAAGCTTTTTCTTGTAACTATAGAGATAGAATGCTTCTTTCTTTATTTAATACAAGATGTAATGAAATTGGAAATACGGATAAGTTTTGTTATTCTCCTTTCGGCTCTGATTTTGTGGCTGAAGTTATAGAATGTGGTAAGCAAGTACATGGTTTGAAAATTGGAGATAGAGTCATTCCCGATTCCAGTTATCCTTTTAAGAAAGCGTCTGATAAGTTAGGTGGTATTCCTACCAATTATGCATCTCAACGAATTCATGTATTCGATGAAAATCAGTTGATTAAAATACCGGAATCTATGCCTGACGAAATAGCTGCTGCATTTACGATTACAGCACAAACCTCATATAGTATAATAAGAAAACTAAACCTAAAACCTAAAGAAAATATTTTAATAACTGCCCCTTCGTCTAATACATCATTGAGCTTAATTAAATTTCTTCAAAATATAGATGTTAATGTATTTGCTTTGGCTTCAAACTTATTACACAAAAAAGAACTTCAGGAACTAGGAGTGACTGATGTACTTCAAATTTCAAATTTCAGCAATAAAACCATTTTTGAATTAACGGGAGGTAAGTATTTTAATGCCGTATTTGATCCGTTTTTTAATATTTATATGGAAAAAGTTTTTCCTGCTATCGGCTTTAGCGGCAGGTATATAACTTGTGGTTTAGCGCCCGATTACAATGAATTAAATGGTATTAAAAATTTTTCTGAACTTATGGAAAATAGTATTGTGAGGAATATTTCTATAATAGGTAATTGTTTGGGAACTACCAATGATTTGGAAAATGCGTTAATGGATTTTGAAAATGAAAAATATAATATTATCATAGACTCTGTTTATACAGGAAATGATATTCTACCTTTTTTACAAAAATCATTTGGCATACTGCCTCGTTTTGGTAAAGTTGTATATAAATATCAATCATAAATAATTTCACAATGGAAAAAATTCCTGAACTAATAGCAAACCAGCCCACAATGATTGGAGTTGGAGTGATGCTTTTGTGTGGAAAAGACGGATTGATTAATTTGCTTCGCCAAAAAGGTTATAAATTAGACGTTGTAAAATAATTATAAACAAATGTATCAGACTTTTAATCATTTTCTGCTTCGCACTCCTTTGTTTCCATACGATATGCTTGAGAAAGTGTCTTGCGAAAATGATGAATTTACTGAAATTCTGAAAAATAACTATTTCCAAGAAGCTGTCTTTATTGCTTCTCCGGAATTACACAAGGAAATTCTAAAATATTTAGAAGGAAATTTAACTGATAAAAAAGAACAGGAACGGTTGCTTAGTTCATTGGAACGGTATTTTAGCCGGATGTCCACCCGATGCACGCCTTTTGGACTTTTTGCCGCCTGTTCATGCGGGACAATAGGAAAAACAACAAACTTTCGATTAGAAGAAACAATAAAAAAGGCCACTCGCTTAGATATGTACTATTTATGTGAACTGTCCCAATTTTTATCGCAAATACCCGAAATTCGAAAGAAGATAAGATATTATCCCAACACCAGTCTTTATTCTACAGGGAAAAAGTATCGGTATGTTGAATATAAGTACATTGGAGAAAGGCGTGTCAATCGGATTTCTGCCATACGACGCTCTTCTTATTTAGATGCGCTAATAAAAAAATCATATAAAGGGGCAACTATTGGCGAGTTACAACAAGTGATCCAAAACGAGGATATTTCTGAAGAAGCTGCACTCGATTTTATTAATGAAGTGATTGATTCTCAAATTCTTGTTGGGGAATTATCCCCTTCTATAACCGGAGAAGATATGTTAACAAAAATGATTCGGATTTTAGATTCTTTAGAAATTCAGGATTCAAGTGTTTTATTGATAAGAGGAATACAATTATTACTTGAAAAATTGGATAATGAAACAGAAAATCCGTTTGATATCTATCAAAATATCATAGAGAAAATCTCATCACTTAAGGTTTCGCATAAAGAGAATTTATTGTTTCAAACAGATGCGACAAGGAAAGCAAAACAGGCCTACTTGGGAAATGATGTGATTGAAGAGTTGCAATCTACCGCTCAGTTTCTGAATCGAATAACGCAATATGGAGAAAATCCTGCATTGACTAAATTTCGTCAACTTTTTTATGCGCGTTATGAAGAAAGAGAAATATCATTAGCAGAAGCGCTGGACCCTGAAATGGGGATTGGTTACCCTGCAGAATCAAATAGCGGCGATTTTTCACCATTATTAGAGCACTTTTTTATTCCCCCGAATAGAGACCCGAATGCTTATGGTTCATCGATTAGCAGTTTTCAGTCCATTTTGTTAAAGAAAATTGTAGACGTTCTTTCAACGCATGGGAAAGAAATAATTCTTGACGATGAAGATATAAAAAATTTTCCGAAAGCAGATTGGAATAATTTACCTCCAACAATGTATTGTATGTTTGAATTATTGAAGAATGATTCAAGCGGCGCAATGTTAAAAATTATTTCTTTCGGTGGAAGTTGCGGAGCTAATTTGATGGCGAGATTTTCGCATACGGATGAAAAAATATGCCGCTTTGTTGAAGAAATTACCCATAAAGAGCAGGATTTAACGCCGGATGTTATTTTAGCCGAAATAGCTCATTTACCGGAGTCGCGAGTAGGAAATATTTTGTCGCGTCCTCATCTGAGAAAATACGAACTGCTGTATTTGTCTAATTCCGATTTGCCTCAGGAACAGTTAATTTATATTTCCGATTTAATGCTGTCAATTCGTCGCGGAAAATTGTTTTTACGCTCCAAGAAATTGAATAAAGAAGTAATACCTCGTCTGACAAATGCTCACAATTACCGGAATAATCCGACGCCGATTTATCGTTTTTTGAGCGATATGCAAACACATAATGTACGCAGCGGTTTGTTCTTTAGCTGGGGATCGCTTGAAAACAATTTTTCTTTTTTGCCAAGGGTAAGGTATAAAAATACAATCTTATCGCCTGCATCATGGACGGTAAATATCACAGACATAAAACATCTATTGAATATTAAAGAGAAGGATAAATTGATTCCGGAAATAGAAAAATGGAGAATAAGTATTTCTATACCCAGATATGTGTTATTACAGGATGGAGATAATGAATTATTTGTTGATTGGGAAAGTTTCATAAATATTTGTTCACTCTTTTCAATAATAAAAAAACGGAGTGTTGTAAAATTTGCAGAGTTCCCGTTTGAACCTGATGATATTGTTGTTAAAGGGGAAAATGGGAAGTATTTAAATGAATGTATTGTAGCTTTTTATAAAGACAAATGAGTAAGCGGCAACGAATTTTTATACCGGGAAGTCAATGGGTTTATTTCAAACTATATACCGGAACAAAAACGGCAGATGATTTTCTAATTCAAGGAGTTACTCCTATTCTGAAAAAACTGCAAAGAAAACACGTTTTCGAGCAATGGTTTTTCATCCGGTATTCCGATCCCGATTTTCACTTGCGTATCCGGTTATTGCTGAGCGATGTTCGATATTTTGGAGTTGTGTCTCTTTTGTTTTATAAAGAGTTGAACAAATGGAACAATGATCATTTGCTTTGGAAAGTGCAATTAGACACCTACAACCGCGAACTGGAGCGATACGGAGCGAATTTGATTGAAGAAGCGGAAGCGGTTTTCTGCGCCGACAGCGAATGTATCGTATCCATTATAAAAAGGCTGAATGGAAACGAAAATCATCGGTGGATGATTGCTTTGAAACTGATTCATGAGTTATTGTCCGATTTTGGTTTGGACGTGGAAGAGAAACAAAAACTGATGGAAGAAGCCGGCAAAGCCTACAAAACCGAATTTGGATTTAATGAATTTAACTCCAAACAATTCAACTCAAAATTCAGAGAAAATAAAAAAACGGTTGAATCGGTAATGAATAACAGTCTTGATGAAAAAGAATTTCTTTCGTTATTTCCACCGATAAAAAAGCGCAGCAAACAATTAGCGCCCATTGTAGAACAAATCAAAAGAAAGGCAAGGAAAGAGCATAGCGTGAATGAATTATTGAGAAGCTATTTGCACATGATGCTCAACCGGCTTTTTCGATCAAAAAACCGCTTGCATGAATTGATACTGTATGATTTTATGTTTCGATATTATACAAGTGAAATTGCGAAAAAGAAATATAGTAAAAAATGAAATGGTAAAAATTGCGCAATAAATAATTGTATTCAACTGAATAAAAAAGTAAATTTGCAGATGATTATTTGTAACTATTTAGAATTAAAAATGACAAGATGAAAAAGGTATTAATTTCAGTTATAATAACTGTCTTTTTATTTAGCTGCAGGAATCAATGTTGGAGTCAGATTGATTCGGGTTCCGATAAATTCAATTTAAATTTTGAGCAAGTCGAGAATGGAGCGCCAACAGGCTGGCAAGCAAACAAGAATAATGACAGTTTTATATTCTCATTAGATTCGACAGTCGTTAAAAGCGGAAAATATTCCGTCGCTATTGAATGTAATAATGAGGCGCTGCAAATTAATAATAGAATGCCAAAATTTGGTATTTTAGGAACAATCATTCCTGAAAATTTTAACGGTAAACAAATTACACTTAGTGGATATATCAAAACAGAGAACGTAACAGAGGGATATGCAAGTCTTTTGTTACGCATAGATCCCGAAATAGACGTTAATGAAGTCAAAATCATGGGAACAACAGAGTGGAAAAGGTATGAGGTTACGATACCAATGAATCCACAAAAAACCAGAAATTTTGCTATTGCTGCAATGCTTGCAGGAAACGGGAAAGTCTGGTTTGATGGTTTAATGATTTCTATAGACGGAAAAGATATAAGTCAATTAACGCCAATACCGACAGCTAATCTCAACAATGACTCAAAAATAACAATAGATAAATTAAGTGATATCCAAATAAAATATTTATCCGATTTAGGATTAATATGGGGTTTTTTAAAATACTACCATCCGAATGTTGTAAAAGGCGATTATAACTGGGACTATGAGCTATTCAAAATCGTGCCCAAAATTTTGAATTCAAACAAACATATTCAGCGAGACGAAATTTTCGTTAACTGGATAAAAAGTCTTGGGGAAGTTTTGGAAAATAAAGAAGATACCATTTTAAATGCAGGAATAAAATTAAAACCTGATTTGGACTGGATAAATAATTCAGGGTTTTCAAATGAGCTTTCCTCACTGCTAACGAATGTGAAAAATGCTCGAAGAACAGAAGAAAACTATTATGTAAAACATAAATTTGTAGGAAGTTTTGAATTTAAAAATGAAGATTCTTACCCAAATGTAATTTATCCGGATGCAGGCTTCAGGTTACTTGCATTATTTAAGTATTGGAATATTATTCAGTATTTCTTTCCGTACAAATATTTAATTGGCGAAGATTGGAAAAATGTTTTAACAGAATTTATTCCTAAAATTATTGATACTAAAAATGAAACTGAATATACTCTTACTGTTTTGGAATTAATTGGTCGGATTCATGATACGCATGCAAATATTTTGAATGGAAATCGTATTTTAAATAATTATTTTGGGAAATACTATGCTCCTGTTGAACTTACATTTATTGAAGAACAACCGGTTGTTACGGGATATTTGGATGATATATTGGGAAAAGAGTCCGGATTGAAAATTGGAGATGTTTTATTGAAAGTAAATAATATTCCAATTAACGATATTATAAAAAATGACTTAAAATATACTCCGGCGTCTAATTATCCTACACAATTACGTGAAATAGCAAAAAAACTATTGAGAACTAATGATTCTATTATCAATATAGAATTTGAAAGAAACAAAAAAAATCAAAATACAGCAATAAAAGTATATGCCGATAACGAACTGGATATATATGGCAAATTTAATGTTAGCGATACTTGTTTTAAAATGATTAATAATGATATTGCATACATAAACAACGGTTTACTTAAAATAAATTACTTACCGCAAATATGGAAAGAAATTCAACAGACAAAAGGTTTAATTATTGATATCAGGAATTACCCTTCCGAAGATGCCTTTGATTATTTATGTGTTTATTTAATGCCTAAACCTATAACTTATGCTAAATTTTCAATTGGAAGCATTTCTACCCCAGGACTGTTTGTTATGCACTCAGGCCCGACCGTCGGGGAGGAAAATGAAAATTATTATAAAGGAAAAGTTATTATTCTTGTAAACGAAAAAACACAAAGCGCCGCAGAATGGTGCAGTATGGCTTACAGAGTTCATCCCAATGCGGTAGTTATTGGATCTACAACAGCCGGAGCAGATGGTAATGTTTCATCATTCTATCTTCCGGGAGGTATATCAACAATGATAAGCGCCATTGGAGTTTATTATCCTGATGGAAAGGAAACACAACGAATCGGTATAATTCCCGATATAGAAATAAAGCCTACAATCCGTGGAATTATAGAAGGGCGTGACGAAATGTTGAAAAAAGCAATAGAGATCATTAATAAATAAACAATATGGAATAATATAATGCATTGTTAATAATATACAGAACAATTTATCAATTATGTTACAATGATATCTAAAAGGAATTTTCCTTCATACATCCAGCTTGATTCCATGGACTGCGGTCCCACTTCCTTGCGCATGATTGCCAAGTACTACGGACGCAGTTATACGCAGCAAAACTTGCGGGAAAAATGTTTCATCACTCGCGAAGGCGTATCAATGCTCGGCATCAGCGATGCGGCAGAGAGCATCGGCATGCACACGCAGGGCGTAAGGATTACGCTGGAACAATTGATAGAGGACGTTCCCCTACCCTGCATTTTGCATTGGAATCAGAATCATTTTGTGGTGTTGTATAAGGTAAGTACTAAAAGGGGATTGCGGGTCAAGCCCGCAATGACAGGAGAGCAATTTTTCATCGCCGACCCTGCCGGACAAAAATACGTGATGAACCGTGAAGAATTTTGCCAATGCTGGTACAGCTCCAAAAGTCAGGGAAAAGATACAGGAACAGCGCTGTTATTGCAGCCTTCGCCCGACTTTTACGATTACGAAGACGATAAGGAGAAACAGGAAAAGAATTTGGGTCATTATTTTCGTTATTTAATTCCCTATAAATCGCAATATGCCCAAATTATCGTCGGGATGATACTCGGCAGCGTACTCTCGCTGATTCTTCCTTTCCTCACATTGGATTGACTTGCATACCAACACACGAATCAGCATTTCGCTGATTTCCGATTTCTTGACCAAACTGATGAAACTGCCTATTCGCTTCTTTGACGCCAAAAATATCGGCGATATTATGCAACGCATCGGAGACAATAAATGCAATAACAATCTTAAAACACTCATTAATAATCATTATTGTAATAATAATAATAATTCTTTGTGATTTTTTTTTGAACTGTAGAGCCTTTTACTTAACTTTGCAGATATTTTTTACAAAACAATGTAAAATATAGACAAGTGGGAGGAAACTCTCTTGTATAAGACATATTAAATAGCGTTATTGCTTTTATTCTGGTTCTTGAAACTTAGACAATTTCAAATCCACCATGAGTAAAGTGAAGACGCTCACGTCGATTCCGGCGTGGGCTTTACTCATTATTTGGTGGATAGGTAGTCTAAGACCTCAAGAACAGATAAAAAAGGGTTTTGTCCGCGCTTTTTTGTGTCTGTTGGTTAAAAAATAAATTTTAAAAACAGATATTATGAGAAATGAGATACACATTGGAAAACTAATCCACGAAAAAATGGAAGAGGAAAGGCGTTCAGCCAATTGGTTAGCTAATGAATTGAGTTGCACCCGTGAAAATGTTTATAAGATATATGATAAATCCAATATTGATATAGTACGCCTGTTACAAATCAGCCAAGCGTTGAATTATGATTTTTTCAGTGAAATATCAGGGTTGTTGTTTAAAAAACAATGAACAGCGCCTTGATCTAAACCTCAATTGATAAATATTGTCTAAAAAATGGATACATTTTGTCAAAAAAGTGGATACAAAAATACGCATGTATTTAAAATTTTCTTATTTACCTTTGTCCGGTAACAAATTTATCAGATTATTTGCAGTATGAAAAAGCAGCAGAACTCATTCGTTGTATTGTTGGATTTATTGAAGGTAAAACATACCAATGATTTCTCTAACGGATATTTTAATGAGCATCCGCACAAATACAATCTGTTTGGACTTTCTAAAATGTTGTCGGATTATGGAGTTGAAAATGGCGCCATAAAAATTGCCGATAAAGAAAAAGACATTGCAGAAATCGAAACGCCATTTATTGCTCATTTCGGAGGTGATTTTGTTGTCGTCCATAAAGTCGATGCAACTCCCCAATCCATCAATCCTTCAGTTCACTTTATTTGGAAAGGCAACGATCACGTTCTTTCTGTTTCTGAATTTTCCGAAGCGTGGACGGGCATTGTCCTTTTAGCTGAATCATCTGAAAAATCAATTGAGCCTGGTTATTACGAACATAAGAAAAAAGACCGTCTAAGGTTTCTGAAAAAAGCAGCTCTCTTTTCTATTTGCAGCCTGATTTTACTTTTAACATACATTCATCAATCTCAACAATTATCAGTTACTCAGTTATGCAATTATTCAATCCTTCTATCCCTCAATCTCGTAGGAATATATATCAGTTATTTGCTGCTGTTGAAGCAAATGCATGTCCAGAGCCAATATGCTGATAAGATATGTTCCCTGTTTAAACAAAACGATTGCAACAATGTGCTGGAATCAAAGGCGGCAAAGCTATGGGGTATATTTGGATGGAGTGAAATAGGATTGGGATATTTTTCAACAAACTTGTTAGTACTCCTGCTTTTCCCGACTTGGATTATATATATTGCTCTAATCAACATTCTTACGCTTCCTTATTCTTTTTGGAGCGTATGGTATCAATACGTAAAAGCCAAACAATGGTGCGTCCTCTGTTTGATTGTGCAAGTTTTGCTATGGGCAATATTCATCGCCAAT
>Ga0123357_10011286_pt1 | contig 11442 bp, 8 predicted proteins | sample TergutEmb28metaG_FD_89873 | JGI IMG/M metagenome (GOLD analysis project Ga0123357, IMG submission 89873) | Embiratermes neotenicus P4 segment gut microbial communities from Petit-Saut dam, French Guiana - Emb289 P4 | ecosystem: Host-associated > Arthropoda: Insects > Digestive system > Gut ...
CACTTGCTTTATTATTTCATTATTTAATGCTCAACATGTTTCGGATGTTAATACATCCATCCTCAGGAGCTTGCGACTTATTTGTTGAGTTATTTCATGGGTTGTGTTGCTCTGGTTCGATGTATGTTGGTGTTACGTTGTGGTTTGGCTGTGGTGGTGTGGTATCCGTATGCAGGCTGAAGCATTGCTTCACGCTTCATACGGATACCACACCACCACAGCCAAACCAAAACGTAAAACCAACACACATTGAACCAGAGCAATACAACCCATGAAACAACTCAACAAATAAGTCGCAAGCTCCTGAGGATGGATGCATTAACATCCGAAACATGTTGAGCATTGAATAATGATATAATAAAGCAAGTGACATCAAGTTGGTCTCTCTTTATTCAACTTAAAATATATGTTCCAGCTTAACGAAAGTGCTAATGTAAGGGATATTACTTTTGAGTGTAAAGTCTCTGTGCACGCTATGAAGAATTATTTTGTGAGCAAAGGTACAACTGCACTCATTCCTAACCTCGGCGTTAGTTGAATGTCAGTGGCCGGCATCATTCCACCAGCTGATTTTCCCCGCGGAAATAGCAGCGGTATCCGATGACTTGGGGGACTGAGTGGGAATCGGAGGAGGTCTGGATGTTTCGAATAAGAGAAAAGTCCCTTGCTCCTGCCGGGAATCGAAACACGATACCCTGGTGCTCCGCCTAGTAATGTACATTAATTTTCTTGGCGAGAAGCAATAGCTTTTTGTCGATTTCTTTCACCTTGTCCTTAGTTGTCAATACGAATCCTACTCAGTTGATACATAGATATCTTCAAAACAGAAAACCTATTCCTATCTCAGGCTGAGGTTAAGAATGTGTGGAGCTCAACCTTCATTTCCTGTATTTTTTCATGGTTTAGTGCGTAAAGAAACGCGAGGACAACGTGGTATACCTTAAAATTTACACTACAGCTTTTTGTTCGTAGCAGGGCAATGGCCGAGGACACTTCTTCAGCTGGAAAATCTATGTAGTTTTTCACGAAACAAAGTGCTGGTCGTATGTGTTGTGGAAGAAGATACTGGAGATAGTATTCCAGAATCAGATTATAGAAAGGGAATTAAATCACAGAACAAAGCAAGAGTTTCTTCGGTTTTCAAGACTCATAACTGTTATCTGTGTAGAAACATTCAGGTGCTTTGCTTCTTTGGTAACCTACTGAAAACCCCCTGAACTAGCACTTAAGGGCTTTTAAGAATCTATAGACCGTACACTTGAAAACTGGAGGCAGATGATGTGATGATTTTGACTGTGATGGCAGAGATGACGGTGATGGTGGTGGCCGTTATTATTCAACACTTATATTATGGTGATCGTGATGATTATGTGATAATGGTTTCATAGTGGTGACTGGTAATTTTTACTCTCCACCAAATAGACCTTTACTAAAATGGTCAAATCAAGGAATGTGAGATAAACGGAACATGTAGCATGAATGGGAGTATTGAATACATGTGCATAATCTTAGAATGACGGACGAGAAGGGACAAATTCGTAGACCTAGATACAGGCAGGAAATTATTGAAACGTATATAAAAGAAGGAATGTATGACGATGTGGAATAAATTCAGCTGGCATAGGTTAGATACAATGAGAGAAGGGGAATTTGTCGTATATCTGAGTAACTATGAGCTTCTCAATAAAGATATTGCTCCACGGATGTGGGTAACTTATGAAAGAAGGTGTTTAGGTAAGGAGTGGTGGCGGTGGTGGTGGCGGCTAGGGTGTCGTCCCTTTTTGAAGTGGATCTAATACAGACTGGTCTAGATTTGATGATCTCCAGCTCTGGAGTTCTAGGTCTACTTCAGTAGGCCCGTATTTTACGGTTAGCCTTCATGATGTTTAATTTCATCGTACATAAGTGATACCTCGGTACCACAGTTTCAAGTTTGATTACTGGGAGAACAAGGGCTACCTTTAGGGTTACGAAACATCTATTTCCCTTACTGACAGTCTTGTTTTCCTGTATTTGTTTTACTTTTCGTTTTATTTTTGTCTGTTGCTCAGTGATGGATGGTAAACTCTTTTGTTTTAAGTCCAAGGGAACAGATGAGCCGTGAAGTGATGCAGCGATCGTTACTGTTCGTTCGGCGGATTTCAATTATTTGGGGCCAATTACATGATGCTCGTCTGATTCTCCGTGGCAAGGTTATTCTTAAAATTGATTTCATGGTTTTTCTGAGTACAGACTAAGTTCTTTTGGTCGACGGTCGAAAAATACACTACTGTCAGTCTAAAATACTATTCACAGCAATCCAATTTACAGACAGGCGTAGAGAAGGAAACCAACTAGATGCTACTGCATGCTTTATTGCACTTATAACCTGCTCAACATGTTTCGGGCACTTATATGCCCATCATCAGGAGCTTGAGACTGTACTTGTGTTATTGCCGCATATGTTGTGTAATGCTTTGGTTGCTGGTGGTCGGCTGTTAGGAGCAGAGCAGCAGGCCATGCTTCCGGGATGAGGGAAATTGTGCGACTCGCACAATTTCCCTCATTCCGGGCGCACAGCCTGCTGCTCTGCTCCTAACAGCCGACCACCAGCAACCAAAGCATTACACAACATATGCGGCAATAACACAAGTATAGTCTCAAGCTCCTGATGATGGGCATATAAGTGCCCAAAACATGTTGAGCAGGTTATAAGTGCTATAAAGCATTCAGTAGCATCTAGTTGGTTTTCTTCTCTACGCTTATATTACGATACACGGACAAACATATACCCAATTTAAAGAAAGGCCTCTATGCAGACAATACAATGTTTGTACTTAACAATAAAAGTAACTTATTTGTATTTATTGTTAATATTAATAAAAGTAATTTTGTGCCAATAATAAATGTGGGCTGTAACCAACATGACTTTCGTGTGGTAATTTCCCATTTTCTTGGACATTTTTACCTACAAAAGTTTAGGAACTACGTCTTTTTCCAACAACGGTCATATACGTTTGCACTCAATTTGGGCTTTAGAGACAACTAGCCTCAATCTTTGGACTGGACCGGATGTGTAGTCATGGAGAATAACACTAAAAGTTCCATCTGAATAGGAATCTGTTCACGAAGAATCCTGATCTGGAAGTCAGGTCTAACGGAAGGGTAACTAGAAGGAATTTTTTATTCTGCTGTTATTCTTGACCTTCGGATTATAATTCATCACTGTAATGTATAAAACTGATGATAGAAGCAGGTCTAGCTTCAGTAAAGTGGCATTTAAGAACAGCCTCAAGAGATGCGAGATATTCAAAATAATGATCATGTTTGTAATAATTTTGGTTTATTTAAATACGCCGACGGTAGCTAAAAGTAGACATAGGTATATGTATGTGTGTGTGTATATGTGTATATATACATATATATACATATATTGTCGAATATGTGTAGAAAACAATCAAACAATTTGAAATAGTATGAGTGACGTAATTTGGAGCAATGTCCTGGAGCAACTAAGGAAAATGATTGAAGTTTTCAAGTAAGGTTGGTCGCTCTTCGAGCCGAGATCTGAACTCGGACTTGTCGACTACAAGTCACAAGTGCAGCAGCTATTTTTTATAAATACCCTATTCAAATTTTCGCCTGTTTTCTCTAATGTACCTAATCCATTTTTTCTTTTCTTTCTAGGTAAGTTCGGCTTACAGTGGATACTTTGGTTCAGTTTCGGTGTTGTGCCTGCCGTAAATTGTTGCCTGCAACAAGGTATGGAAGCTATGCAGTTCTTTATAACGAAATGTTAGTTCGGTCACGTGACGATTTATTAATTTTATGTGACACTGCGTTGCCATATTGATATTGCCGAAGATTTAGTATTCCGAGGTATTAGGCTGCTTAGAAGGGTAAATATTTACCGACGTTTCAAAGAATGCGTTTGTATTCACAGTAAAAGAATCCAAGAAAAGACAAGCTACTTCGACATATTGACGCTGACAATGAAGGCATTACAATCCTTCGAAAAATCGGACATACTTCTCAGTAGACCCTCCGTAACGTCCCACAAAACGTGAATCTTCATATTCAATAATCAGATTTCCAGATTCTCGAGAGATCTTATCGTTTGTAAAAGGTCTGTTCATGTAGTCGTGTCTTATTTTCCACATTGAATTTACTGTTTCTTTCCCTTTGGGGGTAAAAGGAAACTTCATTACCAAAATTCATCAGTTATTCCCTGACTATGGAAAAACACATTGAAAATTTTGCTACTACGATAGCGAAGGAGATCTTAAAGTTATTATTACAGACATAAGATAAATGCAGGCTAATTTTTTTGGGCGCAACAACCCCCAGTGGGCTAGGGCCTCCTCATTCACGAAGTTTCTAGATCACACCCAACGACGCACCAGAGTCGGTAGGTCCTCTCTGGACGAGTGATCAGCTCGTCGCAAAGACCTCTACCTGACAACACACAACACTCAGAAGAGACAGATAGCCATACCCCCGGTGGGATTCGAACCCACAATCTCAGCAGACGAGCGGTTGCAAACCTACGTCTTAGACCGCGCGGCCACTGGGACCGGCAAATGCAGGCTAATGGGACAACAAAAAAAGGGATCAGTTTCTACAATATATTGATTGGCTCTACAGTTATTCCGATACGACTGGTGATTATTCTCGCCTGTCGCCAGTGATTATACAGGGTTTCCCAGGAGGAATGTGCCAGACTTCGGGAGAGTGTTCCTTATGTTAAACTATACCGATATAAACCAAAACACCTATATCCAAAGTTGAACGGTTACGGAGATAATGGCCAGAGAAGTTTGAAAGTTTGACTGCTGTTACTCACTTATTGTTTACCAAATACATATTGAAACTGGCAGGAATATGTGGTTTCTGTAATATTAATAGCTGTACGTAACATCAAAGTCACTTGTGAGTGACATAAACCCATTAAATTGAACTACAAAAACACTCGCACTCGTGTCATAGTTGACCTTAGACTTCCAAGTACTTTACGCAGGCCGCAGCTGATCTGTTATCTTGTGACGTCAGAGCTACCGTGCGCTGTAGCGCACACGCCAAGGTCACTGCATTGCCATGTCTAGTTGTCGGGCAGGCGCATTCGACAAGTATAACGTCACGGACGGCGTACAGTACGTCGACACCGATGAAGGCCACACTTTTCTCTGGCTATTATCTCCGTAACAGTTCAACTTTGGATATAGGTGTTTTGGGTTATATCGGTATAGTTTAACATAAGGAACACTCTCCCGAAGTCTGGCACATTCCTCCTGGGACACCCTGTATATATATATATTGTATTCTAAATAATATATTATATCACTTTAAGGAATGTGGCTTTATTTCGTTCTGAAATATCTGAAATGTACGTGCGAAACGTGAAATGTCTGTAATTAAGTGCCGTTGGTAATGGAGTGTCATGATTCATGTTTAACCTTTAGGCACCATGCATCCTATATATAGGACAGACGTACCGCTACTCCCCAGAATACGCTTTTTATATATTTAGTCAACAAATATATTTAATTTTTTTTTTTAGACTTTCTCTCACCATCTTCGTTTATTCCTCCACAAATGTCGTGTATTTCCAATTGCTACCCTTCTTGTTTCTTAAAATATTCACATTTTACATATATGGTGTCTTAAACTGTAAATGTCCAGCTCCAGGGCCAAAGGGTTAAGAAACCACAAGTACAATGGTCCCTCAGTAACCAGATCACCAATGGTCCGGACAACTTTGGGCCAAATATAGCCGAGTATTGCCCAGTGAAATTATTGTTGCAAAATATTATTATATACTGTTAGGTACAGTATTTCCCCTTTAAGTGACCTTACATTAGCAGTGACGGATTATTTTTTTGTACGTTACAAATACCACTTATTTTCCCCTCGGTTTTGTGGATTCTGAGATAATGCAGACCAATCCAACAACGTAGTCCGGATGACCGGGGGACTGTTCTTTGTTACAGTAAAGTAGGTCTGCTGCGTGCATTATGTAATGTACCTATGGAAATAATCATTAAAAGTAGCACCCTGCTGACGGAAGTACACAAAGTGCTGCGCGATTTACACACATTTAAGCTGCTGTTGGTGTTTCTCTGTACGATCCTGCTTCTGAGTTTGAATTGCATATTTCTGTTTCTTGTTGACAAAGTATTGGCAGTGCAATGTTCTTTAAATTGTTCCTCTTCCAAATCTGGAAGAGACCAGAGTGTTAATTGAGCACTGAATTTATGAACTAACCAGGGCTACTGCTCGATACAAATGTTAATTTTTCTAGAAAGAATTCCAGTGTATAATTTACATTTAATTTGTTCCATTATGTAGCCACCAGCCGTGACAGAATATCTACATTTGCGTGCCTTGTGTAGACCATTTATCAGCTGCTTTGTAACGGCCGTTCTGTTACACCACATTGTTGTATAAAATGAATGTGGACCAAGATTTAAATTAACAGGACTTGCATACTCATTTAAAATGTGTTTATTACGGTTACAGCACTACTTGTTACTTGCAAGTTAAAATGTTTGAAGTTAAAGAAGTTTAGAATTATGTGGCATTAACCCTTTAAACGGCGAGTTAAATCCCATCTGTCATCTGCTGGCATTGTTAGGAGCTCACCATATTCTCCACGTTAGCAGGATAATGGTTAATTGAGGAGAATAACCGGAAATTACAGAAGATTCCGCATCGGAAATCTAGTTCTGGGCATCTCAATTACCAATTACTGTAATTGCTCTATCCTAACACTCATTATTAAGTAAATTGACATTCTTATACAGTAACTGCAGCTGAGAAGGATTATTTGTGACTATTTTGGTTTGGACAGATTCGCGTCTGAAGTTGACTGCAGAACATTCAGTTCATGTAATAACTACCGATTCTTGTATGCAAATATTATGTCAACTAATCTGTAAAAACGGAATCTTCAGTTCAGAAGTAACGAAAATTGTGTTTATGAAAAGAATGGCGACTTTATTAAATAGTGAAACTGTGAAAGACTTACTCGATCAAGAATTCCTTGACAAAGAGTGATTAAAGGTATTACTATCGCGATTCAGGGAAGGAGGAGACCTCCATCATCATGATCAAAAAATTTGCATTACAACAATCTTGATGCTCCATAGGGGGGTGCTAATTTACGCTGTCCTTTCACTATTACAGTTGAACGTGATTATAACGTCATGAAGAATCCAGATATTTTGTGTCTTTATAAACGCGCGTTTTTATAACCTAGTAGTAGGCTATAATATACAGTTTAACAGTGAGGAACTAATTGATACCACAGAGTACCTGACGCTCTAGTTGAGGAGTTGCTAAACTGATATCGTTGTAACCGGATTTTTCTGTATTTTTATATAAGTTACAAATTAATCGGAGACAAGAGCAACTGATTTGTCACTGCGTAACGTCGAGGGACGATGTTCTGTCGTCTTAAAGCAATTCAGGTTTCTTCTACTGAATTGCTTTATCTCTGAATGTAATTATTGGCGTCCAGAAATATCACACAGATGCCAAAAAGCATACCTGTTCTCCTAATGTGTCTCTTTACTAGGAAAAGGGCGACTTCTTAGAGAGCATCGTGGTCTTGTTTATACCCAAACATCTTGTTTCATTTTTTAATTGCAGATCAAACCCAGAAAATTTCGTATCAACAGTGATGATCATACGGTGTATTGGTTTCTGACAATGTGCTGTTGAGTAATTCATAAATAATGCTGATGCTACTAGATAGGCCGACATCTCGTATACATTTATACGGATCTCAGTTCCCCCAACAGGCCCGAGGTGCCGAGAGGGTTCCAGGAAGTTAAGGTTCCCAGATTACGTGACAATGGCCCAGAATGGTGGTGCGATTGTCAGCCTTACGCACTGGCCGCTTTTACCCCCAGGAAATACTCATGGTACTCATTTCTGTTAGAGGCTGAGTCGACCCCAGAGCCATAGTGCGATCGGAAGGATTATATCAATGAAAAATTCCAATGACACCATCTGGAATCGAACCAGCGACCTTCCAATATGTAGCGCAGCACCTTAACCACTGCACTACCGCGGTCCCCACGGATCTCAGCTCCTAGCGCATAAATTTCCGTCCACGAACCAAGAGTAAAGTCGTCCCTCGAGGAACTACGTCTACATCTGCACGCGTCAGTAATAGTACCAGGTTTGTGATAGTATTGATGACGTTTCTGTACAGTTACATTTCCAGTCTAGTCTCTGCAGGAGGTATGTCTGTATGTGTACTGCCTTTGCAGGAATGTGAATGCTGTCTCTTGTTCAGGCTGAAGCTTTTTTTTTTTTTACCAGTATTCATCCTACAGAAGCGTCAGGTGCATTGTGTTACCGGTGATATTAATGTGCATGGTACACAGTGGGTCCATCTGACAAGCATTTTGTGTGCTTTATTACATGGCTTTTATTGCTTATGGCTCGGTATAGTAATGCCGCTCCCAAACAGACTTTGTAATGGAATATTACTCTTATATCTGACAACACGAATCTCATCTATCAGAATTGTGGCACTTATTCTAATAAAGGTTGGGACTAGAGCAGGTTAATTTAATTTGTCTTTGTATTTAGTGAATATATAATAATAATAATAATAATAATAATAAATGTTTACGACTTCCTTGCGGAGTTCTATAATAATAGGCTTACGGAATACAAGTAAGAAAACGTGCGCGGGCTCTTTTTTGTTTGTTTGTTGCTTTCTTTCTTACTGTGATCGCATCTACCTTATCAATTTAGGTGTAGAATTTTATTGTTGCACCTTATCACACTCAGTGACACACACACCACACTCGGTAGGCCTCCTCTGGAGGAGGGATCGGCCCGTACTCTGCCTGACTACAACCAATATTCACAACAGACAGCCAGCCATGTTCCAGGCAGTATTTGAATCAGCAATCCCAGCAAGCGAGCGCCCCCAAACGCACGCCTTAGATCGCGCGGCTACCGGAATAGACCGGGCTCTTTTTATCACGTAATACTTTGATCTCAAAAGGTCAAGGCGTAATGCTCGTATAACGTTGGCCACGAAACAGCATTCATGGAGTGACCACGCTCGAAAAGCTAAATACACTACCCACTGCAAATTTCAGCAGATGTATTCCTCAAAACAGTTCAGTTTAAACTGAGTAATGACATGTATCCACTTCGCGGATCCTGTTCCGGGTTGTGACGTTGCTTCAGAGCGTACTCGGACCCTTAAATACTGAAGTAACACGCTGTCTCCAGGTGTCCTATTAACGATAATGGTATATGGAGAACATGACACGATAATGAGCTGTATACGCTCTGCGATGAACTAGACGTAGTTAAGGCGATAAAAATAAGAAAAATGAGATGGCTGGGACAACTCCTTAGAATGTAAGAAGTGGATCCTTGCAGAAAGCTTACTGTTGTTAAGCCAGAAGACACTCGACATGTAGGGGAACCTAAGGTGAGGTGGCGTGAGTCAGTTGAGGAGGATCTAAAGATGATGAGCGTGAGGAACTGGTGACATAAGTTACTGGACCGAGACCAGTGGAGGACAGTTGTGGAAGAGGCTAAGGTTCACCAAGGGCTGTAATGCCATAAGAAGAGGAAGAGGGAGAAGAAGAAGAAGAAGAAGAAGAAGGAGAAGAAGAAGAACTGTCTTCGGCGTCAAATTAGTACGATAATTCGAAAAGTCCGAATCCGAATACCCAGTGACGCGGCGTCGTATCTCTGAGGAAAGGCGCCTTCCGCTACACCGCTGCTAAACCTCACGACTCGCAGATCTCTGCCTTCTTCCATACGTCACTAGATATTTAACCACTATTGTTTCAGTCGATTTCCGTCGTGTATTAGCGCAACCAGTATTTCGATGGAGGTCAATATTAACCCATGCCTTGCATGCTCGCACTAAAAACGGTGTCTGATTATCTTACGCAAGTTCTTGTCCTGTTCATCATATTTTGTCGTTACTCCGTACGTCGCATCCTAAATCACTTTATGCCATGCGACAAGCTGTTAATCTGAACGATATCAGGACGAATTTGTAAAGAATGTGCCAAATTCGAGTCTGGGAGGAGAAGTGGCCATCTTGGCGAAAGTCTTTGCTCTTCAAAGTTCTTGATATTTTCTCAGGATCATACATTATGTTGTGATGGCTGAGTAGACAGATGGGGCATAAATCAAAACTAGACTTTCAAATGATATATTTTATTTTCCAAACATGGTAAGATCTTAGTGTTTCGGATTTTTCATAAAGCCGTCCTCAGGCATAGGCACAAGGATGTGAGATAAAAAGCGCTTTGTATTCAAAACGTTATCAATTAAAAATTCCCCAGTCTTAGGGATGTTCAAATTTTGAAGCCTGTGCCTGAAGGTGGCTTTTTAAAAAGCCAAAACCCGATGTACATTCTGGACAATATAAGATGCTGTCTGAAAATGTAGCTGTGATTGACGGTCCTTCTGTTTATTTGTCTTGATGGTCTTAAAGTTGCACACGTTGATAAGCCCTTATTTTCATTCAATAATGTGCTTTAGCTACGAGGCATTCCAGTCTTCTCTCGTGTTTTTATCTCCTGAAGAAGGACATAAAAAGCTTTGTGTGAGAACAGGAAATAATCCTCCAACTGTTCATTCGGTGTCAGCAGCAACACAAACTTCGAATTCAGCTTGGTCTTTGTCAAAGCCTTCGCGATCTTCTGCTTTAACCCTCGACATTTGTCCTCTCACACATTTCAGTCGTGTGCTCGAAACACTGCCTGCTTCCCTTCAAAGCCACATTGATTGCTTTCGGAAGGCTTCCCTTTCTCAGGAAGTAATTTTATTTCTTTTGTAAGAAATGTTACGTGGGTAGCAAAACTTATCAAGGCAACAAGGTTTTTTTATCTTAGAATTTTGTACTCATCTGTGATGGAAAATTTCTCGTACGTCTGTTATTTGGTGTAAGAAACCAGCTTTAGTTCTTTTATTTGCCTGAAATTTAATTTACCCCAAATTAGTGTGCGTACGGGTGCCTGTGCTTGTTCATAGCAGCGGTAACTGTAATTTGTTTTATAACTCTATAATAATAAACAGCGTAGTTAGTTTTTTACAGTTGAGATACATGAGGCGAGATAAACATTTAATTTGAAACTTGAGGGTTGTTTGACAGTCCATCTTCATCATGAAATAATGTGAAACTTGATGCAACTAGGTAATTTTATTGATGTATTCTTAGCTCTACCATGTTTCGGGGACATACGCCCATCATCAGGAGCATTAGATGTTGAGTTGCAGAATATGGTTTTCTGCACCGAGTTTTTGGATGAGTGGTGGTCTTGAGAGCCGCTGCGTAGGTCGTGTGTACGGTGCAGATGGTACACGGCACCATTCGCACCGTACACATGACCTACGCAGCGGCTCTCAAGACCACCACCCATCCAAAAACTCGGTGCAGAAAACCATATGCTGCAACTCAACATCTAATGCTCC
>Ga0123357_10011287_pt1 | contig 11441 bp, 7 predicted proteins | sample TergutEmb28metaG_FD_89873 | JGI IMG/M metagenome (GOLD analysis project Ga0123357, IMG submission 89873) | Embiratermes neotenicus P4 segment gut microbial communities from Petit-Saut dam, French Guiana - Emb289 P4 | ecosystem: Host-associated > Arthropoda: Insects > Digestive system > Gut ...
AGTGGGTTGAACTCCTAACGGAGTTCTCTGGGGTGTGGGCGGCATTCCTAACCCCGAGCTGCGCTACGCTTGCACGGGGCTACCAATATCTAAGACCTACGGTCTTCTATTTAAAAATAAAAATAGTGGTGATTAGAGTGATGCAAAAGTTGCATAAATTAATCCACCGTTTTTATCAACTGCTTTGATGCGTTAAAGTCGAATTAATCTAACAACAAAAATAGATTTTGCGGTGCAAAGGTATAATATAAAAAATAATATTGCAAAAAAAAAAGGACGCATTTTGCAAAATGCGTCCTAAATTTAAACAATGATTGGGTGGGAATTCAGAAAATCTTAATTCATAATTTATAATTCCTGATTCCCACTTTGCGTTGTCACCCTCACAATCACACCTGATTTTTGGGCAGCCCGCTGATCGTGATAAGGTTATTTCCCCCCTTCGCCTGCTTCAGCATTTTCCCCGAAACATCGTACACTGCAACGCTTTGCACCGGAACATCCGATCTCACGATCACATCGTCATTCTGAGAATAGACAACGATCGACGGAGCGCCGACCGATTCAATCGCTGTTTTATCGGCGGCATCCTGCGTCACAGCGATGCTTTGCGACATCACGTCCGCTATGCCGATCGAAATCAACGCAAACCGTTGGTCGGCGGTCGGATTGGCGGCGGCAGTGATAAGCGTCGAATTCTTATTATTCAATCGGACAATCATGCGAGACTGTTTATTTCAAATTTGACTGTAAAAATATAATAATAATAAACATGATATGTCGCAATTTGCAAAATGCGACATAATTTGTACTGATTATCAGGCAAATAAAATTTTTACCCATTCATCCTCCGAAAAGGTCGGATTATTTTTCCAAAACTACGATAACTCCCTGAGGCAGTATTTGCACATCATTCGGAAAAGGGATTTCATCCTGTTTTTCAGGTGAAACCACAGTCAATGAACCGGAAGAATCGTCAAGAGTCAAATGGGCTGAAGAACTTTCTGAGGTATTGCTATTCATGATGACAATGGCTCTTTTCCCATCGCTTCTTCTTTTGAATACGGAATAGAGCAAGTCTTTACCTTCGACCGACGTTCCTTTTTTATTGCAATATCCGGCTGTCCAAAGATAATCGGAATACCTGCGGCGCAGAGAATCGACTTTCATTCCGTAAGACATAATTCTTGGAAACTCACCGAGATGTCCGTGAAAATTACGAGGTTCATAACACATCGAATATCTGTCGCGCAAGCACATATTGATTTTATTCAAATTGTTGTGGTCGACAATAGAACAAGCGATTGGCAATTCAGGATCGATATACCGTTCAACGGGATCCTGGTAAATATCCGTTCGCGTATATGTGGCATAATAAAGGGCTTCCGCATCACAAGGCGCTTCGCCCGCCATCATAAAATCAGGGCTGTATTGTCGGGTCATTTCATAAAAATCGCGACCCAAAAGATTAGAGCTTCGAAATTCATAATCGGGTTGTTTGTGCCCGTGATTGGGATTGAAGCAAAGCTGAACTCCTCCATGATGCTGAACTTCATCGTAAACCATGCCTGCCGCGCCAAGCTCTAAGCATTTTTTAAATTCGCGGCACAACAGCATGCGGCAGGAATCATCCAACTGGCACAAGGCGCCTAACCGCCGATTATTAATTCTTTTCAGTTGGGTGTAGGTATCATAACTATATCCTCCATGAAAATGCAAAGTGCTGTCCTCATCCCAACAAATGTATTTTTTGAATTGACTGTATAAAGGAGAAGTATATTCGATCCAAGTAAATTTCGTAAATAAAATGATCTTTACTCCCATAGCCTGGCAATCGGAAATAGCTTTTTTAAATTCTTCCTGCGTACCTAATCGCGGATCAACATCATGAAGAGGAACGCCCCGGTCTTGTCCTCCCCAGCTCCATCCCGTAAGTTGAATAGCATTGACGCCATAAATTTTAGCCTCTTTTGCATAATTGATTAAATCGGAAAACTTAAAATTAATACGGGATTCGGAACTATTAATCTGCAATTGTTGCCATGAGTTTACCTGTTTAATCCATTCCGGACGATGCGGCGGATTATACCATGTTTTTCTCCAGGTTTTATAAATATCAGTCCCGTTATACCAGTCTCCTTCATAAGGTTTTAAGACTACGGGAACTATTTCAAGCGTTTCATCCCGACCGGCATAAACATTACGCTGTACCGCTAAGCTGTAATCACAGTTTAATTGGTTGCGGCTCTGTTTCTTTGCATCCGCCAACCCGAGATTCTCCTTAAACTGCCTGGTTGGCGCAGCGTGACAAATAAGTTGGATGTATTCCTTAAACGCCGTATCTTTGCTGCAAATGTAAAGACCCTGATTGTGATTTTCGATCAAAGCAAACGCCTGTTCCGGCAAACGGCATTCTACCTGCGTAAAGTTATCGTTCGGATATATAGTCTGCGAATTAAGCACGGAATACCATATTGTTCTGAAAAACAGACTTTTATTTTCATCAGGGATTGTTATACTGCTGAAATAAGGCCAATCGAGACGTTTTATAACGGCATCGCTGTTGTTGGCGATTTGTCCTGAAAAAACCAAGCCTTCGGCAGGCGTAAATTTAATTATGCCTGTAAATATTGCATCGATAACAGTATCCGAATCATTTATTTTGATGCCGTTCCATACAAACACAAGGCTATCGGGATATATTTTACATACCGGTTGCTTTTGCTTTATCCCGTCTGCAAATAAATCTTGCCCTTGCTTACAGGCTATTTCCATTCGGAAAGAGTTTTCTGATCCTTCCTTCAGCATATCCCATCCTGTCAGTTTATTTTGTAGTTTTTCCAATGCACCGTTTTGAAGATTAATAATTGCCCGGAACTCATTATTTTCAAATGTATGAAGGCGCTGTGCGGAATCTTCAATGGCAATCAATAAAGAAAGCGGAGGTAAAACGACTTCACCCGGGAAAGGTTTTAATCGACTATCTTCCGGAGTTGCGAACTGTAATGTTTTGTTATTCAAGCTTATTTTAATTCTTTCACTATCACCGGCGTTCTGATTTGCTACAACGACACATCGTTTGTTTGTAACCCGGCTTTGATAAACCGTATATTGTATATTATTTCCCGTGACGGAAGCAACATCCGGATTAATCATGCCGGCATTCCAAAGATAATCGTTGAACTTGTATCTGAATTTCTCAATCAACTCGGTATAGGATATGACATTAGGAAATGCCGTAAGGCTGTTCTCCCCAAGCAAATCATCATAGCAAATATCATATCTGTTCAAAACGGCTACATTGATATCTTCACGGGCATTGCGAAGATTTATTGGCGCTATAATCATTGGCTCAGGATTTAAATACCTAAGCATGGGGGATTTGTTCGTGTTTTGCAATGAAATGAAATCAAAATCAGCAGATTGAATATCGTAAAGATAGTTTCCTCCGACAAGAAAATCTTTCTTCGCCGCTTTCGCCTTTTTTATGAATTCCTTATCCGTTTGAATCATTGCCGGAGCTACAAATCCTGGCGCAGTATGTCCATGCTGCGCGTCAAAGCAAAAAGCAGAATTGTTCGACAAGTCGTTGCAAATCATCCCATCGGCTCCCGATTGAGAATAAATGAATGAAAAGGATTTTTCTATCTCATTATTCACCGCCGGGGATAGGGGGCACAATGTGTTTTTATTATATGGATATCCGTAAGGATCAGTAATCAGTGAATTTTTAAGATTGGTTGAATGAGAATCTGCGCTGGTAAAATTACAATCCAAAATGACGGTACAGCCTAATTTTTTACACCCTGCAATGGATTTTTCCAGATTGGGAATCGGCTCTGCCAATGAATTGAATCCCGCATGATAGGCATTTTCCACTATCAACCCTGAGACTCCGTTTGCAACACACTCTTTGGCATATTCAACAAGTTGTTCTGCGTTTGAAATCTTTACTTTCCGCCAGGTGACCGGCTCCCCTACTCTATCGATATTCTGAGGAAGATTTTTTAATTTTTCTTTGTAGATACCGGCTCCATCGTATTTATTCCCCTGATAGAATTTTATATCAACAGGATTCAGGGTTGACGATTTTCCGGGAGGAGCGTAGAGCACGTGAGTCGCTTTGAATTGCATCCTGACTGCTTCCCCGTCAATCGTGTCCGTAGCAGCCCAACGTCCGGGCAGATCGCAACCAGGAATCAATTCCAACGAACCTATTAATAACTCATTCACAGAGTTATCGTGTGTGGAAAAATACATTCCGGCATGTTCATTGCAGAAGAGCAAAAAACCATCCTCAGGCAAAGTAGCAAGTTTTGTCGGATATTCGACTCCCCAATAGCTGAGATCATTACCAAAGCCGGGAAAAATATCTTTTGTGAAATTTTTACTTTCCAAGTTGAATGCGCCTGTTTTATCAGGAAAGGCAATTTCACCCAAATAGGGCCAAGAGACATATTCAACAACAAACTTGCTGCAATTTTCTACTTTTCCGCTGAATAGCAAGCCGTCTTCAGTTAGTTGAACTTTTCCCGAAAAAGCGATATTCAAGGAATCGCCCTTATCCGAATGGAGCGTCTTCCAAGTGAAGGTAACGGAACTGTCCGTTTTATTTATCAACGGATCAGCCTGCATTTTACCGGTTACGTTATTGAAACGTCGTTCTTCGATGAAAGGAATATTTTCCCCTTCGATGGGAACCAGCATTTGAAACGATTGCCCTAAATTGTGGCGATAAATAATATGCCAGTTCGGTTCTTTGTATGTTAATTCTATTAGAGAACCTTTTCTGTCGAATACCGCTTTGACGTTATTATTTTCCAAGCTCATACCGTCTTGAGAAAATAATCCGCAATATTGTAAGATAAAAAGAATGAATATTGCTCCCCGTTTCATCCGGATAAATTCGTTTCTTTAGCGTTTTATCATTTTTCCAACACGATGATGGCTCCTTGCGGTGATATCTGCACATTATTTGGGAAAGGACGTTCATCCTGATTTTCAGGTGAGACCATAGTCAATGCGTTGGATGAATCGTTGAGCGTCAGATTCGCAACAGAACTTTCGGTCAGGCTACAATTCATTATAACTATCGCCCGTTTCCCATCGCTTTTTCTCTTGAAAACCGAATAAAGCAGATTTTTACCGTCAACGGTTGCTCCCACTGTGCTGCGATATTCGGCTGTCCAAAGGTAATCGGAATACCTGCTACGCAGAGAATCAACTTTCGCTCCATAAGCCATCATTCTTGGAAAATCGCCAAGATGACCATGCATACTGCTCGGTTCGTAGCTTATCGAATATCGATCTTTCAGGCACATGTTGACCTTGTTGAAATCGCCATGGTCAATAACCGTACATGCAATGGGTAAATCGGGATCAATATACCGCTGTCCAGCATCGTGATTCAAATCGGCTCGCGTATAGGTCGCATAGTAAAGCGCTTCTTCATCATAAGGACCTTCGCCTGCCATCAGGAATCCAGGACTATATTTTTGCGTCATATCATAAAATTCTTTGTCCATTTTGTTTGCGCCCTGATGAATAAAAGCGGGTACTTTATGGTTGTGATTCGGGTTAAAACATAGAAACATCGAGCCGTGATTCTGATTTTCATCAAACACCATACCGGCGGCTCCCAGATCCAAACATTTTTTAAACTCATCGTGTATCAGTAATCTACAGGAATCGTCAGCCAGACACAATACGCATAACGGACGGTTATTAAATCTAAAGAGTTGGGTATAGGTGTCGTAACTATATCCACCGCGAACGCGGGGCGTTCCATCTTCTTCCCAGGCAATATATTTCTTAAATTTGTCGTAAGCGGGAGATGTATATTCAACCCAAATAAATTTGGTGAATAAAATAATTTTAACGCCCATTGCATGACATTCTGCAATGGCTTTTTTCAATTCATCTTTTGTTCCCAAGTGCGGGTCGACGTCATGAATGGGATAGCTTCTGTCTTGTCCGCCCATTGTCCATCCTGTCAGTTGAATGGCATTCACGCCATAGTTTTTTGCCTCTTTGGCATAGGAAACAAGATCTTTGAAACGAAAAACAACATTGGTTTCAGCGCTGTTAATTTGTAGCTGCTGCCAGGAATTTACCTGTTTTATCCAATCGGCGCGAAAGGGCGGTTTATACCATGTAGTGCGCCACGCTTTATAAATATCGACTCCATATTCCCAACTTCCTTTGTATGGCTTGACAACAACCGGCGACAAAGCGGTAGTTGTTCCGGGGTAAGTATATATATTACGGGCAGTTATCAGTTTATAATCCAAACTTAGCCGGTCGGCGTTATTTTTTTTAGCGCCAGACAATCCTAAAGTTGCCGTGAAAGTTTTAGTAGGCAAGGCTGTACAGATTACTTGGATGAATTCGTTAAATTCAGTGTCTTTACTGCTGATATAAAGTCCCTCTTTCTGATTCTCCAATAATACAAACGCCAATTCAGGCAACCGGCTATCCAATTGCGTGAAGCCGCTGTTCGGATATATTTCTCTCGATCGCAAGGCTGTATAACTATTGTCCCTCATCAATAATTTCCCGTTGGGATCGGGAATAGATACGCTCCCTACATTCGGCCAATGGAGCTTCGCGACGATGGATGCGCTTTTGTTAATAACTTGTCCGGTAAACACAAGTCCTTCATTTGAAGTGAAATTGATAATTCCTTTGAATTGGATATTCATTTTTGTATTTGAATTGTCCGGTTTTATTCCATTCCAAACAAGCACGATGCTATCCTCGTATTCTGTGCAAATTGGTTTGTCCTGCTTCAGTCCATCGACAAATGATTTGTTCCCCTGTTTGTCCTGCAATACCATTTCAAAGGAGATTCCGCTTCCGGAGGGGATAATGTTCCAGCCTGTCAGTTTATTTTGAAGCTGCTCCAAAGCACCGTTGTCAAGATTGAAGACAGCTTTTATTTCTTTATTCTCAAATGTATGATAATGTTGGGCTGATATTGTCATTGTATAAAACAATACAAGAATCATTATTCGTATTTTTCTCATTGCTTTAATCTTTAATTAAATTAATTTTCAATTGCTATTAATAAAGAAAGTTCCTGTAAATCAGTATCTCCCGAAAAGCTTTTAGCGTTCGTATTTTCCGGTGTAGCAATGCGCATGGAAGCTCCGTTTTTAAAAGCTATTTTCACCGGTTCGGAGTTATTCTTTCCCATATTGGCTACTACCACACAGCGTTTCCCTGTTTTCGTACTCTGAAAGACAGTGTATTGTAAGTTATTACCTGTAACGTCCGCAACATTCGGATTAATCATCACGGCATCCCAAAGATAATCCCGGAAAATTGTCCGGAAGCGCTCGATAGATTTTGTATAATCTGTGATATTTGAAAGCTCCGAAAGGGATTTGTATTCCCATAAATTATCATAACATATATTGTATCTACATAATACGCAGGAGTTAATATCTTCCCTTGCATTCATAATACTTACAGGAGCGACAATAATCTTTGCCGGATTCATATATCGCAATAAGGGCGATGCAACTACCGAAGGCAGAACCCTGAAATCAAGAAATGCCGATTGCTGATCATAAAGATAAGATCCTCCGACGAGAAAATGAGGATTTTTTAACCGGGCGCTATTCTTGAATCTTTCATTCATTTTGATAATTGCCGGAGCTAAAAACTCCGCCTTGGAATGATTATGATTGGGATTGTGGCAAAAAGACTGCTCGTTATTCGGCATCGGCACTTCGGTTAATTCGCTACAAGCCAGCCCGTCGGCTGTGGTATGATTGTAGGCGTATGCAAATGAATTTTGCACATAATTTTGTACTGATTTTGACGCAGGACACAAGGTTTTTCTATCGTTATCATAATACATACCGTATGCGCTTGCAATGAAAAGGTCTTTGAGATGCGTCCGGTAGAAAGGAGCATGAGAATCTGCGACCGTAAAATCACTTTCAAGAATGATTTTACATCCAAGTTTCCGGCATTGTCTGATGGCATTATCCAAACCGGGGATTACTTTAATAAAAGAAGTATCTCCTGTTGCATACCAGCCATTAACCAATAAACAAGATATTCCGGAAGAAGCGCTTTCGGTAGCGCATGAAATAAGCTGATTGGCGTTTGAAATCTGTACCCTTCTCCATGTTATCGGGTTATTGATTGAATTATCCACGGTTTGTTCAATCAGATTCTTTTTATAAAAATCAGCTCCGGTAAATTTATTTCCTTGATAAAAAGACATTACAACCGGAGCAATTGTCGCCGAACTTCCCGGTTGTGCGTAAATAACGTGATTTGCTTTGAATTGCATTCTTACGTATTCTCCATCCATTTTATCGGAATCGGGCCATAACTCTTGCGCATCGCAACCGGGGATTAATTCCAGCGATCCGATTATAAATTCTTTTGCTGAACAGTCGGGGGTGGAGACGTACATACCTTCCCTGTCGTTGCAAAATAATAGAAACCCTTCGATGGGTAAAGAAGCCAGCTTGGTTGGATAACGAACTCCCCAATAACCGGGTTCGTTCCTGAAATTCGGAAACAGATTTTTAACATAGCTATTGGTGTTATCTTCCAAATAAAACCGGTTGGGTTTGTCCGGAACAGAGACTTCTCCCAGATAGGGCCACGCAACATATTCTACAACAAAGCCGCTCCGGTTATCGACCGTGCCGGTAAACCTGAGTCCAACGTCGTCTAATGTTACTGTGCCTGTAAATGAAATGTTTAGATTCTCTTTGCGGACTGATTTCAAATCACTCCATTTAAAAGTAATAGAATTGTCGCTTTTACTGACTGCCGGCGCTTTTTGGTCTACCCCGTTAACATTGTTATCACGATATTCATTAGCGTAAGGTATATTTTTCCCTTCTATCGGCACCAGCATCTGGAATGATTGCCCTAAATTATGCCTGTAAACTACTCCCCAGTTTGTTTTTTTATAAACCAGCTCCACCAGCGAACCTGTTTTTGTGTCGAAAACAGCTTTGACATTCTCATTTTCCAATACGGCATTTTCCTGGGCTCGCAAACTGAGGGCGCCAAAGCATAACATGCACACGATTAACCAAGTTTTCATTTTTTATAAAAATTTATATTTTACAATTCAATTACAATTTTTTTCGTAGAACTCTTGACGTTTTTCATCCAAATCCAGCTTCCACTTTCTGTGGTTTCTACATCATAACCTTTGGGATTTCTTAACAGTCGGGGAAAGGGACCGAAACGAATATCCATATTGTCGAATCCCTCAGCGCCGGATATTTCCAGCGTACATTTACGCAACCATCTTTCGTGTGTGATTTTGAAATTGATCCGGTGTATGATGCCTTTATTATCCGTAACCGGAAAATCCGTGCATTCCATTTCATCCCACAACCAGGGAAGTCGCGGCATCAGGATTAATTTATTGTCTTTACAGGTTGCGCCGGCTACCATACTGAAAATCTTGATGATTTCAGCTTCCTGTACAAGATTTCCTTCGTCGCCCGGATTGTTCATGATCTCCCTGCGTCCTTCCGAAAGCGCTCCAAACTTGTGATCCAATCCCTGTTCATAGTTGTCATAACTGTAACATTCGTGCATTAAAAAAGGATTTCTTTCGTAATGCATTTGTGCGATCACATTTCCGCTATATCCCAAGCGGGCAATGCCTTCCAAACACTTACCGTAAACGTTAATATCATCTGCCATCAAGGCTGCCTGTGTAAAAAATCCCTGCCCGTAACCGCCCATCGTTTCGTCGTGCCTTCCGCCCATACCAGTCCATCCCGTATTGCTCACAAAACCATATTTACGGAAATACTCCCCTTTATTCATCCAGAACCGGAGGAGCTCATAACTGGCTTGGTTCACATCCGGAAAATCACAGTCTTTAAGTTGTGTCGTTTTATAGTCATATTCTTGTATATAAGGCAACTGTCGCGTCCAATGCCAGATAGGCCAGGAGGTTCCTCCCCAGGCAGAAAGATCAAAGGCGGAACCATATCGTCCGTCAATTCCATTGAACCAGCACCCTTCAGGTGCATAGCTGAATTTTCCGTCGGAAATAAGGTGGGGCAACGCTTCTTTCATTTTTTTATGCAAAGAATCCGCTTTTTCCGCAAGTTCGGATTCGCCGCAAGCGTTAGCCATATCGGCAATCTGTTCTAACACCGTGTATATTCCATAGTTGGCAAATATGCTGTATGCAAATAAAAATGGATTTCCCGGATTGCCGGACAGTTCGGAAACGGAAGGCATTAACCCCCCGTAAGGCGACGACACCATAGATGTATCTATCCAATTAACAACCGGCTTGAGCCCTTCACAAAATTCTTTCCCCAAATTCGTATCTTTTCCATTGACTCGCCATGTGTTACATATTGCAGAAATAATCAAGGAATTTCCATCCAACTCATAACCTGCATGAGGTGCGCCGGGGCGGCTTATTTCCCGTCCCCAATGGTCGTTGAAATTCTTATGGGATAAGAAGTAGCGGCTTATCATTTTTGCCTCATCAGCAAACCCCAACCGGCACAATTCGATTACTCCGCGTCCACAATCGCGCGACCACATATCGTTATAATATTGAGGGACTCCTTTAGGTTCCGTAGATGTGTGGAAAAAACCGGCAGGATATTTTTCATTGCCGGCATATTCAATTTTACTGAGCATATCTTCGAGCGTCTCGGCAAAAATAGCATTTGCCATTTGGGCAAACGGATCGCCGGCAAAGCGTATTCTCGGAACTTTTTGTATTGGAGGCGTATTCGCTTTCGTATTTCCATAAGTATATTCAGCGCTTGAAAATAGCGCGGCGATTGTAAGAATAAAAATTAGACCTGATGTTTTCATTGTAATAAAAAAATTAAATTGACGATTATTAAAAAATATCCGTGACAATGGAAGCCGGCAGTCTGCAATCGACCGGTTTACTTTCTTTTGTATGTATTTGATTTAAAAGAATATCGAACGAATTTTTACATATTTCTGCCATTGGTTGCTTGACATAAGGGATTGAAGCGCCTGTAGCAATTTCTATCCGGTCGAAACCAATCAATTGATTATCCGACTGCAGTTTAATACCCATATTCACTAAATAGCGGATAGTTACCGACGATAAGCCGCCGGTAGCAATGAAGATGCCGTCGATGGCAGAGGAACCCTCAAGTTTTCCATTCAGAAAATCAATAATATCATTTTTGAAATTGAAGTAATCCGCCTCACACATAAGAGTTTTGTCGTAAAGACCAACGATTGATAATGCATCCATGTAGCCGCGCTTTCTTTCTTGCATGTGTATTAGATTATCTTTATAAGAGATGAAGGCTATTTTTTTGCATCCTTTACCGATTAGCAGTTGAACAGCCATTTTTGATATTTCATAATTCTCAATGATAATCCTGCTTGTATTAAAAGTTTGAAAATACCGGTCAATAAAGACCATGGGGATTTTTGGATTC
>Ga0123357_10011288_pt1 | contig 11441 bp, 5 predicted proteins | sample TergutEmb28metaG_FD_89873 | JGI IMG/M metagenome (GOLD analysis project Ga0123357, IMG submission 89873) | Embiratermes neotenicus P4 segment gut microbial communities from Petit-Saut dam, French Guiana - Emb289 P4 | ecosystem: Host-associated > Arthropoda: Insects > Digestive system > Gut ...
GTAACAGGGATATCCTCGATTTTTTTGGCCAAAAACACACAAGGGCCTGGCGCCCCTTATTGACTTATACCAATGGGGTCCCCCTCCCCCCCCCCAAAGGTAAAGCAGCTTGGCCTGGCCACTTACCTCCATCCGAAGAACTCGGAGAGAAACCTGTCCCAGCGCCTCTTCGTTCAGATCGTGAAAAGAGTTTTGAGTTCAGAAGCTACTAATTACGTGTAAGTGTACAAATTTCTGCTAGCTGATACTGTCACTCGCCCAGTTATGGACTAACATTAGTGACCAAGCTCTACTTACCGATGACATTATGTAGGTCTAATAAAGTGCTACTAGAAGCCACTTCTTCTTTCTGCAGAGCGAAGAACCAACCGAAGGTGAATGCCACGGAAGAGCCTTATTATTTTCTGAAGTGATGGGGGCTGCTTGATTTCGACGAAAGGCAGACGTAGCGTAGAAAAAGTGTGGCAAGTGAAACCGCTATGTAGGATTTGACCAATTGTTTATTTACCGGAAAGACACTGTCACTGAGATTGAGCGTGCCACTCTCAAGACAGGCAATGTACGTAAAATGTCACTTTGAGGCGCGTCTGTGTTAACTCTTGTAGCAGTGGAAAAGCAATAAGTGTTAAATATTATGAGTGTGGTTCTGTATTCTTCCCTTAGGTATTCCACATAAAAACAGCATCTTTTCTGGGCTGTATTATTTTGTCATCTTGAACCTCTCTGTGTCTATAATACTTTACCACATTACCTCATAAACGGCACGATTGGGGAGGGGGGATTTACTGCGCCTAAAATGCGCGTTGTCATTTTTTCCACAACTGTCTGAAATATTTCTTATTCCAAGAAGAACTGGGCGAGATATGATCATAAATGTATATCGGTCTTCATATAAAGTACCCGTTATTCTTGTCAGATTTTAATGAAACTTGAATTCTCGTGAAAGATTTTCGAAAAAAATCTTCAAATACCAAATTTAATAAAAATGCATCCAGTGGGAGCCGAGTTATTCAGTGCGAACAGCGCGCCTATAACTGATAACGTAATCAAATCGCGGCCCCTAATTTAATTTTTTTTCTCCCGGTTTTACCCCTGTAACTGCAGTCTGAACACGTCTCTCTCCTGCTTCACATGGACGTAGGCCTACTAAGACTGACGTGGAAAGGTACCAGTTCGTGATTTTGAACTGCGTGAGGAGATGGGAGATGCAAGACTGTTCTACACTTCAAGGGCACAGGTTGACTGGGCAGATGTACTAGCAGGACTGTATTTAAATGGACTTAACGTAAAAATTTAGGGCACGAAAGAAAATATTTTGAGTAGTATGGATAAAATTCGAGGATTCCGCGGTAAGTTTGAAGCTGTGCCTACAACTCGTGGCTAATATACCTTCGTTTGGTGCAGACAAGACGTTGCTGACGTACTGTCTGTCGTCACTGACGGACATTTAAACGCTCTGCAACTAACCTTTTCTCTTCTGAAAGTAACGTGAAATATGTGGACTGGATCCGTGATGCATTCGATTTTCTTGGGAAATTACTTCTTCTCAGTCTCCAAGAGAAACTGATTTGAAGGCAAACAGAACACTTAATATGAAACTGCAAGCCTTCCTTAAATCAGCAGCTTTTAGCGTGGGGTCCACGAACCCCTCGAGGGGCCCGTAAACTTGGATAAGGGACAAATTACAACTTTATTTTCGCTAAACTCTAACCGAAATTTAAATTTTCATTCAATAATTAATGTGGGTAACAAGGTACGTTGTGGCCTCTAGACTCCAAAAACTTGCAAACTTCAATAAATGTCACTACCTACAATTATTATAGCCTAAGAAAGAGAAAACGGAATAAATTTGCCTTCTCAATGAAATGCCTTAAAAATTTAATTTAATTTCAACTAGCCTATCTTTTAAATGTATATATTGCTTTGTTATTGGATTACTAAAGAAGCACGTGTATTACCATACTATATATTTGTAATTTTTTTACTATATTGAAAAATGTTTTTGAGCATAAATGATGTTCTATTACATAAATACGGTTTTTATGGGTATGCATTTTATTTTATGCAATTAAATACATTTTTCTGAGAAGGTGGCAAGGTTGTTAGCCCCACGCACAAGCCGCCTTTACCCCAACAGATACCCCACGTACTCATTTCTGTTAGAGGCTGGGTCGATTCCAGGGCCATAGTGCGACCGGAAGGATTCAGTCAATGAAAAAGTCCAATGACATCATCGGCTTCTAGCACAGTGCCTCAACCAACTGCGCCATCATACAGACTATTGTCTCCTGGGTTGTGATGCCGTGTAGTCTGGTAGAATTTTGCCAGTGTTTCAGAGAAACCTGCTCCCTTCATCTTCATTGTATATAAATGCAGAGATAACGGAGGTAGCATGTTCCTGTGAAATTGTCGGTGCTTTTCTACCAGACTACACGGCGCCACATACCAGGAGACAGCTCCACTTTCTAATCGTCTATCCAGATGGGGGCCTAAAATGGATAATTTTGAAATTTAAGGCGGACCGTACGTATTTTAAGCAATCAAAAGTGTATTTTCATTAAAATTAAAACACCATTAAGAATACGTCACATTTTTCTAACATCAGCGTCAAAATATATTTTAATTATTGAATTTAATACTTTATTGCATCGTTACCTTTGCTGGCCTAAATTTTACCTTACGATTCAGAGATAGCAAGCCGTTGTGGGCCTTCAGGTCTGTGACGAAAAACATTTTATATAGAAAAAGAATCTTGTACGCTGAATCAGATTATATTCAATAGCTGGAATAACATCAGTGAGAAGGGAGTATAAAATGAACTGGATGGTTGCGAGTTTGAAACCGTTAGTCCCAAATGTGCCCATTTTTATTTGCTCAGCGTTATATGTCCAGGAAAGGAAAACAAATGCTTGTTCTCGATAGTTTTCTCCATACCAGCGGGAATAAACTTCTCTGCTTTCGTGTTAACGATTAAGCACGAACCGCAACTGGTATACAAAAGCAGAGATAAATGAGGTAGCATGTTCTCCTGAAATTGTCGGTGTTTTTCTACCAGACTACACGGCGCCACATACCAGGAGACAGCTCCACTTTCTAATCGTCTATCCAGGTGGGGACCTAAAATGGATAATTTTGAAATTTAAGGCGGACCGTACGTATTTTAAGCAATCAGAAGTGTATTTTCATTAAAATTAATTCCCGAAGTAGCAGGCTTGAACTTCAGAAATAAAAAATGATAACATTCTATGTAAAGGGTAGATGTTCTTAGCATCTCTGCACATGAAGCAACAATAAAGCTGGTTCGCCGTCTCCATCCCTCTAGCCAACGCTCTCAAAGTTATAGTCTGAATTTAAACGACGCAACGTGAACGTGCACAATAACACTAGACATTACCTAACCTAACTTACGCTCACAAAATCAATACTTCCGAACTAACCAAGATCGGTTCCCTGCTCGCACGTATCACTTACGTAAAAAATTGTTCCTTTCTAGCAATTCCTGATCTTTATGCTCTAAATTGCTCTACGTGCAATCAGTTCTCAGCGACAGAGCGAGGTTCGGTTCTCTAAGCTGATAAAGATATATGTACAAAATAAAAATCAGTATTTATAAAGCACGCTACAGTACCCATCATTACTTTAGGTACATATCTTTATAGCATGAAACAGTTTCGAAATTAATATTAATAACGTGTTTTAAATTTTAAATCCTAGGTGCAGACGTGCACTGGTCGGGGTCCAGAGGAGAGAAGTTTCGCCTGAAACGTTGCTCCTCAACTACCAGACTGCTGACTGAAAGGATCATCGTTTTTTTTAAAGCTAATTAATGCTCAGTTAGTCAAATTTTATTTTTTTCGCAATTTATGGAATCAGAAGTTTCATAGTCATTATTTTAAAACGTTCCATATTCCGTGCTTAAATTAGATTTATAAAATATGTAAACAACCAACAAATACACTTAAATTTTATGTTGTATTTTTATTTATAATATTTTCACCAAAATGTTTCGGCCGGTAATCCGGGCTCTACCACGGTCATGTTTTTGAAGTGCATCACATCACATTAGTTCTGGATTAAAATTCGCCATATTCGCTGCATACATCACTCCACAAACACTAAATAACTTTATCGTCCACCATTTTATAATTATCCATTCTCATCCCATACTGTATCACATTACTATTCAAAAGTAAACATTTTAACCGAAATTGTATATTTTTAATATTATGGAGTGATTGTGACTCATTTAACTATAATTGTATTCTTGCATCAAAAACATCATCCTGAAGATGGCCGGATAACAGGTCGAAACATGTTGTTGAAAATATTGTAAATAAAAATGCACCATAAAATTAAAGCACATTTGTTGGTTGTTTTTTACACATTATAAATTTCGTAGCCGTGTTTATACGAAACCGCTGCTTGTTCCTGTTCCAAGCCATATAAATCCAGTCCATAAATTTTAATCCTGTCTCATGAACATCCACTTGAATTTGATCTCCAGTCTCACCCTAGGTCTTAGAGGTGATTCTTTCCAATAGGGGTTCTCTTCTCGCCGATGTGTGCTACATAAGCTGCTCATCACATATATAAAATTTTAACCATCATAACAATGTTGGACGAGATGTAAATATTATGTAGATACTTCTCACATAATTATCTGCTTCTTTTCTTACTTACTTCCTCTCAAGTCCAAATATTCTCCTGAACAACGCTCAGCCTATGTTCTATTCTCGGTTTGAGGGAGCAGTGATTATATCGAATTTTTTTTTAACTTTTCCTTTTTAGAAAGAAGATAGAACAAACCTTTCTGAACCAACTCATAGCGAGCATTGCACGCATTTTTTTAGTTCGTGGCTCGACAGCCCCTAGTGGGCCATGGCCGCCTCATTGTTGTGGTTTCGAGATCACACTCAGATACACGACACTCGGTAGGACTGCTGCAGACGAGCGATCGGCCCGTTGCAGAGACCTCTACCTGAAAATACATACAACATTCAAGAGACAACATCCATGTCCCCGGCGGGATTCGAACCCGCAATCCCAGCAAACGAGCGGCCGCCGGGATCGGCTTATTCCCAGTGTGTAGTTTGCTCTTAATTTCTTCGCGAATATGAAGTGTCTTTCCTAAGTATCTGACCTAATATCTTTACATAAACAAAGGATTATCTTTGAGTCCCGAATGGATGAATTGCACAGTTACTTTAAACTGCACCAAGAAGAAAGGCAATTCCAAATTTCTATGAAATAAAATTTTGGTCTATCACCATCACAAGAACGTAAAAAGCCAGACTAGTTTTAGCTGTGTCTCAAAGTACGCAATTAAAAGTTTTAACATTAGAGAAAACGGCACAATACAGCAACCCAGCTAGGGTGACCAGATTTCTAATTTTTCATTGAAAATTCTTTGTTAATATGTAACTTTGATGTCTGGGCTCTTTTTAGTTGAATTGACGAAACGTTCTTTATATATATATATATATGTTCAAAAGTTTACGCACTTAAGATCTTCTATAATCAATTGTCTTAAACTTTCCAAAACAATAATACTGTCAAGCTCTTTCTCTCCGAGTGGTGGTGACTGAAGTTATAATTAAATCATTCCATTTCTAAAGAATTCGCATATGTTTCATGCGACACCCTAAACTCACCGTTAAATCACTAAGGCTATACAGCGAAGCGAAGTTACTGAGGGCACAATCGCTGTGCAAGGCACAACTGCAATACTGTCGCATAGCTACAAACACACGTCTTCAACAACGTTACAGCTGCTACAGCCGCGTTTTAATTTGTTCGTTCACACTGTTGCAGTTAGGCGATGACATTTGAGGACAAGACCCAGTAAGATGTGAAATCTTCGTGGATAATAAATGTTCACAACAAGCAAAGAAATTTAAATATTTCGGTTGTGAAATTTCTTACGAAAGTGAAAAACATATTCAACAGAAACTAGCAAAATTTTTTCAAATGCTGGGAATTCTAAACAACATTTTTAAACGAAATCTGGTGCAGAAATTTTCAACACCTACAATATATAATGCACTATGTCTCCCCAGTCTTTTATACGGAAGCGAAATTTGGGCCCTTGGAAAAAAAAAAAAGGATAAAGAACGATTGATATCAATCGGGATGCAATTTTTCAGAAGAACAGCCGGGTACACCCTTTCAGACTACAAAAGAATGAAAAATGTTTGGAAGAGTTGAAAGTAGAACGATATGACGAGAGACTAAGAAGATTCAAAGCAAACTGGCTACGCCCGCTAATTACGTGAGTGTGCAGGTGCGGTGTGCAATTATACAAGCATAGAAGTACTCACTGATAGGTAAGCCAGAACTATTTCTTACGCTTACCTTGTCATTTCCTTCCTGATTTAGGAAATTATATACGTTACAGCACATAGCTTCTCTACTGATATAATCCGTAGCAAATGAAAGGCCTGTTACGAACAGAAAACTTAAGCATTCCTCATCCTCTTTTTTCACTCACGAAATCTGGTTACCCTAAACAGGACAGGAAAAGTTTTCAACGCTATTTACTATCTGCTAAAAGATTATTAAGAACGGAGTAACGCAAACAATTTCGGGAACAATGTGAAAAAAATATGTTCGAATGGTATGGACACGTATATGCATGCAGGCTAACAGATGGCCTAAGCGAATAATGACCTGGTCATCAGAAGGAAGACAACAACGAGGACGACCCGAAGTAAAGTGGGATAAGGAAGTTGATTGGGTGAATTAAAATCAGACGAAGCAATTAACCGGCAGCTATGCAACTGAGAGTCAGTAACCGGTGGAACACTGGAAAATTGATATGTATAAAAAAATCTACCTTCTATTGACCACAAAGATGGAAAGCAATTGCAAAAGAAAAGTGGAATAGACGTTGGAATAATTATTGTTGACCGAAAAATGTCTGCATTGATAGACGAATCAACAATCACTGGCGAAAGATCTGTTTCAACTGAATATCTTAAAAGCTCCCTAAATGCGAAAGAAGAAATAATTTTCTCGATTTAACTGATCTTGAAAGTCGGAAGGTATCATTAGGAAGGTTTGGACATATAAAGAGAATGCCAGGGAACAGATTAGCACAGAGTTGCATAGAATTGTAACCAGAGGGAACACGAAGGAAGAGAAGACCAAAGAAAGTTGAATGGATGGAATAAGATGGAGTGTGACTACCCATGGACTGACCGAACAGGATACTGGGGAGAAGGACGTGAGGAGAAACTTAGTTTTGGGTCAGGAAAACCATTGTACAGTGGACAGTCTTTGGTTAAATGAAAACCGAAGAACAAATCCGAAAGCTTTTACCTAACCAATTGACCTTTGAAATGCCTTTATTCATACGGCCTGGCTCAAAGTCATTTTAGGAAAAACATGATTTGCTTAGCGTGTGATGGTGGTAGGGTCGCGGTGAGCAGGAAATCTGGAGTTGGAAAAGGGTGTCAGGATAAACCGTGACAAACTAATCTTATTATTGGTTACTGTCTGCTTCGTCTATATGAGCTGGGCGTTCGTGTCTGTCTTGCTAATGCAAATCGCTTTAATAATCTGAGGAGATTAATCGACACAATATATACCTTCTTCAGTCATCACAAAAAAGCAATGATGTATACACTTTGGCTTTACGCTCAAGAGTACAATTAACAACAATTTAGGCTACCATTTATTTTAAATAGTTTTCTATCTGAATCTGCAGCATTAAATGGATGTTTTGCATTAATTACTCATTTTAAAGAAACATCTGCCGATTAATGTAGAACGACCAATAAACAAAACCAAGTAACGGACTAATCGGAGTATGGAGTTAATCGAATTCATGAAGACAGGGATAGAGCGAGAGAGGTGTTTTATCTAGCGACGCTGTCAGTTGGTGAGACTGTCAAGAGTCTGTGATAGATGAATTAAGGTGTATAAAGGGCGCGTGGAAAAATACTAACAGGGGGAAAAAGAAGTACACAGAGAAACACCTTTCACAGTGCCATTCTGCACATCACAAATCCCACACTGACTGTCATGACACCGAAACCGGGCCTCCATGGTGTGATCGAATTTGTCAGTAATCTAGCATTAATACACGAAATGTTGAAAGGGATGATGAACCTGTCTCTAACAACAGCAGGAGCAGTTTGGCAGGAAAGCGCGTGCGAAAAACTGATTAAAAGAACAGTTTGGGTTAATGGAACACTGAACGAAAAATCAGGAGAAAAGGAAAGACAAGATGTCAGAAGTATCAGGCAGCATTAATCACCAAGCACTTGTCTTAACAAACAGTACAATAATAATAATTATTGATAGACTGCAGTCTGTTAAAAGCATATATAACAGACAGTCCCGCGGCTTTGATGTCTTTGCATCGTATCGAAAATAGACAGATGGAAAAGAAAAAGTAAGTTACAAGTCAATTTTGTCTGCAGAGTGAAATTTTAAACCCGGAAACACGGCCTGAAGATAAAGAAACGAACGTGAGATGTGGTGAAGGGAATATTAACACGCGTATTCATGATTCCATCTGTAATAGGTAGGGCAATTTTTTTATAGTATTCCACAAGAAATATTTATCTTCGCAAAAAATCGTTCAGACGGCTTCTGGGACCCACCCATCCTCCTACTGAATGGGTACTGGGTTTATTTCCTGGAGATAAACCGGCCGGGGCGTGAAGTCGACGGCTGAACGCTATGTAGTGCCGAGGTTAAGAATGAGTGGAGCTATGCCTCTACTTCCCCCATATGCCTTCAAGGCATGTATGTGGACAACTTTACTTTTTCCTTTACCTCTTCCAATAATATCTTTATGGAAGGGGGGGAGGACGTGATTTCCTGTCGTCGTGGCTCGTTTATCATATTCAGTGGACACCACAGATCATGTAGCATGGCAAAAAGTGAACGAAGGTGCCGTGCTATAAACGTTATTATTAAGCTAAAAAATGAAACTTCTAACAAGAAATATTACTGCTGCGAAGTTTATCAGACTCAACAAATCACCACTCTGCATACGGAATGCTACGCTGTAGGAAAGTTCGTGGTCTGTGCACCTCTGTGCACCGCCGCTCGGCTGAAGGCCCGCAGACACGACACGCAGCGCAGGATAAAGACTATGCGCGGAGACAAAAGCGGGACGGACGTCTGTTGATAACGTAGAAGTTCACAAGTATAAACTCGGTAGTGTTCATTACACATTCAGCGCATGCTTTCGTAAAAATTCTCGATGAAGGGCGCAAACGGCGTAGACAGTACAATACAAATGCTCAACTGCGTAATTACTCAGTCCATTTAACTCTAAGGAAATAATGCATAGAAAATTCAGATGTGTGATTTAGATCACCTACCCATATTACTGTTAATTCGATTATTTAAATTAATACAATAAGAACGTCAATGTGGCATTAATAATTTAGTTAGTCACAGAAATAAACACGAAAATGGTGCTTACTTCATTGTTGTAACATTCACATATGTTTTGCCATTGTCATATTACAGTACAGTATAAGATATATTATGAAACATACTTCTGGTACCTCCCTCTTGAAACCATGCTTAAGCAACTCTAATAATAAGGGGTGAAGATGCCATTGCAATGTATTGCTATTAGATGTTTTGTGTTGGAGCCTTTGCAATATTTTTAAGACTACAAACCTGAATTTTGCATAATGTGACTTCATTTAAGTTACTAGCTTAAATCCTGTCTCCCTTGAACGTTAACAGTTACCAAGCAGAGAACTGGGTGATAAGCTTCACGTTCCGCCCAACGTTTGGTGAACCCCCGGCTAGTAGTTGCCCGTACGAACCACATAGCAAAATTAGCCTGCTCGTACCATGCATACACAGTGCGATCCTTAAGTTTTAGTAATGATTATTTTAAAATAACAGAACTAGAGTGATCTATCGGCCAACCCACCAGCTAAAACCAACATCCGTTCACACACCGAGTTTCGTTCATCTTCGACAGTGTACGACTTATAACTTGTCTTGTAAAGTCAGTTTTCTTTACACGTCATGGATGGCGGAAATGAACAGAGGGTTGCCATATAATTTTTTTTTGGAAGCCGGTCTATCTGCAACAGAAACACTAGTGTTGGTGCAAAAGACTTATGGGAATGTGGCTCTGAACCGATCAAATCTTTTTAGGTGGTATTCCCGATTTCGAGAAGGAAGGGAGGTGGTAGAAAATGACGAACGAGGTGGCCGTCCAAAATAGACTCGAACTGAGGTAAACATTGCTGTTATTGCTTATTTGGTCAAAATGACCATCGAATCGCATCAAGAATGATATCAGAATCTTTGAACATCCCCAAGACTGTAGTTCTTCGGATTCTGAAAAAGGATTTGGGAAAGATAAATTTGTGTGTACGTTTTGTTTCACACTCCTTGACACATGAGCAAAGGGAAGATCGAGTCACATCTTGCCAAGACATTATCGCGATGGCTGATGCAGACAAAAATTTTTTAAACAAAATTATTAAGGGATATGAGACCTGGTGTTTTGACCATGACCTCGAAACAAAGCGACAGTGTTCTGAATGGGTTGGTAAGACATCCATTCGGCCCAAGAAACTGAAATTCCAAAGGTCCCACATCAAGACCATGTTGATAATTTTTTTCGACTCTCAAGGAGCAGTGCACGAAGAATTATACCAGAGGGAAAAACAGTAAATGCAGTATTTTATAAAGGAGTAAAGGATCAACTCCTGAAGCACATTCGACGGGTTTGTCCAGCTGCGTTCTGCTCTCGAGATTTCTTGTTGCACAATAATGCGCCCGCCCAAAAAGCTGCAAGTGTTTGCCAATTTTTGACCCAAAAAATGTTACAACCCTTTATCACCCTCCGTACTCTCCAGATTAATCTCCCCCATACTATTTTCTGTTCCCCAAGTTGAAAATGAAGTTAAAAGGACCCCACTTTGTGGATGTTGCTGAGATCCAAGAAGCCGTAACTGATGAATTAAAGAAGGTCCAAAAATAGGAATTTTCGGCAGATTTTCAGAAACTGTACGACGGCGCAAAAGTCTGTATATAGGCCAATGAAGCTTATTTTGAATTTAAAAAAAAAAGTTTGTCTTCGATTTAAAAAATAATCAGTCCTAAAACTTTTGGACCGCACTGTGTATTCTTAAAATCGACACATCAACCAAAAAAATGCACCTAATAAAACATAATTCATTCCAGTGAGGGCAGTACAATACCTAGGGTAGTGTGTTGGACTGGTAATGTGTCGAAACATGTAGGAGTTTCATAAAGGTAAAGCAATCCCATTACAGGCCTGGAGTGGCCCAGAGGATTCTTAGGAAGTTAAGCTTCCCAGATTTCGTGACAACGGCACAGGATGGTGGTAGGTTGTCAGCCTTAAGCAACGGCCGTCTTTACCCTCAGGAAATACTCCTGGTACTCATTTCTGTTAGAGGCTGAGTCGACCCCAGGGCCATAGTGCATCGGAA
>Ga0123357_10011289_pt1 | contig 11441 bp, 14 predicted proteins | sample TergutEmb28metaG_FD_89873 | JGI IMG/M metagenome (GOLD analysis project Ga0123357, IMG submission 89873) | Embiratermes neotenicus P4 segment gut microbial communities from Petit-Saut dam, French Guiana - Emb289 P4 | ecosystem: Host-associated > Arthropoda: Insects > Digestive system > Gut ...
AGTCATTGATGCCGAAATGTTGTTTGAAGAACCATTCACTACTTTCCACACCGAAGGCATTGCCGGATTATTCAATGAAGAAAAAACAACGGAAATCCTCACCATCTTACGTCGAATAGACGCGAATTCAGCAGCATAAAGTGATATTAATTAATATAATACAGCTTTTCAAATGAAAATTTGGCAAGTTTTTAATTGCTATGCAGATAGGTTGCATAATTGAGTTTTACCTTTGCTTCATAATATTAAACAAATAAATAAAGAGACAAATGGAAAATCAATTTTATGCCACGTTTTACATTGCAGGATTCACTTATTGGAACGGCTTAGATGTTTTTGATGAATTAAAAATCGGAACGCCAATACGATTAGAAGTTGAGCCAACTAATGGGCATGATCCAAATGCTGTGAAAATTCTATATCAGGATACAATGTTAGGATATATTCCTCGGGATCAGAATGAAGAAATATCAAAATTTCTTCAATTGGGCTATACTGACTTATTCACCACAAAGATCAATAGAATAAATCCAGATGCTCATCCTGAAAAACAGATCAGTGTTGTGGTCAAGATAACCAAAAAAGAAAAATGAAATTTTAATATAAGAACATTATGGATTATTATTATGTAAACAAAAACGCTCAATCAACAGGTGAGCACGAAGTACATCAAAGTACATGTAATTACCTTCCAGACTCAAACAATCGAATCGGATTAGGTTATTTTTCGAGTTGTGTGGAAGCTTTGAGAGAAGCCAGAAAATATTATAATAATGTTGATGGCTGTTATTATTGTTGTAAAACTTGTCATAGAAAGTAATTGAAGCCAATTATTTATCATTAAAACATTAGTACAAAATGACAGCACAAGAAATTATACAAGACATCAATAATCATTTGACGAATAGCTCAAAGCAATACTATGGTGATTTCTATATTGGGATTACAAACGATATAAATAGACGACTGTTTGTGGAGCATAATGTTTCTCAAAATAATCATTGGTGGATTTATCGTGCAGCCAATAACGATACAATAGCGAGAACCACCGAAAAACATTTTTTAGATAAAGGCATGAAAGGTGATACAGGTGGCGGTGGAGCTGATTGTGTATATGTATATTGTTATGAAATATCAAACTCAACTATTGAATAAATATGAATTACAACGTTTACGATTTAGGCCAGTTAAAAAGAGGCGATAGGGTTCAAGTTTCCTTATCGGGCAATGCAGCTAATGTTCGTTTAATGGATAGCTCAAACTATCAGAGTTACAGAAACGGAAGAAGTCATCGCTACGCAGGTGGGCTTGTAAAACGCTCTCCAATCGTTCTTGGCGTCCCAAATTCAGCTCATTGGTACGTAACAGTCGATTAGCCTATGCTTTAAGAAAGGAAGGACTAAAAGTATGGTATGATGAATTTGAGTTAAAAATAGGTGATAGTTTAAGACGAAAAATTGATATGGGATTATCCAGAAGCAAATTTGGTATTGTTGTTTTATCAAACAATTTTATTAGAAAGGGTTGGACAAATTACGAACTTGATGGGATTATTACCAAAGCCAATACTGGAGAACAAGTGGTTTTACCAATATGGCATAACATTACCAAAAAAGAAGTTATTGACTTTTCACCTTCTTTAGCTGACAAGTTGGCAAGAAACACTTCTTCCTATACCGTAGAAGAGATTGCAACAGAAATTGCCGAACTAATAGGAGGAATAGAATAGGGTCAACGCCAAAATTTGAGGGGGAAAATAAAACTGTATTTTGAAACTTGTGTGCAAATTGTGTATCCCTATCAATCAAAAAAGGACTCACAATCCCTTGTAAGTCCTTGATTCTTATGTGGGCGTTGAGGGATTCGAACCCCCGACCCTCTGCTTGTAAGGCAGATGCTCTGAACCAGCTGAGCTAAACGCCCTCTAAAAAAGTGATGCAAAAGTAATACTTATTTTTGATTGTGCAAAATAATATCCGAATTTATTTTTATCTTTCTTAATCTATGGTTTATTTTCTTGCACAAAAGAATTTAGAAACTGAGATTGGAAAATTGCTATCAATTTCTCTTTCACTTGTTTCATATCTACTTTTGCATTTATTTCTTTTTCAAGCGATGTGACGCCCTTATCCGTAAATCCGCAGGGATTGATTAATCCGAAATAAGACAAATCGGTTGAAACATTCAGCGCAAAGCCGTGCATCGTCACATAACGACTGCTTTTAACGCCAATCGCAGCTATTTTACGCGCTTTTCGCGGGTCTCCGGCATCAAGCCAAACGCCGGCAGCGCCGGCAAGACGTTCGCCAATAACCCCATATTGGTCTAATAACCGAATGATTACTTCTTCTAAAAAGAAGATATACTTTTTTAATCCCATATTGAATGCCTCCAAATCCAGTATCGGATAACAGACTAATTGTCCGGGTCCATGATAGGTAACATCTCCTCCCCGGTCGACGGGATACAATTCCACCTGTTTTTCTTTCAATGCAGTTTCTGGGAATAGGAGATTGGATATTGAACCGTTTTTCCCAATCGTGATTACGTGCGGATGTTCGCAAAAAACAACGACGTTTTGCGTTTCCTCTTGTTCCGATTTTTGACGGATGATTGCTTCAAACCATTCCTTCTGTTTTTGAAAAGCTTCCGAATATGGGATAAGTCCCCAATCAACAAAAATCATGTTCCGCTTCATTTTTTCTTTTCTTTTTTCTTTACATCGAAGTCAATCGGCATTATATTCGACATTAATGATGTTATTTTTGCTTGTCGCTTCAAAAGATAGGCGCTGGGCTTCGACGAATTGAATTCTCTCGGATTAGGGAGTGAAGCCGCTATTAATGCCGCTTCCGGAACGGTCAGCTCACCGGCGCTTTTTTGAAAATGCGCTTTTGCCACCGCTTGTGCGCCGAAAATCCCATCGCCCATTTCTATGGAATTTAAGTAAACCTCCATGATGCGTTCCTTCCCCCATACAAACTCGATCAAAACGGTGAAGTAGGCTTCAAGACCTTTCCGAATCCAGGAACGGGCAGGAAAAAGAAAGACATTTTTTGCGGTCTGCTGGGAAATAGTACTTGCTCCCCGCAGTCGCCTGCCGGCTGCCGCTTCTTGTTGAGCTATTTCTATTTGCTCAAAATCAAAACCATTATGTACAAGAAACAGGTTGTCTTCCGATGCAACAACCGCTTGAACCAAATTGGGTGATATACCGGACAGCGAAATCCATTGATGCTCGATTTGAATCTTTCTTTTTCCCTTCAACTGCTCAATCGATCGGGTCAGCATCAAGGGCGTATAATAAACCGGAACATATTTGTAAAGGAGTACAAAAAGCAAACTCAGGATAAAAAGTGTTAAACACAAATTTCGTATCCACCGTACAATTCGCAGCAATCCTTTTTTTATCCGGCTATAATCCATCATTCACTCCTTATAAATTCAATAAATAGAACTTTTCCTGTGCCTGTCAAACATTCTCCTCTTTTATGCACTTATTCTTACAAAGATACATCTTTTTTTAGTATCTTTGGCAATTATTAAATAAAAACGAATGAAAACAGACATTGAAATAGCAAGAAGCATCGAGCTCAAAAAAATCAAAAGGATAGCTGTCGATATCCATATTCCGGTAGATGAAGTTTTAAATTACGGGAAATATATTGCCAAAATTCCTATCAATCTGATTGATGAAAAAAAGGTAAAGAAAAATAATCTGATTCTCGTCACGGCGATTACTCCAACCAAAGCCGGTATCGGGAAAACAACCGTTTCCATCGGTTTAGCTTTGGGCTTAAACAAAATCGGGAAAAGAGCGATTGTCGCCTTACGGGAGCCATCGTTGGGTCCCTGTTTCGGGATGAAAGGCGGAGCAGCCGGCGGAGGCTATTCGCAGGTGTTACCAATGGAAAATATCAATCTGCATTTTACCGGCGATTTTCATGCAATTACTTCAGCACACAATATGATAACCGCTTTGCTGGATAATTACCTGTATCAAAACCGGGGAGTTTCGGAGAAGCAACTCAAAGAAGTTTTGTGGAAAAGAGTTTTAGATGTGAACGACCGTTCCCTTCGCCGCTTGGTTACCGGCTTGGGAGGTACGGCCAACGGGATTCCTGCGGAAACAGGATTCGACATTACCGCCGCTTCCGAAATCATGGCGATTCTTTGCCTCACAACGAGCATTGATGATTTGAAACAACGCATTGGCGATATTTTACTTGGATTTACTTACGACAATCAACCGTTTACCGTAAGAGATCTGGGGATGGAAGGCGCAATTACCGTGCTGTTAAAAGACGCCCTTAATCCGAATTTGGTGCAAACGACCGAAAATACGGCAGCATTTATTCACGGCGGTCCTTTCGGAAATATTGCTCATGGTTGCAATTCCTTGCTGGCTACTAAAATGGCGCTGACTTTCGGCGATTATGTCGTTACCGAAGCTGGATTCGGCGCCGATTTAGGCGCTGAGAAATTCTTCAATATCAAATGTCGTAAATCGGGCTTACAACCCAAACTGACGGTTATCGTGGCATCGGCGCAAGGCTTGAAAATGCACGGCGGAGTTCCCGTTGAAAATATAAAGTCGCCTAATCCCGAAGGGATACGAAAAGGCTTAGCCAACTTGGAGAAACACATTGAGAATATGAATAATTTCGGACAAAGCATTGTTGTGGCTTTCAACCGGTTTACCGAAGATACGGAGGAGGAAATCGCTTTAGTAAAACAATTCTGCGATTCCAAAAGCGTTGGATTCGCTGTCAACGAAGCGTTTTCCAAAGGTGGGGCGGGCGCTGTCGATCTGGCAAATGTCGTTGTTGATGCCATAGAAAGGAATCCGTCCCAACCGTTGCAATTCACTTATTCCGACCAAGACGCCATCAAAATAAAAATAGAAAAAGTGGCTAAAAACATTTACGGAGCGGAATTTGTAACATTCAGCGAACAAGCCAATAAAATGTTGAAATTAATCGACGCGATGAACATCAATGAATTTCCTGTTTGCATCGCCAAAACGCAATATTCTTTCTCCGATAACGAAAAAGCGTATGGCGTTGCCAAAAATTTTGAATTTAAGATCAATGACATTGTGATTAACAATGGCGCTAAATTCATTGTAGCTATTGCCGGTCAAATCATGCGAATGCCGGGGCTTCCGAAAGAGCCTCAAGCCAAGCAGATTGACATTGTGAATGGGTATATTGAGGGGCTTTCGTAGCAACCAGCCAATTTACATACAGCATTATGTTGCTATAGCATTCAAGCGGGAGTTAAATTTTACTTTTCCAATAATTCTTTTACCTGCTTTTCAAGATCAGGTAGATAATTTACGATAATTAACCACAAAACATCTTCGGATACACTATCATATCCGTGTATGATACGATTCCGTGTATCAACAATCTTGCGTGATGCCTCAATTGGAAACTGCGGGTCAATTTTCAAAATTCTGCTCATTGCTTCGCCAATGATTTCAATATTCCGCTCAACTGCCTTACGGGTTTTCAGATCTTTTTGAAATTCGATAAAATTCCGCTTTTCCGGTAAAAAATCAAATATTTCACTGATTGACTTTTCAATATCTGTCAAAAACATCTTTATCTCTTTATTCTCCCGCATAAATCAATTGTTTAGAATTATCAATTTCCTGACGAAGATAATCATTTCTAACGGATTTGTTTTCAAGCAAATCAATAGGGCGATTAAATAAATCCTGCAATGCAAATTTCAAGTTAAAATAACAGTCGGCGTATTCTAACGGGTTTGCTGAGTTAATGTCAACAATCAAGTCAATATCGCTATCAGGATTGAAACGGTTCGTCAAAACAGAGCCAAAAGCATACAATGACTTCACTTTGTTTTGAAAGCATAATTGCGTTAATACATTCTTGTAAGCGTCGAAATACATCTCTATACGTTTGAATATTCTACATTAATAATGCAATCACTCGTGCAGGAACGCCATCGGCATTGACCGTATGTAGCGGCAGGGCGCATAGCAAGAATGAATCGCTACCGATTTCTTCCAGATTACAAAGATTTTCAAGCAAAATGGTACGATTGGTTTTTAAGAGGGTGCGATGATTATGCAACTCGGCGGCGGCGTCCTCCAGTTCATCGACCGTAACCGGATCAAATGACGGGGCATCCATACCAATCCCTTTGAGTGCATGTTGGTTCACCCATTCCACTGCTTCTTTCGAAAGTACCGGAAAGTCGCGGAAGTAATCCGGGCTTCCCCACAGCTTGCCCTGTCCGGTAAGAAACAATAGAAAGTCCACCTCATTCAGGCAATCGCCTTTTTCCTCTATAAGCGACACCGGGATTTCCGCACCTTTGCCGAGTTTACGACAGTCGACAATCAATGCCTTACCCACAAACTGTTCGATAGGGTATTCGTCTAATGTTACGCCATCGGCATAGAGATGCGCGGGGGCATCGAGATGCGTGCCGGTATGCGAGTAGAGGCTTATTAGTGTTTCCTTAAAACCATATTCGTCGTAACTGCACGCTACCTGCAGCGTTGGCGCCGGCGTACCCGGATACATGGGCATGTCTTCGGAGATAGGATGTGTAAGATCGATAATTTTCATAGATGACCAATGGATATTATTTTTTTGTAACTTATTTCAATATAACTCGATAAAGCGAATTGCGCGCAGCCATGAAAAGTGTGTTACCGTCTTTGCCGCCGAGGATGATGGAAGCCGGGCGCTCGGGTGCTTCAATGGTGCGGATATATTTTCCGTCTTTGTTGAAAACCAACACATGACCGGCAATCACATACACATTGCCTTCCCTGTCGGTGACGGCTCCGAAATCGCCCTGTTCAATAAAATGCGTCAGATGGGTTAATGTTCCATCCGGTTCCACCTGCATGCGAACGGTTCGTTCACCATATTCATCCGTTCCATAGAAAGGGCGCCCGGGTATGGCTTCCGCTATGGAAGACGAACGGGCCAGATCGTATTGTTCGGGGATGATGGTGACGCCATCGGGAGCTACAAAACAATAGTCGGGCACAAAGAGGGAAATCTGATCGAAGTCGTGCGAATCCCTCCACCGGTTGGAAGCATACAGCGCTTTCGCTACGGGTTGCACCGTTCCCATCTTGACCTTAGGTAGTAGCCGTATCGTTTCGTCCGGATTTTGAGGGTCGATGGAATATACCCAGGTAGCAAAGCCGTTATTTCCCCATTTACTGAACGATGTCCCGTCGGCATCGGGCAGAACGGGAACCGTTTCCTGTTTGCCGTCGATTAAATAGCCGGGCTGTGGATTGTAGCGGAAGACTACCAGCAGGTTGTCCTTCGTGTCGCAAGCCAGGGCAAGCGGCGGCCAGGGATAAGCGCCTATCATGGAAAGGGTGTTTTTCTCAGCATCCCACTTGTATATCCGGCGCATCCGTTGTTCGCAAAAGTAAACATTTCCTTTGCTGTCGCGGGTCAAACCTTCCGCAAATTCAAAGCCGGTAGCCAAACGTTCTGCTTTCCCCGGCGTTTCGGTGAGCGGCGTTATCCGTTTTTCATCACCTCTGATCTTCAAATAGGTAAATTCCCAGGGACGCACTTCCTGACCGGTATTGATATCGTACATGGTGAGGTCGATCGTAAACTTCTGCTGGGCAAAATTATGAACATTGAAGAACTCCACGTTTTCGCAGTTCCAGGTTCGAATAGCATACGGCGAAGGTGTAACCAACCGGATGACACGGAAAAGGTAGAGGTCGGCAAACTGCATATCGCGGCAATTCTCCAGTTCCAACTCCTGACAGTCCACGCCTTCGCGGCTTTCGATCTCGAACTGCATGGCGTAAACTTTCCAGTTCGACACCGTATTAAACCGTGCTTCGTTCCTGACGTGATGCTCTACCGACAGGGCGTAAATCCGGGAAGGCGTCGAGGTATTGCTGACGTAAACGCCGTTTGCAGCATACGAATTAGCCGTCCATATATCTTTGAAGACGCCTCCGCCACCGTTGGTAATCCAAAAACTCCAGTATTGATTATCCCACGCTTGATCCACACCCTGCACAGCCACCGGATTGCGAGGCGAACTTATTTCTCGTGAGCGGGGAGAGTAGGGAATAGCATCCTGCGGTCGCCACATCGTGCCGTGTCCTCCGATGAATTTCACGTCATTCATGTACGAACCGTTACCTGCCATCCATTTGCAAGCGACGGCACGGTAGTTGTAGGCGCCTGTATTCAATCCGATTCCATTCACGATGTTCTTTCCGCCTGCCGGTGTTTCGAGTAACGGGACGGGCGCTCCGAATCCGCTGAAAGCCGGAGTACTTTCCTTTATCATCAGTTGAGTCGAGATAGGATTCAGTCCTATCAGCTTGGTATTAGCTTCCAAAGTCAAGGTTCCCGATAAAAGATAATCACCTTGCGGCACATAAACCGTTTCGTATTTGCGGACAGCGTCCCTGAAGACCGGCGTATCGTCGGTTTGTCCGTCGCCTTTGGCTCCCAAATCCCGGATATTTACCCAAGCGCTTACATCGGGGAGAGCAGGAATGTCGTTTTCGGGCAATCCGGTTTCTTTTGCAGTCAACGGTTCTAAATCGGCTACGGTCTTGACTTCGCCTAAAGCCCCCATTTGCTCCAGATAGATTCCGTGAAGAAATGTTTTAACCCGGTAATTGGCACCTTTTCCTTCGGTTTGCGTTTGGCTTTTCCGGTAATAGGCAAGCACAGGAACATTCCTGCAAACCACGTTACGGAGGCTAATCTGGTTCGTTGCATTTTGTTCGTTACTTATAACGATGCCGGTCTGCTTCACATTCTCGAAGACACAATCTTCCATATAGAGTTTATCGGGATAGTCGGGCTCAATCTCTACCACAACCGGGACATTCTTTGCCGACAGGCGGACAATCGTCAAGCCGCCTTCTTGTGAACGGATGGCCGCTTTGCGTTGTCCTTCAAAGAAGGTATTCACCATCATCATCTGCCAGCCCGGAGAAGTCTTGGTTGTATAGATTCCATAGTCGCCTCCAAAGAAGCGAACATTCTCCATTTCATTTCCGACATCGAAAATTCCGGCTTTCCCATTCCCAATGTAGATATCCACATTGGACACAAAGCTATGTTGGGCAAAATGCGTGCGGAGGGCCACAGCCTGAGGATTTCCGTCTTCTATCTTCAGGTCGATATTGGAAATAGCGCTGTAAAATGTTCCGGCTCCGGCATCCCGGATCGTACCGCCCGGCTCTACGAGAGCGCTTGTAAACCAGAACATGTAATTGGCTTTCCCTTTATCATCCGGCCGTTCTTCCTGATAGCCGGGCGAGTTTTTCCCCAGCACAATGAGTGGACGGGTTTTCCCATACCCAATCAGCCGTACGGCTTGAGGGATGTAAATGGTTTTACTGATTTTGTAGGTGCCTTCCGGAATGAAGACAATACCGAAATTGTACTGTTTCTTCACCTGGTTGATGGCCGACTGCAAGGCGTCGCTTACGTCGGTTTTGCCATCCGCTGTGATTGAAAAATGCTCGGGAGTGAAATATACAGCATCCCGATCATTTATTTGTTGCCGGTAAACAGAAACGCCTTTGGCAGTTGTAATACTTCCTGTTGCAGAAAAACAGCACAGGCTAAAAAGAATAACAATGATGAGTTTAAACGGGGGCATAGTATAATATTGTATTACTTGTTTTTCAGTCAATTTTATATTTTTGCGTATTGTTTTTATATATTTCATTTTCAATCCATTTTAAGCATTCTTCGGCTATCATTATACTTTGTTCATATTCAGCTTTTTCTATTTCTACATAATCACCTGGATATCTTGTCTGTATTGCATAATTGTATAATTTCAATACTTCTTTCACTTCATCAGTAATTTCAGTATACCTTTCTAATTCTTGCAATAATATAAAAAGATTATGTGTTTTTTCAGGATCAACTCCATAATATATTAATAACCCTTTTAACCCCTTTTCAGCAGCTTGTTGTGCCTGAAAGCATAAATCCTCATAGAAAATAAAGTCATTGCCGGAAGATTTTGCTAATTCCAAACTACTGCGTGCCCTTTTCAACCATTCTTCATAACTACTCATAGATGATTTTTCCTTCCTGTTTTATAGTTTTATATATATATCCTATATCGTTGTTTATTCGATAATATTTATCATAATCTATAGCAATAATATCCACTGGAATTGATATTTTTTTATTATAAAATTCCATATACAAATTATTCGTAATTTCTCTTTCATTTTTTAATTCTTTCTTTAAAATCAGAATATCAATATCACTATTATTTCTATAGTCCCCTCTCGCGTATGATCCAAATAATATAATTTTATCCGGAGCAACTGTTGAAACAATTGTTTTCACAATTAGCTCAATAAAAGGTACATTTTTATCCATAATTATAAATTTACCGATTGTTCTTATTTTCTCACAAAGTTAAGCCTTTATTTCCTTCAATCAAAATATTACTTCGTACATTTTTATTGCAATCCGGAAAAGGATAAGAAAAAGAGGCTTCTCTAAACCTTTTTCAGCAAAATCTCCCCTCTGTATCAGAGGCTTGGCGCCTTGCGCAACTGACCCCCAATGCCTTAGGTAAGGCGAGGGGGTTGCCTTGTACAAGGCAATGGCATTGCCTTGTACAAGGCAAACGCATCGAGTTGCACAAGGCAAACGCACCGAGATATACAAGGCAAACGCATTACCTTGTACAAGGCAAAGAGGGCCTGTGAAAAGCTACATTTGATTCATGAATGATTTCCTGGAATGAAAGAGTAGTCTATAAATTATTATAAAAAAATTGCAAAGACAAAAAATAAAAATTAAATTTGTACCGTATTTATTAACAGTGGTGCGTATGATATAAAAGCAATAGGCTAATAAGCATAAAATAAGACATATATAAAATAGCGTTTTGCTATTTATTCTTGCTTCTGAAAATTAGGAACTTTCAATATTCTACAAGAATAAGTTGTTAAATGTTCGCAGATATGCGGACTTAACTTATTTAGTAGAATTGGTCTCCTAATACCACAGAAGCGGATAATGTAAGTCCGCTTTTTTTATTGTCCAAACTTTCGGAAAATAATTTGTACTTAATTAATAATTAATAACTTAAAAAATGATTGTATGAGAACTAAAATTACAAAATTAGTGTATGTTGGAATTGCATGCTTTTGCATGGTATCTGTTTTGGGACAGGAAAAGGTTTCCAGTATAAGAATGCCCAGAAAAATGGCTCCCGTAAGGAATGAAACTAAACTTAGAGCGAGTGGAAAGCAACAACCGGACAGTGTAGTTGAGTATTATGATGATGGATATAAAGTTAACCCATATTGCAGTCTGTGCACCTCAAATCAGGAAAAATTGGCAAAAAATCAGTGATTTTCAGATAATTTTAGAGGGTTAAAATCCATAACTATATGATAATCAAAGGCAGTATTTGGG
>Ga0123357_10011290_pt1 | contig 11441 bp, 15 predicted proteins | sample TergutEmb28metaG_FD_89873 | JGI IMG/M metagenome (GOLD analysis project Ga0123357, IMG submission 89873) | Embiratermes neotenicus P4 segment gut microbial communities from Petit-Saut dam, French Guiana - Emb289 P4 | ecosystem: Host-associated > Arthropoda: Insects > Digestive system > Gut ...
CTACCGCACCGTACCATAACATGTTGAACTGTGCTGTATTGTACCATACTGTGCGTAAGTGTGCTGTACTGTACCCTACCGCACCATACCATACCATGTTGAACTGTGCTGTGCTGTACCATACCATACTGAATTGTGCGATGCTGTACCCTACTGCACCATACCATACCATGTTGAACTGTGCTGTACTGTACCATACCGTGCATAAGTGTGCTGTACTGAACCCTACCGCACTGTACCATACCATGTTGAACTGTGCTGTACTGTACCATACCGCACCATACCATACCATGTTAACTGTGCTGTACTGTACCATACCATACTGAATTGTGTGATGCTGTACTCTACCGCACCATACCATACCGTGTTGAACTGTGCTGTACTGTACCATGCCGTGCGTAAGTGTGCTGTACTGTACCCTACCACACTGTACCATACCATGTTGAACTGTGCTGTACTGTACCATACCATGCGTAAGTGTGCTGTACTGTACCCTACCGCACCATACCTTACCATGTTGAACTGTGCCCTACTGTACCATGCCGTGCGTAAGTGTGCTGTACTGTACCCTACCGCACTGTACCATACCATGTTGACTGTGCTGTACTGTACCATACCATGCGTAAGTGTGCTGTACTGTACCCTACCACACTGTACCATGCCATGTTGAACTGTGCTGTACTGTACCCTACCGCACCATACCATACCATGTTGAACTGTGCTGTACTGTACCATACCATGCGTAAGTGTGCTGTACTGTACCCTACCGCACCATACCATACCATGTTGAACTGTGCTGTACTGTACCACTTACTACAGGTGAGTACAGAAGGATTGTAAATGTATGCAGAATAACAATTGTGCCATGCCTGCACACTTTTTCTCTAATTAAGAAACATGGGTTAAAGTTTCCCTTGTGTTTAATGAAGGCATCACACCATGAAGACATGGGGCACTTGAGATGCAGCTCTTTTACCCTTGGCAAAAATGTTGCAGTATACATTGAATTGTCTGGGTCTGTCAGAGAAGAAAAACATTAGTATGCTCTAGCCAGGAATTGAACCAATTTCCCAGTAATCTACTTAGACCTATGAGAAATTGTATGGAGCAGCAAGTATTTAGTGGTTATACTCCAAATGCATACAGGAACACATGCAGGTTTAGTATAAAGCTGTCGTTACTGCTGTCCAATTTTAAGACAGTCATAAAGCTCTCCAGTAACAAATTTGAGAAAATCTGATTCATTTGTCATTTACATGTGGAGAGGCAGACAAAGAGGATGAAACAAATAATGTGTTTTTGCAAGTTTTCCTTAAAAAGTGCCAAGAACACCTTCTGGTGTTGCTGTCTACTTACTTGAACAGAGTGCTACTGTATTGGTAGCCTTCCTGTGGGCTTCTCATTATCTGGCCATTCACAGAGATGCTCAGTTGATCAGCAGTTGGCAGCACTTCCACATAGTTGTCATAATTGTACACTCTCACAGCCTGCAGTCAAAATGACACTGTTGCAAGATTCAGGATTCTCACAGCGGTGTTGCTGAAGATTCACAGCTTCTAGGATGTTACACCCTGTCATTGGGTAAGTAGTTGCATGTTTCAGTGGTTCATATTGTGTGTGTCTTCAGGGTGAAACTAAAGGCACTACAATCTCAATGACAGTATATCATCCCAGAATATTTGAACTTTCTTATTCTGTATGCATTAGTATATGCCACACTCATTTTTTAACCTCAGCACTATATAATGGTCAACCTGCTCCAGCCATTTTATCCCCTGGGGAAAAAGCCCCAGTACCCATTGAGTGGGAGGCTGGGAGGCCCCACAGCCAGTATGGATATTTTGGAGAAGAGAAATATCTCCTACTCCTGTCAGAATCAAACCACAATTTCTCAGTTGTCCAGCCTATAGCATAGTCACTATACCAAATGTGCTATCATAACTCTCATTTTTATGATGTCAAGAGATTTAGTAATCTGCGAAGAGTGCATAATTTGTTAACATTCTGATGCTTTGGTTAATTTTTAATAGTGATAGGTTAGGCTGATAGATCTGTATGTTATTTAGCTGTAACATTTGACTTGCAGATAGTCTCAAATGATATGAGCAGTCGGTCATTGGTGAACAGTAAGCATGTACATGGCCTGCTTCAAGTGGCTATTTTCCTGCACACGGAAGGAAGCTACCCAATAATACTAAAGGGTGTGTTGTACCATGGGTATAGAGAGATATTGTGCCAGGAAGAAAATGGTTAAAATCTGTGTTGTACCAGAGGGGATGTGGTGCTTTCCACCTTCTTGAGTAAGACTGCAAACCGAGGCTGTGAGGAGCAGTCAGCCGTGGCAACTGTGTAGCATGTAGGCACATGTGTGGCGAGGCTCAGTCCATCGAGTGTCCGGACGCTGTGTTCAGTCAGCATACAGGAGCCTGAAAGCGAGCCACATCAACATATTTGGATATATCCATTTATTCGTTTTTGCATACTGTGAATCCTTAAGGGAAAAACTGTTGGAAACAGAATAAGTCATCAATGCTTTTTAAATAATAAATGTCAGAGAAGTTCAAAATTTAAAAATTTAAGGAAATATGAAACTCAGTAATAAAAGCAGTATTAATAATATATGTTTTCCCTTCATTCTTACTGTACACCCTTGGTTGTAAAGACACTTGGTTGTAACGACACAAATTTTTCGGCCCCATCAGTTTCGTTATAACAGAGTTCAACTGTAACTGTTTTGTATTCAAGAAATTCCTAATTTGTTCTTTTCCAGAAAGGTTTACGTGTTGTCCATGTTTAATAGAGCATTCTATATCCAAGTTTACTTCTAATAATTTTACATTATTGTGTATTTCCATATTTTTGGTTGTCTATTAAATTTTACCACTTTACTATTAACACACGAGGAGGGCATTAGGTCATGTCTGTGGCAGACATTTCCTATCACAATATTTGTCTTTCTTCTTTTCTCCACACAATTACAGATATGCTTCATAGCTTCTTTAGAATTGTTGTTACTTGTATCATTAGCTCCACCCCCACTACCACAACATCCTCAATTTTCAGATTTTCAGTCTTTTCTTTCACAATGTCTGTAATAACACTCATTCTAGCACCTGGTTTTGCAAAACTTGATACTTCATAGGTTACACATAAATTATTTGCAGTTCAGCGGCACAATTTCTTGCTTAACTGTCTCCAGTTATCATGATTTTATGCTTTTTCCTTCTTCAGTTATTGAATCTTTGTATTTTCTGGCCGTGTTGCTTCTTGAAATTACTTGAAAATTTAGCTCTGTCTTCAAATGTTGTGTTTTTCATGCTTTCACTTTCTTCATTGAATTTGGTTAGTTAGCAGTTCGTACTTGTTTACAGTCTGTGGAATTAGCTGTGAAGTTCCTTTCTAAGTACCTTGATTTTTTATACCAGTTTGATGTAACATGAATCCAACTGCCTTCTAATGTTAAGCATTTTGTTTGCACACTATTGTTATATCTATTCCATATACTCAATGTATTCTGTAGAGATAATCCTTTCTCACGTAATTCTTCCTGTAATACTTTTATTACTTATTCACAGGAACTTAGTTCTAATTTTGCTTTATGAAGTTCTAATTTTACTTTTTCACAGCACTCACATGTGTTTTTACTCTTTTCACTAATTTTGCTCCCAATAATCAGAGCGGTGCTCACTGCATTTGTGCAACTGACCAAAGTGATGCCTTGAGTAAACATGTCATGGGGAACTTTCCCACCTTGAGCTGCAAATTTAGGAGTCAATATAAAACAAACATTTTATATTGGCGGTGTTGCTAAAGATTTGTATCGAGAGTTCGGGAACTACAAACTGAGAGACAAAGTGTAATATCCCAGAGGACTTTGAATCTTCTACACATATTAGCAGTAAACTACACTTATTCAGTTGAACACAACACAGGTTTATTTTGATTCAATTTGTGCCTTCACATGTGTGCTGCATGTTTTGGCCTGTACTTAGGCCACCTCAGGCATGTCAATACAAAATTCTTATAAAGATATACTAAGGGGCCCCAACTTTATAGTCATTATTTTGCTATAATGTTAAAACATAGAATGTAAAGCATAAAATTGGAAGACCTAAATAATTTTTAAATAGTGTATATAAAGACTTGTTTTAGATTTCGGTCCTTAAGTATTGTAGTGAGAGTTCACATTGTAATTTGTCTATGATGCTGTGTAATTTACTTGGCACGACACGGCATGGTATTATTTTATAAACTGAAAATATCAAGGGGTTTATGAAAGGTAGACTGCAACTTCCAGCACGTACCTGTGATTCCCAGATAGGTGAAAAGTCGCAGCAGGGGCGGAAACTGCATATTAATTAGCCACGGCTGCAGCTGGGTGCCAACAGCTGATCCCAGCACCATCTTGTGGCTGTTCACTGTAAGCACAGGCCTGCCTTCTGGAGGCACCAGCAATTGCACACTCATGTTTCTGGAAAGCATGGATTCCACCTTGGAGGGCAGAAAGTTCTGTAGAGCAACCATCCATGTAGGAAGCTGCCCAAAAGACATAACAGTTTTATTTAACTTGTCTCTGATAAAGTTCTGCCCTTCTGTAACATTTGTGTTCACATATAAACCGTCTTCTTCAAACCTAAAGGTGAATGCAGCAGCTTCCACCAAAACGTTGGTACTATCTGAACTGTCACTTCACTAATAAATTGTCAGATTATGTAAACAACACTCAAACACCATACTTGAGTGTGTGCTACTTAACAATGCTGTCACTTGCTATAATTACATTGCGCCAATGAATGATAAATGAATGAGCAGGGAATATTGGTTGAATGTTACTGACAGGACAGCTGAACTACTGGGAGAAAAACCTGTCCCAGCACCACTTTGTTCACCACAAATCCCACAGTGACAGGCTAGTGACTAACTGCCTGAGCCATGGCCCACCTTATCCAGATTATAAACTAGGCAACTGTCATTGTTTTGGGGACTTACAGGCTACAGGCACTCCATCTGAATTGACAAAATTGAAGTACTGGCATGTATAAGGGACAGACAAGACTCTGTCACAGGCTGCTGTCCCTGTCGGTATCACAGCGTACAGTAGATGCAACTGTGCACAATGAATGACAGAAAACCTGAGGTTCTCACAGCAGTGCCGCTGCACATTCAAGTCTTATGGGATGTGTCACGCTGCATCGCTGGGCAAGCGGTTTCAGACAGTGTGATGGATCACAGTGCCATTACCATGGACTGCTTAACTGCGTCACCCTGAATACAAAGGCACTATGATCTTTCAGAGTGTCCGGACCTACTTGCCCAATGACATGGCATCACATCCCACTTTTATCTTCAGAAGAATTAATTGAAGTTAAGAAATATGAGTAATGACTCTCATGACAGTTTCTGGTTTTACCTCAGCTTTTACAGAGCTCATCATCCATCTGGATTTTCAAGCAGGAAAGTTCCACCTCTTATGTATACAGATTCCTGAGTTTGTCTAACAAGCATCCTTCATCACTACCTGTCTTGTGTACATGTGGGGAGGAAGGTCTGTTTGCAACCTACAGGTGTCATTACAGCAGTGACTGCATCTTATGTGGTTGTAAACAATGGAACTATCAGCTGGCATCTGCTGAAGTAGTAAGGGAGTGAAATAAGTATCACTTACATAATGGTGCTGGATCGCTCTCAAGCACACATCACTCTCAACCCATCAGTTTCTGTGGTAGCACTGTACTCACATTGATGGAAGTAATGGACAAGTTGTACTGCCGCAGGGTTGTCAACTCACGTGCGACTTCAAAGCATGCACGTGTCAGAGGTATGTGGTGCCTGCCCCACTGTTGTGTATCCTGTATGTTCTGCCTGCATGCATCATATGGCCATGCAGTAGCACTGGAGACCACGTTCCACTGTTCTGTTTTTACACATCCTTCTAATGCGACTTGCAGGCTTGTTTCAAGGGGGCACTGTTCCCCATTGGTGGGGGCACCCCAGGCAACACTCAACACTGCAGTGGCCAAGTGGGGTCTGGGATTGATTAGAGAGCCAGTTGAGTCCAACAGCTCCAAGAAACTGGTAGTCAGATTGAGGCACATCTGTACAGCAGAGAGAGGAGACATGATGTAAAGTAGTTGCCTGGAATGTCAAGGAGATGAGTAAGTGAAGAGAACAATGACCGATTACTTACTTTGTGTCCACCATGGGTGGTGAGCTCCATGGTGATGCTGTGTTTTGCAACGGCTGGCAAGTGCACGTACATGATACATAGGTCCCAGCTGGATGAAGCGTTACTCACTAGAGACTGAACCAAACACAGTTGTGCTCTGTATTCTCCAGCAGGCAATGGCTCCAGCTGCTCTGCCCTCTGGCCTTGAAATATTGCCTCCACCTGAACCGACAAGTCTGAATTGACTGACTTGCTTCATGCAGCAGAGTTCTGCTTCAGCAACTGTCAGATCCTCCGTTGGTCAAGAAATTCCTCACGCTTAATGGAACCACATGCTTCATCGTGTTCCCTAAAGCCCACCATTTGTCCCCTAACCATTTGAATATTATCCTATGCCTAGGTCCTTCTCGCTTTCAAACCAGAATACTGCACATATTTCGCTTCTCCCCCATACATGCCACATGCCCTGCCCATCTCATTCTTCTTGATTTTATTACCTGAATAATATTGGATGGGGAGTATATTTAATGAAGCTCCTCATTGTGCAGCTTTCCACTCCCCTCTTACCTCTTAGCACTAAATATCCCCCTCAGCATCCCATTCTCTAACTCGCCCAGCCTTTGTTCTTCTCCTAAAGTAAGACATCAAATTTCACACCATACTAACAACAGGCAAAATTGTAGTTCTGTATATTTTAGGCTTTATATTTTCAGATATGAAATGGGGGACAAAAAGGATGTGGGACCATACTGTAGCACACATTCCCTGAATTTAATCTTAAATTCTCCATGCATGCAATTTTGATTTGCTTATGTTATTTCCAAATATTTTAACTTCATCACATTTTTAAAGCATTAATTAACCGTCTCTAAATTTTAATTTTTCCCTGCAATCTGTTTGGCAGGCATTACCTTATATTCAGTTTTCTCAAAATGTACTTAAGACTAACCTCCTTACTAGTGAATAACAAGGTTCCTGTGATTTTCTTTACCATATTTATGTTTTTGGTCAATATATGAACATTACCAGCAAAGACCATAAGCTGATGTGTCCCATTCAATTCAGTACCTTGTAGTTTGTCACCAGAGCTCGGATAGCTCACTAGGCTATGGGATAAAAGATTCAGCATTTGGTCATGGCAGCACCAGGAGAATTTTCTCCTCTCCAAAAAATCCAAACAGGCTCTAAGGCCCACCAAACCTCCTATTCAATTGCTACTGAGGCTACTGAATGTTCTTTTCCAGATGGGGTAGAGAGGTTGACCACTCACCTCTATCTATTGCTGAGGTTAGGAATGAGTGGAGCCATACATCTACTCCCCCAGTTCTCAGCCCTGAATTTCACTAAAAACACTAGCTGTACAAGTCTCATGCATGACACCTTGATGGGTTGTGTCCCCGTAGGCAGCACTCTTGCAAGCAGCCCACAGCTGCCAACATCAGGCAGCAACATCAAGTAGTTGAACAGATGCAGTAACTTGAACAGTGAACTTCTGGCAGGGGGTGCATGGTATATCAGCTCTAGCAAGTCATCCTCACTAAATGAGTGCTCACAGTCCAGGAGTGCCAACTCAAGCCTCAAGCCAGACATCTCCAAACGAAGAAGATTTTGCTGTGGACACAAGCCTTAGGCATAAGATCTTGCTCTAAGAGTTGGGGCACGTGGTTCATTAAGAGCTTGACACACAAGAAGTTAGTTCTGCGAAAAAATTATATTTTGTGGAAATAAAGTTTCATTAAGGGGAACCACCCACTATGACGGCTCAAGCACTTAATTTATAGGTTGTAGCATATTGAATTTGGCTGCTGTTTTGAGCATAAAATCATATTCATTTGATTAAAATTCAGTACCTGTTTGAATTTTAATAAACTATTATTTAAGGTTATATTCTATGATCATGTTACGCAACATCAAACTCTAAATCTATTTTTTTCTCACAACTACATTTTCTCATCCTCTGGTACCGTTATCTTGTACAGCATACAAGATACAGTCCTCAAATTGTCACCATTACTTGAAAACATCACAGAACCCATTCAGGTTAAGATTTATGATACCAGTTACAGAAAGATGTTATACAGGTACAAGGGAATGTTGAAAAAGTACATAAAAGTAAACAGAAATACACAAACAGTAAAACTTTGTATGGAGAATACATTTCTTGAAGGGAGCTAAATGTTCATCTGAATGTGGTTATGTTAACAAACTACAGATGGAGGGTTGCAGCAATGTGAGATAATCATACTAAGCACACAGTAATCCTTCACTCAAGGTAGGGGTGATCAATCATATTAGGCAATACTGTGTCACACAGACTTGTAATGGGAAAAATAGAGTTACATGACCAGACAATGATGTACACCCCCTTCCCCCAAAACTTAAAATATATGCGTGTTTAATGTTAAATATTTGCACATTGCTTGGGTAGCTGATGCTACAAGTATCCATGGTGGTTCTGTGAATAACTGCCCACATTATATGTATATATTTTTATTTTTTTGGCATGTGGCAAATATTCTCCCCCATCTATTTAAGTATTTACAACCATGTGTCGTCAAAGGCATCCAGGGCAAAACAATGTTGCAGGAAGGTTTACTGTGAATTAAAAGCCGTAGGACACATTAAGGTATAAACACATCAAAAGTACCTCTTACATACCATTAGAGTTCAATAACACAGCACATCAGTGTTTCTAAATCATACTGTTTCTAAACAAAATGCAGAACATCATTAAAATTTCTGCAAGAAATCATGAGATACATACATAAAAATGTTGACATTTCCGTTACTGCTAAAAATTCCACATATCCCGCAGAAGACAAGAACTTTTCTCTTACAACATAATCTGACTGTATGTACAGAAGGGAATACTGCTCCCTGCTGTCATTTTCTGGCCTGCAAATGTTTTCATGGGTAAGTGTTCCTTGAGATATGAACGGTTATTTCAGCTGTTCCTTCATGGAAAAGCTTGGAAACACTGATATAGAATCTAGAATCTACTGATAAACTGGGACTAATTAAAATGTCAAGCACAGTAGAATTCTTTTTCAATGTATAACACTCATTTGTTTCAAAGAACTTATGAAATACAGGCAATTAAAATATAAAATAACCTCAAACAGCATAAAAAACATGAAAATTATTTTTAATAAAACACTTTTTGGATGCACTAAAGATATTAAATGATTGAAGGAGAGTCTCTTTCTATAAAATACAAATGTAATCAACACCACTTAACAAAAGACAGAACTTGACTGAGCTGAGAGTGATCTGTGCAACAGCAGGAGACAGGGTGAAGCTGGTTCTCCAGCCATATAGTCTCAGCCAGATTTCACAGAACCAGACTCAAAAGGTCAAAATCCCTAACATCAAGGTTCAAAAACACAGAAGCTGAAGACAAACTGCTTTACAAAACTGCTAAATCACACAGGGTTTCGAATTCTCATACGATCTTGGACCAACACTAGGTATACTGACCAGCAATGAATATGGAACATTCCTCGTGACAGACAGGTACACAGGGCAGGTTGCACAGTTGGACTTGAGCTTTGTGGCTGCTGCTTCACCCTTCACAAACACAAGGGTGCGCATGTGCATCACTAGACCCATCTCCTTGGCTTGAAATACAGGAGAGAAATGTGTAACTTTCATTTTACATTACAATATATTTTGATCTTCTAAAAGAAGGTATTTGATGACTGTTAGTTTTATGTGGTGTGCATACAGAATGACAACATACAGGGTGTCCTAATAGTCCCTTCAGTGACATTACACTCACGTTCCAGTGAAAAACTGTCTTATTTACAACCAACCATTGGCAGAAAGTCACAATGTGGAGCTACAGAAAATGTTCAAATTGTTGTCAGCCAAGCTAAATGCATATTTTATATCTCCTAAGCACTGATTCACAAACTGCTGCACTTAATTTTGGTAAAGCAACTTTCACGACGCAGAGTACATTAAAACACAAAGAATTATCTTCCTTATTCTATGATTGGAGCTGGGATAGTGTAGTCAGTGTAGCAGCTAGAATATGGGGCTCAACACTTCACAGTTTGATCCCCGATCCCCAGCAGATTCAGTCAGAAGCCCATCTGTCCTATTCAGAGGAGGTTCTTTAGCTGTGGGTAAAGCAGCTGGGGTATGAAGTTGACAACTCATGTCCATCTAGTGCCAGGATTAATGATTGGTGGCACTACATTCTCATTCCCCCTTACACTTTCATAGCATGCACACAGACAGTCTTACCTTTTCCCACCACCTTTCATTCTTTGACATGCCAGATGCCACAGAAGTGATAAAGCTTACCCATCTTAAAGACACAATACACAACAGTGACACTCTCCTGACTATTCTGGCAGGTGGTAGATGCATATGGTGTAACAATAGATTAACCAGCAGGGCAGAGCTGAAGAAACTGGAGACAATGCACTGCAGTGCCACTTTGTGCACAACAAACCACTCAAGAAGTCACCCAGGACTAAACCTGACAGTCTGCAGTAACAAGCCAATGTTGAAGCACTGCCTAATACCAGGCACAGTGAAACAGCGTTCAACACAGCAGTTAATCCCATAAGAATTAATTAAGCCAGTCCCTCTGGCATGGGTGTGTGGTCACTCGCTTGCTGGGATTGTGTGTTCGAATCCCACCAAGGGTATGGATGTTTGTCTGTTGGGTACAGCAACAGTCCTCTACACTTACAATGAATAGATAGAAAAGAAATTAATTAAAACGCCCAACAGTTTGGTTGTTAATGATCTGACAAACTGCCAGCAAAAACATCATCAATCTGAATCCACACAATATATCAAACATGTGGTCATCAAAACCAGTCAGTATTAAAGTGAAACAACATTGTTTGAGGCAATGTCACGCAAGGACTGTGTCTGTAATGATGGTGTGTACAATAAACTGCAAATGTTTAAGTATAAATATATGTGTTTGCACATGCCCGTGTGCATGTGTGTAACAGTTAGATGCACAATTAAAACAAAAGAAATAATTATTGAAATTGTATTACATGTCTGCAGTATCAGTGCCCCTACAGAGGAGTGAGAATTAGACTGCACTAAAACAGCAGGAGAGAAGAAGCAAGACTGCACAGATGAAACTTTTGAGGTCACTTTTACACACACACACACACACACACACATATATATATATATATATTATTATTATTCCCTTTTACGGCCTCATTGGACCACTTCAGTCAATCATTTTCTGGTCATCTTCATCTTCAACGTGTTTTCTTTCCGAATGGCCCAATAGCTCCTC
>Ga0123357_10011291_pt1 | contig 11440 bp, 8 predicted proteins | sample TergutEmb28metaG_FD_89873 | JGI IMG/M metagenome (GOLD analysis project Ga0123357, IMG submission 89873) | Embiratermes neotenicus P4 segment gut microbial communities from Petit-Saut dam, French Guiana - Emb289 P4 | ecosystem: Host-associated > Arthropoda: Insects > Digestive system > Gut ...
GATGGACGCCCACTTCGCGCCTCATCGTGCACGTTCTCTCGTCCTTCATTGAACATCCGAACCCATTTCCTAACCATGCCATCACTCATCGCATTGTCACCATACACTTGACAGATCTGGCGAAGAATCTCACTTGGTAGCACATTCCTAGCTTTCAAAAAACGACTTACAGACCGAATTTCACAGTCGACGGCGCCTTCAGTTGTCTTAAACATGTTTAACCCGCAGGAACAAACATAACACGAATTTCACGAAATGGCGTCTGTAGCTTCTCAATTGATAGAGGAAGTCACTGCACATGCGCAAAGTGACAGTCCCGAGGATGCGCGAGAGATATGCGCAGACGGTACTTACTTTCCGAATAACCTACATAAAAGCGTGAGATAAATAAAAGTGCATTCAATAGGTCGGCTAAAGACCTGAAGAGAATAAATCATTCCGAAGGCTTAGGCCTTGATTGTAGGGTATTGTTAAGATAGTTGTTAAAAACTGTAGTGAAGGTGTAAACCTGAGTTGTATTTAATGATGATGATGATGATGATAATAATAATAATAATAATAATAATAATTTTTGACTTTATTCCCACAACTTTATCCATGTCTTTTCGGGTTACCAACTGATTAACACCGCCTTGTCACGATGGAGGATTTGTACTAGTTAGGGGAGTATCGGTTTGTTGTGAACACGGTAATGAACTTTTGGGATAAAAATACTCGGACATCTTTGTGAGGCTGGGCAGTTAAAACCTTTCAATAAGGAATTTCGAGCAGAATTCAAACTCTGCTTTCTTATGACACATGTCTTAATTTTTGCACATGTATTAGTAATATCACTGTTGTTTGTTTTATCTTTTTTTTGAATAGTGTCTTACTGACTCCTAGACATTGAATACTCTAAATGCTTCAAGTTTATTTTACAAAATTCTCAACCTCAGCATATGTGTAATAATTGATTTGAAAAATATTCTGTATTTATTACGCAGGTAAGCTTCTTATCTCTTTCCATTACAAATTTTAGGGTTCTTTGGTTTTTACCAACAAATAGAAAACAGGAGAATCGCTTTTCTACGGGGACATTTGTTAGTTTGGTTTCTACGAGAATATTACCTTAACAGCAGTTGAATATGTTCTATTACCGTCCGTCACTTCATGAAAGAATATTAATTGTCGCTAGTGTTGCTCGGGCTTCAGATTTTACTGTTTGGTCACTACTAAATTTAAAATGTATGGCGTATGAAATTCATATCCCGTTTTGTGAAATAACCCAACTGGTTCAAATGCTGAAAGACTGCATGCGCAGAAAACAAGGTACCCTCATAAGTTTACTTGTTTACTTTCTGGGAAAAAAAGTGGAATAAAATGGGCTCTGCTGTGTGAAGTTGTCTGCTGTTAAGTGCGTATGAAACACGGAATGGTCCTAAATACGTAAGACAAAATGGAGTGTTTAATTACCGACCCATGTTGCAAGTTTGGCTATCGATTCTTATTCTTAAACAAGATGAACATAAATCACAGAGTCGTCCCACAAAACATGATCAACATTGGGTGTATTCAGAATAAAATTTTGCGTAAAACCTAGTTCAGTTGCACTAATTGCCTCTGTTTCAATAACAACTTTGAGACGGTGTACGGTGTTAAATAGTGACACATTATATAATTACACTTGTGATACTGATTTTGGAGAATTAGATTTACTCGTGTTAAGGTATTTGTTGTCGTAGAAGTAAAAGTAGTATGCTTAAGTGCAGGGGGTGTACAGGCAAGCTGCACGAATTATTAACATCCTTCATGGACCACAGGAAATAACGTAACGATAAACTCCACAATTCGTACTGAAATCCAACGTCATTAGAATGATATAGTGAAGAAAGATGAAACTGATAGAACATGTAGAATACACGCGTACGTGAAACGGAATGTTTCAGTAAGAATCCCTGATAGAAGAAGAAGAAGAAGAAGAAGAAGATGATGATAATAATAATAATAATAATAATAATAATACGAAACACATAAGGAAAAATTTGGAAGCTGTACCAGGAAAGCATTCGATAGATTCACAACAAAGAAATCTATACTTGGAACATCACACATAATATGGAAAGTACTGCAGTGTGAAACTTGAAGCCTGAGTGGTGGGGATCACCGCTGGTTCAAGGGAAGTACCAGGAAGAAAACGCCTGTGACAAGAAACGATACTACTACTACTACTACTACTAATATGACACGCAGACGGAAATGATAGCACATGGATATGAGACCGACTATGTTAATCAGTTCTGAAGGCCGACGGGTCGATTTCACCGGGTCAGATCCTGCAGCTGATAACAATATGTATGTTTTAAACTTTTCTGTCGATGGTCGAAGTTCGTTTATACCGGCATTGCTAAGATCTGCAAACCACAAGTGCTTAGTCGCAATCTGCAGATACGGTACACTCCCTTCCACTCAACCGTGAACTTCGCGTTTGCTCTGAAGATTGTGACCATGCCAGAATTAGAAAACAAAGTAGCAGAAGAGAAAAGATTTTAGCTACTGGACGTGAAGCAAGGGTGGAAGAGCTCTAGGATACGCAAAGAGGAAGGAAAAGTAGCAAGAGACAAAGACGGGAGGGGTGTAGCTTTTGTACTTGATGAAATTGCATTCCAGTGCAGGCTGCCGTGATGGTGCGTCACTTCCACCTCGTGCGTCGGGAAGCAACAGATATCCGTACTGTATTCCCCCACCTCTCGCGGCGGAGTGCCAATGCGCAGTGGTGCTGTGACCCCAACAGAGCTTTATTCTTACGATCTGGTGTCCTAGCCAAGAGTCGACTCAAGTACTTCTTGATCCTCTGATCCAGGGCGACGACGACAGGCTATCAAGTCTGATACGTTTGACCCGGCCCCCAAGTCCGCTGTGTTCGGGTCATCTCGGGCCGCTTCGCTGCTGCACGCCTCCCTGTGCTTGGTTCGACGGGTTGTGGGAGCCAGTGTGTGGCAGCAGCCGCTGCGGGGTGTTTGCTTGTGCGTTCAGGGCCTGACTGCTGCAGGTCCTTCTTATCTTCCCCCTCAAACATATCGCGTGATGTTACGCTATCCGCGAATACTGCTATGGAACAGTAATTGTGACTAATTTGTTTAACAACATCGTTGAGGTGAGTTACTGAAAGCATAATTGAAGGAAAATATGTATTTGAGGTTTCTGAAATTTCGCTACAAGAGTTGCGTTTCTTTTTAAGAAATTATGTTTATTCAAGAATCGAGTTGTCGAAGTTAATACCTTGGGACTAATTTTCCAAGAGCAAAGATAGTTTTATTGCAATCTACCGTTATTCCCATTTTAATGAAAGGGTTAGACGGTTCCTTGTCACTTAATCTCTCAGACTTTTCAGTTGTTCTGTACAAACATTTGCATTGCGGAGTTTTTAATTTTGCAGCGAACCCTATTTAGTTTTATAAAAATTTTTTTCTGAAGATGCGAATTTTGCAGTTAATCGCTTGTTCTAGGTTATATTGACAGCAGTGACAATACTTTGTTTTTACCTTACCAATTCGTGGTGCGGAGATTATATATGTATGCACAGTGATAACATAGACGTTTAAGTAGGAAAACCCAAATGGGAGAACGTATTTGGAACTCAAAGAAATAGACAATGGATGCAGAGAGGAGGATACTGTCACAAGGAATCTTAAATAAAGTATGCAGAGCGGGGCTGGATTTGTCCGTCGTGGTCTTATGAACAGGGTGTTGAACTTTTGTTTCCGTAAGTCGGTGGTGGTCTGGTCTGATTGACCTTTGTTTGTTTTTCAAGGACCGTCTTCCATGGACTTAAAAATTCAGTGGCTATATTGTCGGCTGATATGTTAATACGTTAGGTATTTTATAGTCGTGAACAGTACGTATAATTTAAGTCAAAATTGCTCCTACTCTGGTGTTCCAATTAACGCTTCTTATCACAGTGGTAACTACGTATATCACATGGCTGAATATTCGGTAACTCGGCTTTTCACCCGTGGAACGTATTTATGGCTTTAATTTCGTTGTGGGTATTGCCAGCTGTTGTTTTCACGAATACAGTTAACAGATAAGTCTTTGTAAAAGGCTGAATGTGTTTTATCGTAGTTGGAAACAGAATTTTTGTTTATTGTTTAAATTAAATTAGTGATTCAAACGATTAACGGTGTAGAAGGTTCTGCTTTGTTTTAACTGCCATAATTTGGCAAAATTTTTTACGGGAGGTACTGCCATCGCAGAAGCCTTAACTGTAGGAAAACACACAAGAAGATGAGTGTAGGATCAAAGACCGAACGGTGCTCAAATCAGCGAAAGTGGTGTTCGAGCGATTTAAGATTGTACAGGTTAGGCTTGCTGACGGCTGTTAAGACGAACAGAATTGTAACATTTAGCCAGCTGGACTGGAACAGGTGCTTCGTGCTGCAAACATGGCTACATATTACCTGGTTGTTTGCTGTAGTTTTCTTGAGGGAGGACGCACAATAACACTATTATTTAGGGGCTCCACAAACATAACAATCAACCCACCGAAAAGACCATAATCAAGTATGTGTTCTTTGTGATACAAAAATTCATAAAGTTAAGATAATGAAGAGGGATTTCGAAAGTCAATACAGAATTTTGTATCAGATTTCTATAGTCGCATTGACTTCGAGTCTGTTGTGTAGCATAGTTTTGCTGCCCATGTGTGTTTAATACAGTTCTTAAAATGAATTTCGCTATTCATATTCGCACTTGTTCATCAAGTGCTGCTGTTGGGCGAAGTAATTTCTATTTTTTGTGTTTAAGGTGGTTTTGTTTTCTATTTATAAGTATAGAAATTCACATAGTTTTTTCTTTTACTCATTAATATTGTTTGTTAGGGCTTCTAATTTTTTAAGGCAGTTTTTTCATTAATGGCAGTAAAATTATATCTCCTTGATTTATAACGAAGCTTGCACGCACGATGTAGCTTCCCAGACCTACGATCTACAACCCACGTAAAATTACGTGACCTATATACCATTACTAAACCAAGCCATGAGAGTGCTTTGTGACAGTGTATCGATACTAACAAGATGAATGTGGTTTTGGAATATATATTCCCATATCAAGAGAGAAATGTCAGCGAATATACCGCATCATGCAATCAAACGTCCTCCGAATAAAGATGTATGACTTTGAAAACAGCCTGCTGTAACAAATTAAGGTGTGGAAGAACCTTCCCCCTAACCCTACGTAGCAGAACTGCAGCACTGCCTGTAGACTGTTATGCCTGATTCATGCAAATGTAACCCAAACGTTCTTCCTTGTTTACTTAAGGATTTTTCACCTCAAAAGATTGCTTTTTCAGGACATTAATTTTCAAAATTAGTACAGTTATTACTCGTAGAAATTAAAATCTTTGTAGTGAAAATAATGACTTTTATCCTCTGTTTGAGTGTGTTTTAATTAATATTTTTATTATTTGTATAAATACTTTTCGTATGATTACTTTTTATTAACAGTTGTTAAAACACAGTTATGTACCTAAAGTCGCATTACATTACATTCTTCCAGTGCACTAATGCTGTCAAATAGTGATGTGTATCACAGCTGATGTGCATGTATGGGGGAATTAACCGCGAATTAGTTCCCCTATTCCGTTTAATTAAAAATCTAATAATTGTACAGCGACGTGGTGTAAAATACGCGTAGGTAAAAGTACAGTTATTTCAGTTTGTAAGAATTATTCTTGTAAGGGGTACTGGGAAGTGGAAATAGAACTCCACCATTTCTGGACCTATGAATTACTTTACAAATTAGTGGAATGTGTTTCATTTTTTGTGATTAAGGAATAAATCCAATTACTTTTTAGTAGAAAGCTTGTTGACTTCCAGAGCCGGTCTAAATGCGAGTGGTGAAAAGAAAAGTTAATGTCCAATGACCGTTAGGATGCACCCAGTCAGTGACTGGTCTGTTTTAAGGTTGGACATCGCCGTTGTTCTTTCAAATTAATAGTTATTTGAGATATGGTCGACACAACTAAGTTTTTCTTTAAGTGTTTAATAAAGCTCTTAGGCTACCTCTGAGACAACAGCAACAACAGCAGCAGCAACAGCAACAACAAGAAGAACAAGAACAAAAACAAAACAAAAACAAAACAACAAAAAACACTTCCGTAACCGTAATGATAACGGAGGTTTCACGACGCCCCAGCCCAACTCGAATATAGGAATATCACTTACCACCTGCAACTAAGTGCCCCTCCATTTCTTCAGGCAACTTTGATAGAAAAATCCATTGTAATACCTCCTTACCTTATGGCAGTATTTACAGGATAACCGAAACCGGATTCCATAAATTGTGAACATAACAGATTGTGCAGTATACACCGCCAATCGTCGACACCATCATCTCTAAACTAACTCTCCTTTTTAACTATTTTCCTACTATTTAAACTATTGTTTTTGTGCATACTTATGAAGTTAACGTGGATATCGTCTGGTAAAACTGAGATCTCAATTTCCAACAAGAAAGGCATCGCATGTATTTATGTCTCATGTCTTATATTACTCACGTTTAGACTGATGATGACCGAAAAAGGCAGAAAGACTTCAGTTGTGTCGACTGTTTCTTACATAAATATTGACTGGACTCTTCCTGTTCATCGACATGTATCGAGATAAGCTTACTACGATTTGAAACGTCGGGATCTATCTACCCAACATTTTATTAAAACAAACTTACACAACACATGTACAAGAAATCCAAGATATTAGTGTCGGCCTGTTAACAAGCCATCATCAGAAATTTCTTTATCAAAAGCGGACCGGTGAAAATTGTTCTTCCATGTAGGATTGAGATCTTATTCCTTTACAATATTTGTCGTAAATTTATTGAAATAAATATATAAAATATGGATAAAATTTTAATTTTGTAATTTTATCCATATTGTAATTTTATCCATAATAGAAATAAATTCATAAAATATAAAAAAAATATAATTTAATCCTTTACTGAAATAAATGTATAAAAGTGGATAAAATTATAATTTTATAATTAGTTCCATATTTTCCAAATTATAATTTTATCAGTGGTTGAAATAAGTATATAAAATACGGATAAAATTATAATTTTATCCATATTTTATAGATTTATTTCAATTATTTTATGAAAAATGCTATAAAGAATGAGATCTTAATCCTAAATTCCAGGACAAGTTTCACTGGACGGCTGTTGATAAAGATAAAATTCTGATGATGGCATGTTAATAACGCCGAAACTAGTAACGTGGAAATCTTATATGCGTGTTTTGTAAGACTATTTTTAATATATAATTTGAATAAAACACAACGGGGTTAAGTCACCTTAACCATTTAAATACGAAGCTCAGACTGCTATATTTAATGCCCCAGTCCGTACCACACAATAAACACTCGGTTATAAAAACCAAAATTAGTTTATGGTGCAAGTGGCACAAGTCGCTGTTTGTTCTGGCATAAATACCAAACACATAAATACAGCGTGGGCAGAAAGTACAGTTCTTGAATGTTAAACCTGTTGGTGCATCACGTAACCGGTAGGGTTTAAAAGGTTAATGTTACATACCCAATCGTCAGCAACACCTCTGTGTGAACCTCACAACTCGCAAATTTGGTCCATAAAACTTCAGTGTGTCTGTACATGAATGAGGCAGTGTTGAGGAAATTTAATCCAGGTTCCGGTTCCACCTGGGTGTTGAAGGCGAGTTGTTACTGTTGAATGTATGCGACCAGAGATCCCTTTTGAATGCTAACCTTGCGAGTATTCAGCGCAACTGAGACTCACAAGCACTGTGTCGCAGTGAATAGACCTGCACTGGGGGATGTGCACTGCTGTACACTCACGTTAATTAAAATAGCAGCAGTGCAAGAAACACTCCACAGGTACAGACAGAAGGGTACTCAGAGTCAATTTAAAGTGATTACACGCTGTGTTGAGCTACATAGACGGAGGTGTGTCAACGGTGTTTTTTTAAACGTAAATTAAGGGACAAATATATATATATATATGTAGAAATAGGCTATATTATTAACATATATATATATGTATATATTCACGAAAGATTCTTCAGAACGTATTTCTTTTCTAATTATGTTAAGCGAGAGTAGAAGTTTTCATAGCGATGTAGATGAATCCGTTTCCTTGTCGTCGGTTTGGATGGGTTTGCGGCCTCCATTTAAAGGGTAGCTGAAGACTACGTCCTCCAAAATTTTGATAAACTTTCTACCAATATCCATGGCATTATAAACGTGGAAGCCTGGTGTCTGGTAATTAGGATTGTTCGTAGAGTGGCGAAAAGCGCCTATTAGCTTCGTCATGTCTGTTTGTCCATGTCTGTCTGTCTGTCTGTCTGTGCGCATTATGAGTGCGGCTCTCACTGGTCAGTTTCAGTGAAATTTGTTATTGAAAAAGTAATTAGAGAAAAACCAAATTTGGTTAAAATCGGACAAAATGTCAGGCACATTATGTGAAGACCCAAGTATGTTTTATAGTTGCCAGCGACATAAATTCGCCATGTAAGCATAGTTGTGCAACACTCAATACTTTTACATTGTTGACAGTGACATGTAGTTCAAAAGTACACAGAGAAGGCATTGTTGCGTTTCTGCTGCAAGATTGTTTACGCAAACTCACCACAATGCTGCCTTCTTATACGTACACTGCCTATTTCATATACTTGTTATAAATGGGCTGCTATGAACACAAACATGAAATGTAGAAGCAATAAAATGTGAGAAAGATTTTGAATGGTCGAGTGGCTATTACTTTTAGATTCTGAGGAAACAATCCGATGAATGGAATTGCTTATGCTAAAATAATATTTTTATGTGGCTCCTGATATCCGGAGAATATTTGAGTTGGTAAGTGCCCCACAAACGTGCCACTTCGTAAGCAGTTACTTTTACTACTTCTTTGGTAGTGTTGCTTCAGGTGCCTAAGAATGTTGTCGCTAAATGTTTATAAACAGTTCAGATATTATAATATTAATTTTTTTGTTCCCAGAATTTTATGATTTTTTTTATAAATATCAGAGTCTTTAGATAGTGAGTCCTTAGTCTTAGGTTACTTAGTTTACTGCATCACCTACCACGTTGTTTAGAGTCTAAAGATATCTGCGATGGAATGAAACGGACCATAAAGGAAGCAGTATTATTAATTTTCGAGTTATTTATTTATGATTTTGCCCTGCGAAACTGGAGAAAAATACGAAAAGCGTCAGAGTTGTCTGTGTGCTCACTGGAAGTCAAACAGTGTATCTATTGAGTTACCTGCCAAGTAACCGCAACATTTCTTGCTCATAATTTTGATTCTTTGTATAAACGCTATATTAATTTTAGAAAATTTTTACACTAATAAATTAAGCAGCAAAATAAATTATCCACTGAAAGTCAAAGTGGTGTAAGTCATAATTTCAAGAAAAGTGAGCTTTGCTTGAACGGTATCACGGCACTGAGGTCTGTGATGAGACAAAATGGTGTAAGCTTTATATACTAGTGTACTCCTTGCGTTGACAGGCAAAGCAGTGTAAGTGGTCCTCGGAAGAAAACATGACATACACTAAGTTCCCTGTAATAGCTGAATTTTCTTATTCAAATCAGTATGATTTAATTGTTACTTCAACAACGTTACTATTTGATTGAGTATTCAGGAAGTCCGATTTGGAAATTTCTTTTTGCAAGGGTTTTTTTTCTTGCATGATATTATGTGTCAATTTAGAAAAACACTAATAAGTTCCGTAAACTGTCCATTTCACCCTAATTGAGAAATATTTTATTCGTTGTTTTTGTGTAATTGTGTTATTGTGACAGTAGTCTACGCATATATAATTTAATTTTCTTGAGGTGACTTAAAAATTCAACATATAAAAAGGAAATTCTTTCCCTCACTCATTCTAAAGTTAGTGGTTGTACTAATTATGAATGCTGACCGACGAAAAAGCAATTCTGTGCCCGCTCTTGGACAGTACTTTAATTCCATAATCTTGTAATTCCTTCATTTGTGTTCCGTTACAGTATCTCATATACCGCACAAAGTTTGATATTTCATTTGCGATGTGAAAGCACAAAATAAAATAATGTCTGTAACATTTTGTTTGTTGGGAAAATGTGAAAAACAATACCCCCCCCCCCCAAAAAAAAAGCATTTGCTCTTGGTTGCTCTAATCACATAGTTCTGTCAATGCCTAGTGTAATTATCGCAAAACGTAATGATATTAGAGTCGTAATTGGTTATCGGGTTATATGTACACGACAGAGAACTGACCATAGATTCAGAAAATTGAATTACCAGTCCAACTGCTACTGAATATGTAAGACGTGGATCCCGTATTCTATCCCACAGTGGCAGAGGAAGTTATGTTAAAGCCAACAACACACCTGAGTCCCCGCGGTAAGATTGCTGTACAGAATGCATCTCCGGTCTTGAATACTGTTACAAACTTAATGAAATCTAGGTGCAGTTCCGTATCTAGGATTTAATTTTCGAAGGCAGGAGTGATTTTAAAAGTAGACAATAATTTAAAGTGTGTTAATTAAGGATGCTGCCGGTTTATGAGATACATAGCGTCGTTCGTAGATAGATGAATGAATGGGCATGAAACATCTGTGGAAATACGCTAACAGAGAAAAGCAAAGTACTCAGAGAGGAAAATTCCAAAGTGTCACTTTGCCCATTACATATCCCATATGGAGTGAATTGGGATCTAGGCCGAACCTTTACGATTAGTGGGCTAATCCGTGTTACGACCGCTGAAGTTGGTAAGAAACTGTTCAGTTTGTTACATAATGTCACATGTAATTTATCCTGTGTGATGTTAATACCCTCTTAATTATGAAAATTATGTATCTAATTAAGTTATCTAAACAGGATTTAATTTTCTTGCGGCTCATGTTTGTCAGGGATATCTGAACTTGTACTGACAATTTTCTTTAAATACCACCCTCATCAACTCTCTGCGGGCGAATAAAACCAATCTTATAATAAAAACTACAGTTGGAGTAAGAATTTGTTTCTTAATCTAACGGTGATTTGTTAGTTGTATGTTACATCTCTTAGTGTAAAGTGACAATGTACGTATAATAATACCGTGACGTGTTCCATAAGCATTGTCGTCAAGGACATGCAAAACTGCTTTTAATTTGTATTTTTGACGTACATATATCTCCGTCAACAATGTAATATTGAAAGCATTGTCATGGAAGCACAGTAATGTTGTTGTGTAGTTAACACACATTAATTTTTTGTTGTTGTGGTTTTCTTTCTTTTCTTTCTAGCATTCTTGTATGTACTGTATGTTAATCATAAGCTTAATTTTATCATACTTAGTTCTCGCCTCTCTTAAGACCAGGCATGGGAGGAATATAATTTCCTTCTATTTCTTTTTGTTTATAACTGGACGCGCTAAGTGTTTATCGCGCGAGCAGTGTGTGGAGTAACGCATGTA
>Ga0123357_10011292_pt1 | contig 11440 bp, 6 predicted proteins | sample TergutEmb28metaG_FD_89873 | JGI IMG/M metagenome (GOLD analysis project Ga0123357, IMG submission 89873) | Embiratermes neotenicus P4 segment gut microbial communities from Petit-Saut dam, French Guiana - Emb289 P4 | ecosystem: Host-associated > Arthropoda: Insects > Digestive system > Gut ...
ATGGACAACCACAACATCACCGGATGGACCGCCAACCAGCGCTTCATGGCGAACGGGCGTCGCTACGACATTGATGTCGCCTTCCGCAAGCAAAAGCTGGCGGTGGAGATCGACGGGTATGCCACGCACGGTGATCGGGATGCCTTCGAGCACGACCGACAGCGACAAAACGATCTGGTGGCGGCCGGATGGACGGTATTGCGCTTCACTTGGGCAATGCTAAATAATCCCGAACAGGTGGTTGGACTTGTCCGCACTACGCTTAGGCGCCTGGATCGCACGGGACAAAGTCGCAGCCAGATTCGCATAAGGCCCGCAAACCCTGGGCTAGGTGAAACCAACTGCGACTTTGTCCCATCCGTGCGGCACCACCCCGGCAGGCGAAACCCGCCCAGTGTCAGCCCTTGATGCACAACAAGGTGGTCAGCCTTGCTACAACAGCAACAAGATCGGTCTGTGCAGCGATCACATCGTCGATGTCCTTGTAAGCACAGGGAATCTCGTCCACAACACCGGCGTCCTTGCGGCACTCGATGCCGGACGTTTGGCTGGCCAAATCATCCGCTGTGAACCGGCTGAAGCGGACGTCCACTGATTGCTTTTGTATCAAGCACTTGACACAAAGCGGGCTTGCGTACAGACTTGTATCAAGTGCTTGAGACAAGGCGGCCAACCGCCGCCGGACCGAAGGAGGTCAACCATGAGTCAACTGGTGTCACCGTTATCGATCGCAATCGTCGCGGCGGTTGCGCTCGTCTGCGGTGGGCTGCTGATCTGGAGTAACACCCGTCGGGGTCGTCAAGCCGCGCCTCCGGAAGAATATCCGGCACTCGTCCACCTCAACCGCTGGACGCTGCGCGCGCCCTACGCCGCCTTGCTGATAGCTCTAGTCGCATTGCTGCCCTTGTTGATCTGGCCGACCATACTGCAATGGATCTATTGGGGATTGCTGCCGTCCATATTGGGCTCCGCAGTGTTGGTCGGTTTAATCGTCGCCGAGACAGTTTGCTTCAAAGCGGCCCGGACACCCGGCATCGCGTCGCTGGAGCGGCGGGGTCTCACCAGCTATACGCCGGGGTCTCTCATCGCGGTGGTTGGGGCGGTGATTCTGGGTGCCGGGCTGTTCATGGCCTGGGTGGCCCATCTGACCAACGGCGGCCAAACAGCGATCAACATGACATCCAGTTCCTCCGGCACCATCACGATCCTGATGGGCGGCAGTTATGCCCTCACAGGGCCTCTGCTGGCGGCGATTCTGATCGTCACAGCTCTGGCCGCAGGCGCGGTGGCGATCATCGCCAAACGCCCTCGCAATGGCGCCGATTCGGTGCTGAGCCACTGGGACGATGCGCTGCGTCGGCGCAGCCTACGAGTGACACTGACAACATTGCTTGGCGTCATCGCGGCAAGCTTGGTGATCATGTCGGCCGATGTGCTGAGCGGATTCCATCAGTCCATCACCTATTCAATGGCGACGACCTCAATGACGCCCAGCACTGACAGCGCGTGGTCGGTCTCGTTCAACAAACCTTTCGGCCCGCCATTCGGATCTGGCGCGTGGACACTGCAAGACAACTATTACAACGCACTATTGGCGGTTGCCGTGGCGGCCCTTCTGCTGGCGCTGATTGCCGGCGCCATGATGGATATCCGGTCAGCACCCAGCCCTGCGGTCAACATTGTCGATAGCCCCTCCGGCGAACCGGATGAGGCCGCGCAGGCCGAACCCGAACCAGCCGATGCGATCGAGGAGACGCAACCATGACATTCGCCGTCCGAATCGATAGCAGCAACCCCACCCCACCGTATGAGCAGTTGCGCCGTCAGATTTCCGATGCCATCAGCTCGGGCGCGCTGCTCGCTGGCAGCCAACTGCCGACCGTCCGCCAGTTGGCCGGTGACCTCGGCGTGGCGACCGGCACGGTCATGCGGGCCTATGCCGCGCTTGAGTCGGATCATCTTGTTCGCACCGCTCGCGGCGCCGGCACTACGGTCGCGGCTGCTCACACCTTGTCGGCCGATGACCAGCAAGCCCGCCTGGTCGCATTGTCTAAACGTTTCGTCGCAGATGCCCGACTGTTCGGTGCGACAGATGCGCAAATCATGGCCGCCGTCCAAAGCAATGTGGGACAAAGTCAAAGCCAGATTCGCGAGAGGCTCCAAACTGAAAAGCTAGATGAATCTAGCAGCGACTTTGTCCCAGTTCCCGCTTGACCGCAGCCGTTCGGTCACACCAGTCAACTCAGTTTGCGAAGCCTGGCTAGGCTTCGAGCCTTGCCGAGGATCGCCATCGACTCGAACAGGGGCGGGCTGACTTTGCGGCCCGCTATTGCCGTCCGGATTGGGTTGAACCCAACGCGGGGTTTAAGCCCCATGCCCTCCACCAGTGACGCCCGTAGCGCGGCCTCCGTCGCTTCGGCCGTGAAACCGTCCTCCGACAACGCGCCGAGCGCCTCGATCGCTGCCGCCAGAATCTGCGGCGTTTGCTCAGGCAGCGCTTCGCGCGCGTCGTCATCGATGACGAGTTTGTCGTCGTCGACAAGCAAGAAATCCACCATCGGGTAGGCGTCACGCAGGGTCGTCAACCGCTCCTTGATGATGGGCGCCGCATACGTGGCGATGCGGCGGGCCTCGACCGCGTCGACGGGCAGAGGCTGGCCCACCTCGTCCCAGAAAGCGACGATCCGCCGGCCCAGTTCGTGATCCGTCAACGCCCGGATATAGGCGCCGTTCAGCCAATCCAGTTTGCCCAGGTCGACGACGGGCCCCGTCGTGGCGAACTTGCCCCAATCGAAGCTGGCCACCAACTCGTCGAAGGTTTGCAGGTCGCTGCCCTCGTGGACGGGCGGGTACGCCAGCAGCGACAAGAAATTGACGAGCGCCTCAGGCAGGTAGCCGTTCTCGCGGAACCACATAAGACGAGCGGCCGGGTTCTTGCGCTTAGCAATCTTCGACTTGTCGGTGTTGCGCAACAGCGGCATGTGCGCGAAGTTCGGCAAATCCCAGCCCAGCCAGCGGTACAACAACAGATGCTTGGGCGTTGAACTAATCCACTCCTCGCCCCGAACGACATGCGTAATGCCCATCAGGTGATCGTCGACGACGACCGCCAAGTGGTAGGTCGGGAAGCCGTCCGCCTTCAAAATCACTTGGTCGTCAGGTCTCGGGCAAGCCACTTCGCCCCGGATCAGGTCTGTGAATGTCAGCGGCGGGTCATCTGGAATCAGCATTCGAACGACCGGCGTCTCGGAAAACCCCGGCAATTTAGCCCGCTCGTCACGAGTCATGCCATAGCACAGACGGTCATAACCAGTATCGGCCTGCTTGGAAGCCTCCTGCTGCTTGCGTAGATCAGCCAAGCGTTCGGGCGTGCACCAGCAATGGTAGGCATGCCCAGCATCCAGCAACCGCTGGGCGATGGCGGCATATTCAGGCAGACGTTCAGACTGGCGGTACGGCCCGTAGGGTCCACCGACCTGTGGACTTTCGTCCGGCGATAGGCCTAACCAGGCGAGGCTATCGTAAATCTGCTGTTCGGAGCCCGTGACCTGACGTGCCTGATCGGTATCCTCAATTCGCAACACAAACTGGCCGCCGGTCTGGCGGGCGCACGCCAAGTCGAAAATCGCTTGGTAGGCGGTTCCCACATGTGGGTCGCCGGTGGGTGAAGGCGCGACGCGGGTGCGCGCAGGCTGCGGGGGATTCATAACACCAACTCTACCGGGTCGAGTCGTTTGAATATTGGGCCAAAGTCGCAGCCACATGCTCGGGCGTCGGGCAGGTGTGTGGGTTTGTCGCTTCAGGTTCTGGTACAGGTTCATTGATCTCCGCTTGGACGGGGTGTTTAGGGCCGATCCTCGTCGAGGCGGCGGTGCGTGGCGTCGCACCAGCGTTTTCGCGCCGCTGAACGCCGCTTCGACGACGTGGCGACACAAAAGGGGCGTCGAAGCGAAGGGCTCTGAACTGAGCTTGATGGTGGACGGGTCGCCGGTTGCGTTTGCCTTCTTCCGCTGCAACTCCCGCGCCCCCTCTTCGGGGGCTTGGGGCCGGGACATACTTGCCGTACCTCATCGCTGCTCACAGCCGTGAACAGCTTGGCTGCCAAACATCGCCTTTAGTAGCCACTCGTCTCGTGGTGACGTTGACTGCCACGAATTGCAGCGTCTGCTCTCTCATCAATTCGAGTAGTCCACTTCGCCGTCGTCTCGCCGACTGAAGGGACGCCAGCCAGCGGGCTCATTCTGAAAGTCGAACCCATCGGAGCCTGGAACATACCTGCCGTGGACAGCTTGGCTGCCAAACGTCACTTTTTGTAGCCGCTCACCTTGTGGTGGCGTTGACTGCCACGAATTGCAGCGTCTGCTCTCTCATCAATTCGGGTAGTGCCTTCCGCTGACGTCCCACCGGCTGAAGGGACTGCAGACAGCGGAGGCAAGCTGGCCCGAGAATGCAAAGAACCCCACGCCTTTCGGCGCGGGGTTCTTACAAAACGCGGTCAAACCGCTTTTCATCAGCTCACTTGATGAACCGGATGGTGAGCGGGTACCGGTACGGTAGGCCCTTGTTGGCGGCGACGGCACCCATGATGCCGAACACAATCGTAATAACCCAAGCGGCGAGCATGATGAAAAGCCCGACAACGACGAGCGTCAAGATGCCACCAACGACATAGGCGATGACGATGAAGATCGAGAAATTCAACGCCTCTTTCGCCTGCTGATCGACGTAACGGCTACGATCGCGGAAGACCAGCCATATGACCAGCGGGGCAATGAAAGTGAATAGTATCTGGCCGACATGGGCAAGCGTCGACCACAGCCTTTCATCGGATGGTGTCATCGGCATGACCGGACCCGTGGCGGTCGCATAGGCCATGCCGTCAGGGCCGACCTGCGGCGGGTATCCCGCGGCCTGAGGATAGCCGGGGGCCTGAGGATAGCCGGGTTGAGGATAGCCGGGTTGAGGATAGCCCGGTGCCTGAGGATAGCCCTGAGGGGGCATCTGGTACCCAGGGGTTGGCTGGTAGCCAGCGGGTGATCCGGCACCAGCGTTAGGATCGGTGATGGGGGCTGGCTGTCCGAAATTGGTTGCGTCATTCGGCTCAGGAACGGCGCTTGGTGTTTCTTCCGTGCTCATAGTCCTGCTTTCGATAGCTTTTTGTATGCTGAAGGCGTGGCATACGCGATAAATGAATCATATACCGATCCGAACCGTCGCGTGCCCTAACCAAGCCGAGCGCCCCAGACCAGTCAACCCGGGACAAACTCGCAGCCGCATACCCCGAAACTCCGATTTATTAGCACTCAGGCCATCTAGCTACGAGTTTGTCCCGTTTTCGTGCATCAGAAAGCGGAGACGAGAGACTCATATGGCAGAAACGAAAAGCGCACTAGCGGAGGCATGAACATCGCATAGCAAAACGAAAATGCCCCGCACCAATCGGCACGGGGCACTTCCCAGAAAGCTAATAGTGCTTACTTAGCTTCGATCTTCACTACTTGTTGATCTTCGTCACACGACCGGCGCCCACGGTGTGGCCACCCTCGCGGATAGCGAAGTCGAGGCCCTCTTCCATGGCGATCGGCTTCTGCAGAACAACGTTCATGTCGGTGTTGTCACCGGGCATGCACATCTCGACGCCTTCCGGCAGCGTGACGGTGCCCGTCACGTCTGTCGTGCGGAAGTAGAACTGCGGCGAATAGTGCGAGAAGAACGGCTTGTGACGGCCGCCTTCTTCCTTCTTCAACACGTAGACGTTGCCCTGGAAGTCGGTGTGCGGGGTGGTCGTACCCGGCTTGCAGACGACCATGCCACGCTCGACGTCTTCCTTCTTGGTGCCACGCAGCAACAGGCCGGCATTGTCGCCCGCCTCGCCCTCGTCGAGCGTCTTGTGGAACATCTCGACGCCGGTGACGGTGGTGGTTGCTGTGGGACGCAGGCCGACAAGCTCAACCTGGTCGCCGATGTGGATCTTGCCGCGCTCGATACGACCGGTGACGACGGTGCCACGACCGGTGATGGTCATGACGTCCTCAACTGGCATCAAGAATGGCTTCTCAACGTCGCGGACGGGCTGCGGGATGTACTCGTCGACAGCGTCCATGAGCTCGAGGATCTTCGGCGTCCACTCGGCGTCGCCGTCCAGAGCCTTGAAGGCCGAGATGCGTACGACCGGGCAGTTCTCGCCGTCGAACTCCTGGCTGCTGAGCAGCTCGCGGGTCTCCATTTCGACGAGGTCGATCAGCTCGGCGTCCTCAGGCGCGATCATGTCGCACTTGTTGAGGGCGACGACGATGGCCGGCACGCCGACCTGACGAGCCAACAGCACGTGCTCGTGGGTCTGGGGCATCGGGCCGTCGGTCGCGGCCACGACGAGGATAGCACCGTCCATCTGGGCCGCGCCGGTGATCATGTTCTTGACATAGTCAGCGTGGCCGGGGCAGTCGACGTGCGCATAGTGGCGCTTGGGCGTCTCGTACTCAACGTGGGCGATTGAAATCGTGATACCGCGCTGCTTCTCTTCCGGCGCCTTATCGATCTGGTCGAAGGCGGTGAAGTTGTTCACCTTGGAATCAGGGTAGGTGTCATGAAGCACCTTGGTGATCGCCGCGGTCAGCGTGGTCTTGCCGTGGTCGATGTGCCCAATGGTGCCGATGTTGCAGTGCGGCTTGGTCCGCTCGAACTTAGCCTTAGCCACGCCGGTCTCCTTCTCTGCCGCGCTGGTTGCGGGGCTGTTAGTTGCAACGTGCCGGTGGTTCCGGCAGCGCTGTTGAATGGCTCTATGCCATTCATGCCTTGGTTCGGTGTGGTTTAGTCACACCAGAGGATGGCCACCTATGGTGGTCATACTTATACGATTATTCCGCAGCGTTGGCCCGTAGTCAAACGGAACTAGCAAGAAACGAGCCAGATATTGCCTGGACTTACGCATCCACTGGCTCGCCGAGGAGCATCCTTTCTTGCCCGTGCTTCGACGCCCGGTCGAACGCCGCAGCCCGCAACCTGCTGTAGATGACGGGGGCGACGGCCAACAGACCGGCGACAGTGGCAATCCCGACGCGCAGCGGTTGGTTGGCGCTGGTCGACAGCGACATCGTGACCACCAGCGGCGCAACCAACACCGACACCAGGTTCATCACCTTGATCAGCGGGTTGATGGCGGGGCCGGCGGTGTCCTTAAACGGGTCACCGACGGTGTCGCCGATAATCGTCGCCTCATGTGCGTCCGAACCCTTGCCGCCGTACAGGCCGTCCTCAACCAGCTTCTTCGCATTGTCCCAAGCGCCGCCCGAGTTGGCTAGGAAGATGGCCATCAGCAAGCCGGTCGTGATAGCCCCGGCCAGGAAGCCGGCAAGCGGCCCGACACCCAGACCCAGGCCAACTGCGACGGGTGCGAAAGCGGCCAACATGCCTGGCGCCAACAACTCACGCAGCGAGTCGCGGGTGCAGATGTCCACCACCTCGGCATAGTCGGGCTTCGATGTACCCGCCATGATGCCAGGGTCGGACGAGAACTGACGCCGGACGACTAGCACCACCGCGCTGGCGGCACGCGTCACCGCGTCGACCGCCAAACCGGAGAACAGGAACACCGTCGCTGCACCCAAGATCACACCGACCAGGGTGACTGGCGAAACCATCTGGTAATCGTGCATCGCGTCGAGGAACCCGCCCTGACCGAGCTTGTCGCCCAGGTTGGTCATCGCCGTCTTGACGGCATCGGTGTAGCTGCCGAACAGCGCGGTGGCGGCCAGCACGGCGGTCGCAATTGCGATGCCCTTGGTGATGGCTTTGGTGGTATTGCCGACGGCGTCGAGATCCGTCAGAACCTTGGCACCCTCAGCGTTGACGTCGCCGGACATCTCTGCGATGCCCTGGGCGTTGTCGCTGACGGGGCCGAAGGTATCCATTGCGACGATCACGCCGACGGTCGTCAACAAGCCACAGCCGGCCATGGCGATCAGGAACAGTGCCAGCATGGCGTTGCCGCCGGACAGCAGGAACAGCGCGCATAGGGCAGCGGCAATGGCGCCTGCCGTATAGACCGCGCTTTCGAAACCGACGCCGATGCCCGCCAGGACGACGGTGGCCGCCCCGGTGGTCGACGCCTTCGATACGTGGATGGTGGGACGGCTTGTGGTACCGGTGAAGTAGCCCGTCAGCCACAAGATCACGCCCGCTAAGACGATGCCGACCACAACTGCGCCGATGACCGGCAAGCGGGGGTCACCGCCTGGTTGGGGTGTCAGGTTCGTGAAGGACGAGAAATTGCTCGGCAGGTAAAGCCAAGCCGCAATAGCCACCAACACGGCCGCAATCACGGCGGAAAGATAAAAGCCCCGATAGATGGCCTTCATGCCGGATTCGGAACCGCGAATCCGGATCGCCATGATGCCGACTGCAGCGGTTACAACACCGATAGCCGGCACGATCAGCGGGAACACCAAGCCGGTCTCGCCGAAGGCTGCCCGTCCCAAAATCAGGGATGCCACCAGGGTGACGGCGTATGACTCGAACAGGTCGGCCGCCATGCCTGCGCAGTCGCCCACATTGTCGCCCACATTGTCGGCGATGGTTGCGGCGTTGCGCGGGTCGTCCTCTGGTATGCCCTGCTCGATCTTGCCAACCAGGTCGGCGCCGACGTCGGCCGCCTTGGTGAAGATACCGCCACCGACACGCATGAACATAGCCAGCAAGGCCGCCCCGAAGCCGAACCCTTCGAGAACCTCAACGGCGTTCGTCTTGAAGATCAAAACCGCTACCGACGCGCCCAGCAGGCCAAGGCCGACCGTCGTCATGCCGACGACACCGCCGGTGCGGAATGCGATCTGGGCACCGCGGCTGCGGCCGCCCTCGGACGATGCGGCGGCCGCTACGCGGACATTTGCCCGCACCGCCAGCCACATACCCAAATACCCGATACAAGCCGAAAAAGTCGCCCCCAGAAGGAAGGCGACCGAACGTCCAGCCCTAACGGACCCGCTACCTGGAAGTGCCAGGAGTAGCAAAAGGACGACTACTACGAAGGGTGCCAGTGTGCGCAACTGGCGGTGCAGATATGCCGTGGCGCCCTGCTGGACGGCCTTGGCAATTTCGCGCATATTCTTGGTGCCTTCGTCGGCCTTCAACACTTGGCCGCGAAGCACAACCGCAAATCCCAAGGCACAAAGCGCCACAACGGCGACAATTGACGGGATGATCACCATAGCGACACCGCCGTATGGGAAATCGCCGCCACGGACGCAAGGGGGTGAAACTGACTAACTGAATGTTTCATTGACGACTGACCTCTTCTACTGTGAATGGTTTTGCGAGCCGAAGCTCGCACCTCAGGTTTAGCTCAGCAAGTCACTTTAGCAGGACGGGGCGGTGTTGGCCGCCCCGTCTCATTTGGTCGTCTACTGACCTTAAGGAACTTACTTACTCGCCGCGAACCTTCGCGATCACGTCGTCGGCGATCGACTGCGGCACTTCGCCGTAGCTGTGGAACTCCATCGTGTAGGACGCCTGGCCGGACGTCTTCGACCGCAGGTCGCCGACGTAGCCGAACATCTCGGCCAGCGGCACCAACGCGCGGACGACCCGGTTGCCGTGCAACTCGTCCATGGCTAGGACGTGGCCACGACGCGAGTTGAGATCGCCGATGACGGTGCCCAAGAACTCCTCTGGCGTGGTCACCTCGACGCTCATCATCGGCTCAAGCAGGCCAGGGTTGGCCTTGCGGGCCGCCTCCTTGAAGGCCATCGTGCCGGCGATCTTGAAGGCCAGTTCGGACGAGTCAACCTCGTGGTAGGCGCCGTCTTCCAGCGTCACCTTGAAGTCCTCAACCGGGTAACCAGCGAGGACGCCGAACTCCTTGGCCTCGCGCATGCCCTGGTCGACGGCCGGGATGTATTCCTTCGGGATGCGCCCGCCGGTGACGGCATTGATGAACTCGTAGCCCGAGCCCGGCTCGCCTGGCTCAAGCGTGACGATAACCTTGGCATACTGGCCCGAGCCACCCGACTGCTTCTTGTGGGTGTAGTCGACGTGCTCGACCTTCTTGCGCAGTTTCTCACGGTAGGCCACCTGCGGCTTGCCGATGTTGGCGCCAACGTGGAACTCGCGCTTCATGCGGTCGATCAGAATGTCGAGGTGCAACTCGCCCATGCCGGCGATGATCGTCTGGCCAGTGTCGGGGTCCGTGTGCACCTGGAAGGTCGGGTCCTCTTCAGCCAAGCGCTGAATAGCCATCGACAGCTTCTCCTGGTCGGCCTTCGACTTCGGCTCAATAGCCTGCTCGATGACCGGCGCCGGGAAGTCCATCGACTCAAGCTGCACGGGGTGGGCCGGGTCGCAGAGCGTGTCGCCGGTGCCCGTCTCCTTGAGGCCCATGACGGCGCAGATCATGCCGGCCGCCATGTCGTCCACCTCTTGCCGCTTGTTGGCGTGCATCTGATAGATCTTGCCGATGCGCTCTTTCTTTCCCGTCGTCGAGTTGAGCACCTGGGTGCCCGTCTGCAAGGTGCCCGAGTAGACGCGCACGAACGTCAGCTTGCCCAGGTGCGGGTCGGCGGCGATCTTGAACGCCAGGGCGCTTAGCGGCTCTTTCTTGTCGGGGTGACGCTCGATGACGACCGACTCGTCGCCCGGCTTGAACCCGTCGATCGCCGGCACGTCCAGCGGGCTGGGCAGATAGTCGACGACGGCGTCCAGCAGCGGCTGCACACCCTTGTTCTTGAAGGACGAGCCGCACACGACGGCCGTGAACTTGTTGCCGATGACGCCACGGCGAATGGCCGCCTTGATCATGTCTTCGGTCAGCTCGTCGCCCTCGAGGTAGGCCTCCATCAGTTCATCGTCGTGCTCGGCGATGGTCTCGATCATCTCGGCGCGGGTGGCCTCGGCGTGGATGCGCATGTCCTCGGGGATCTCTTCGACCTCGTAGTGGGCGCCCAGTTCCGTCTCGCCACGCCAGGTCAGTGCGCGCATGCCGATCAGGTCGATGACGCCAATGAAGTTGGCCTCCGAACCGATCGGCAACTGCAACAGCACCGGGACGACGTGAAGTCGCTCGCGGATTGTCTTGACGCAATGCTCGAAGCTCGCGCCCGTGCGGTCAAGCTTGTTGACATAGCAGATGCGCGGCACGTTGTAACGGCTGGCCTGACGCCACACCGTCATCGACTGCGGTTCAACACCCGCCACGCCGTCAAACACCGCGACAGCGCCGTCAAGGACGCGCAGCGAGCGCTCGACCTCGACGGTGAAATCGACGTGTCCGGGGGTGTCGATCAGGTTGATCTGGCAGTCGCCCCAAAAGCACGTCGTCGCGGCGGACGTGATGGTGATGCCGCGCTCCTGCTCCTGCTCCATCCAGTCCATGGTGGCGGCGCCGTCGTGCACCTCGCCGATCTTGTGCGTGATGCCTGTGTAATACAGGATGCGCTCGCTGGTGGTC
>Ga0123357_10011293_pt1 | contig 11439 bp, 4 predicted proteins | sample TergutEmb28metaG_FD_89873 | JGI IMG/M metagenome (GOLD analysis project Ga0123357, IMG submission 89873) | Embiratermes neotenicus P4 segment gut microbial communities from Petit-Saut dam, French Guiana - Emb289 P4 | ecosystem: Host-associated > Arthropoda: Insects > Digestive system > Gut ...
TAAACACTTTTAATAGCCCCCCACAACGAGGGACCCCCCCACGCCCCCGGGCGGTCTTTAACTCCTGCTCGCCCCCCCCCCCCCCCCCGCCCGGTCGCAGCTTGCTCTTCATCTCGTCTTCCATGGTTGACAAGGCATACAGCTTTACATCACTACAGTATAAATATAATACTTTCATCGAAAGTTATAAAACGTGTGACTTTTGTATGTCTGCCACTAAAAGTATTTTCTCGCAGTTTTGTACGAACGTGAATAGTTTGAGATGAAATTCTTAATCACAAAATTTCATTTCTTTACAAAGTAGTTTGTATGTCTGTTGTTAAAATGCGTAACTGTTTCCTGGTTTATTTAAAGGCACTCTATCACCTACATTGCTTATGCGGCGTCAAGTGGGGACATGACTGAATGTCAAACTGCAAGACTTGGGACGAACCGTTACAGTAGGGTCCACAAATTTGACAAAAATGTAGCAGTCACGTCCATATTCAAGGCGCGAAATGGGTGACATGAGGCAAGTTCCATGTTGATGATCTAGAGTTCTGGAGTGGACTGTAATCCTCACTGTTACCTACTTTGTTCGTGTGAACTTTTACGCACTTTTGTATGTGAGGGAAAAACGGTAGATACATGTTCTGAAATTAGGCCTGTTAGGCGCCACCATACAAAATTTAGTCGCCCGGCAATGGTGCATCCTCGGGTTATGATCAGTTTTAAGTTACTGTCCCAAAATTTGCTCGGAGTTACTGAGAAAATATCACGCAACCTTAGTCGGAGTAGCCGGTTTTAGTTAAAAAAAAAACGAACTTTTGGCTTCCAAAATACGAAGCAGGAGTGCTGTAGTCACCACACCGACATGACTGAACAACTGATATGGCGTTAAATCTCTGGACTTGGGTTCGAGAGATGCCCAGTTTGAATATCGGCCAGGACACTAGCTTGCATGGGTTATATTTTCGTGGTTTCCGTCATATCGTTCACACATATACCTCAATTCAGAGCAGAACACGCACAGGTTGAGGACTCGAGCCTTGAAAATATGGTGGTGTTAACTGCCTACTTTGGCAACTTCGCTTCTTATTTCAGCAGTAAACCCAGTCAGCTCAGGGATTGAGTTCTGGTCGTCATATTGGGTTTTTGCTTTTTTGAGCACGCTACGGAGGATCATCATCATCATCATCATCGTCATTATTATCATCATCTTTATCTGTTTGGCGCGTAAATTGTTACTTGGGTGAAGGGTTTGTGTACGTTAAATTTTCCGGTCACAATACTCAATAATTTATTCACGAAAAACTAAATCAGCGTTGTTGTTGTGTGTGTATATATACTCGTATATATGTAAAGTGAACGTTGGGATTTTGTGTATGGGATGAAGAGTGTAAAAGATGCACTCCTTCCGCAGCTTTGCGTCCTTGAACACGATCAGTTAAATTTTTCGTGACATTGCATTGCAGTTCTTCAACAATTCCGGCAGTTATGTCGCGAATATACGTTTTCAGCTGTTCAGATATTTGTGGCTTACACACGAGCCACAAAATGTTGTCAGGTGGCGAGTTGTCAGATCTGCGAGGTGGCCACGCACATCTCCGAAGCGTGAAATGAACTGCCCACCAAAAATTTCAGATGAGAGATACTTGCTCACTCTTGCCTATGAGATGTAGCTCCGTCGTGTTGCATCTGTATTCCATTTGTATTACCCATTTCTTCAAGCCGTGGTTGCATTTTGCTAAGCAGCAGCGTTAAGTTTTGCCTTATTGACATTAAAAAACGTCGGGATTAATAATTTTACAACCGGATAAAGCACGTCATACAGTTACTTTTTGTTGGTAAAGTGGTGAATTATGAATTTTGTGAATATTGTCGGTAGTCCAGAACCGATAATTCTTTGTTAATACCAACGTTTAAATGAAAATGCCTCATCGCTCTTCAGCATTTTGTTATCGATGTGTTTGACTGATGCTTTAATTACGCGATTACTCGACTTAATTTGTTATTTCATTGACTTCATATACGATGACAAGTTTTAAGAACGAAGACTTTGTCAGTAAAGAATGCGCGTTACGGTAGCCCCCGATAAATATATTCTACTGGCATGTGACAAAGTGTATTATCTCCGGCTGTACTCAGTTGACAAGCGGACTCGTACATTTGCAGGTGTACGGGAAATGAAGACGGCCCCCGCTTTGCGGTACTCAGTTCTACGTTTAAAAAACTGTGTAATTCATGGATGTGCAATGGAAATGTCGACATCATGAAGAGTTATGTACAAGGACTAACCACCGAGAGCAAAAGTTGTTGCAGATTTTTAAATTACTGACCATGTGAGATTTTTCGTTGTTTAGGTTTAAGTACAGCGTATGAAAGAGAAAATGATCCTAATCCAGAAATCAATAGGTTTGATCGAAACCGTATAACGCATAGTATTGACGAAACGTCGAAAGCACACCTCACCCGAAATGATGTAGAATAGAAGACACGCTTATGCTTGTGTGTGGATACGGGTATTGGATGATGAGAATAACGCAGACGGCAGCAATTCGTTGCCTTAGGATGACCAGTTCGAAAGGCTAGGACATTAGAAGGAATGCCTGACATCCTAAATGATGTCACGACCTAGAAGACCATAGTTCAAGTAAATTAAATAAAAGTTTCTTGCAGGCTTCTTTACTTTTCGCTTAGTGCTATGTCCTATTAAACATGAATATTATTTTATTATGATAACGTAAAGAATTTTGGCCTTTTTTCGCTGTCAGGATGTCAGCTACTTTCATATTTTGATTACGAATCTTGTGGCCAGAACGGCTTTAAGAAATCCACCTTGAAGACTGAAGGCCGAGACAGCTTGAATATACCAGTATGCTGAAGAGAGTGAAAGAACGAAGAAAGACGTTAAACCCTATTCAAATACCAGGGTAATCCTCTTCATGAAGCGACAAAGTTTTAATAGGAAAGATAGTTGGGATCAGAACCTTAATTGAAAATTAGCCTGAGTAAGCATCTCATCGCTGCTGATGTCGGGTATAGGCCGTAGCTGCATGCCTGATGTGCTCTTTATATATTAAAACCGGGAAATCTTGGATCCATCTCGTAAAGTAAACTTGTAGAAAAACACATTAAACATGTGAAGGAAGGGCAAAGACTGCAGTGTGTACAGTAGCAGTAATATGTACAGCGGTTAAGGTGTTTGGATTGCAGCTAGTTTAACCAGATTTTAATCGAGTTGGAGAAAGTTTTTGAGTCGTCTTGACCGACCTGATGACACTTGCGCCAGCTCACACACCAAGTCGTATCATTTGTTAATCTGTCTGGCCTGTGTCCTGCAGCAGGCTGTGGTTTAAGTCGAGGATTGCGAACGTGTAAACATCTTTTCCAAAATAGAACCCCGAGGAGAAACGCAATAGACCTACAACGTATTTCTATAACGGTGTCATAAAAGCGTTTCGGCGATATTTCTTCACGATCAGGTTACTGTAAATACGTAGCTGTACCTAAGGTGTTCAATTAAAGACAACACCCCGTCGCCGCACACCTTAACGTCAATTTCATTAACGCCTGAAAAAAAAGGGGGGGGGGGCGTTTCGTGAATAAGTAAATGTGCGAGCCTATATAAATTATACGTGGTAGAGGCAGAGCATGACATTGAAACGTTGTGTAATGATTAACTAAGACTCTCTACGAATGCATCCAGTTATTTTTAAGTGCCTGTCTGGTTTATAATTCTTTGAGTATGTTCCCCATTCCCTTATTCACTACTGCTGTAATCATTTTCTTTACTTTCCTCCCTATGGCCAGTCCTGTTTTACTATACGCAATTCATGTTCGTATGTCTGCTGCCTCTGTTTCTACAAGTATTGAACGCCGTAAATACACAGTATTCGCACACAAAGACCTACCTAGCTATTCTGTGGTCGTTTGTATTACTGTGTCATTATCGTCCGTCAGTGAAAATGGTAAAGTCTTACGGTTTTTTTTTTTTGGCACTTTCCGGCTTAAAATAGGCAGTTTTGTCTGTTAACCCCGTCAGTATGTACCAATAATGTCCCACTTTGGCATATAGGACTTACATAACTGAATTCACCTCCTGGTCGCCATCCTACTGCGATTCGTAGTGTCAGAACAGTTTCTGTTACAAGCTTAAACTAATCTATGTACGCTTGATTGATTTCTCTCAATCTCTCTATTGTATGTGCTTTAAGGTTTAGGGGCATGTCGTCTGACCCTGCACTTCGGAGATTGTGCGTGGTACACTTCCTAATGGGCAGTTTTCCCATTAAAATATTCCTATATCAGGCACTCTGCCCCAGGATTTATGTCTCCCAAATTCAAAATCTGGCTCTTTCCCTCAATAAAACTCTTAGTTGAACTGTTTTCGTCGTAGGCATTATAAGAACTTCTAACCGTTTCAGGAAAATTGTGATGTTTGCTGGTTCTGATTATAGATTGTTCGTTTGCCGACATGTTCTGCAGAATTTGATTAACATATTATTAACCTAACTCCGTGGAGTATAATCCTTTTTTGAGAAGCTAATAGTTGCTCAGCTGCCTAAGAAATTCTCCGCCCCGTATGGATACCGAAGGTTATATGGGTATATCTTGTACACGACTGCATGCAAGCTGGCCCTATCCTGAGCGAAGTGAATTCAGTCCCTACCCTCTTAGCCTGCTTCTTTAACCTTTTAAAGACTAAACGTAATCTGATTTATATAAGGAATCAGTCCATACCGCGTAGTGAACAATTTCCAGCACGGTTATAAAAACCAATCAATTATATATAAAGCAATAGTCGCTGTCTGTTCTGAGATCCGTACAGAACACATAAATATACTGTGTGGGCAGAACGTAGAATTGTTGAATGTTAAACCTGGTGGTACGTAAAGAAACCACTAAGCTTTAAAAGTTAAGATCCATTTTCATAATATCCCGGATCTCCCAAGCGGTCGCTTCCCGTCACGTTTCCGGACCAAAATTGTATGTGCATTTCTGCTGTATCATGCGTGCCATGTGCCATGTGCCCCATCTTCCTTTGTGTGATTATCCTAATAATATTTTCTGCATTACACTAGCTGTTAATCTCATTGCACACTTTTCACCAATTCCGGTCGTTTCCACTCAGCTATGTCCAAATATTCTCCTAAGCACCCTGTCCATAAACACGCCCATTCTCTTGTTATTACACAGCACGTGTCTTAGTCCTACAATTACGACTTTTTTTGTACTCATTTTTATCTTAGCCACGTTTAGATATATGAATACAACACATTCTGTACCGAATGATAGCAAGCATTTTCCGAATTTAATCTGCTCCTAGTTTATGCGTGATTGCAATTTTGATGGGGGTACGCGGTTGGTTGAGGGACTGCGCTGCAAGCCGGAAGGTCGCGTGTTTGATTCGCGATGGGGTTATTGGGATTTTCTATTGACTTAATCTTTCCAGCCGCACTATGGCCCTGGGGTCGACTTGGCCTGTAACGGGAATGAGTACCAGGGGTATCTCCTGTGGGGTTAAAGGTGGTCGGTGCTTTGGGCTGACAACCTTGTCATTTTCATATGCCGATTGTAAATTCTGGGAGCCTCAGCTTCCTGGAGCACCAAGGGCCTGTACCAGGCCTGAATGGGGATTGCGTTACCTAGCATTTTTGATGTGTTATTGCCGCTCCGGAATTTGGATTTCTAGTACCTATAAAAATTAACGCGATGAAACTATACATAAAATTCTAGTACCTTGTTGTGAGGGCAGACCACACATTGCTATTTTCGTAAGTACGAATGTAATGAAAGCAGTTAGGCACTATATTAATGCAAGATGTAATTTTTGTTGGTGAAGTTACCTCAAAAGCTCTGAAGTCATTGGGGGGAGGGGGGGGTTGAGGTGTAGCTCCACTAATTCTTAATGTTGGCACTAGATGATGGTGAGTGGTTAACTTTACGTCGCGGCCGCTTTATCCCGGTCCCCATTGAATAGGAGGCTGAGTGGGCCCCAGAGTCGATCTGGACGTTTTGGAGAAAAGAAAAGTATCTTGCTCTTGCTGGGATTCGAGCTCCGGACCGTTCGTTCCATAACCAATTCGCTATGCCGACAGCGCTGTTCCAGCTCCACGAGGCTAGCTTAGCTTAGGCTACGTGCTTTTAGGGTTCCTTCGTTAGGCTGCATTAAGGAGTTTGTGGCCGTCGGGCCCCATTCACGTGTTCACCCGGTATTTGACAAATTTCCCGTATCAGGTCTGGAATTGTATGAAGCTTTGGGCTGACATAGAACATGTACCGTAGGAACCAGCAGAGTCCGTCACGTTGTAAGAAATGGGGACGTCTTTCACCTCCATAATAATAATTAGCGCACAAATAATTTTTATTTAATTAATTTCCTACGCTTTTTCAACTCCCAAAGCCCTAAAACGATGAAAATAATACCTGTAAATTAGGAAGATGTGTTAAGTTACTCACCCATTATATTCCTAGGTGGAATGAGGAAAACTACGACAGCACTTACGATATTCGCTAACTACAATCTGAATCCGTGAACCTCAGAATAAGGAACAGGATTGTTCACCATAGCACCTTGACTTTGGGTTTAAGTGTCTAATAAAAAATAAAGGTAAATCAGTCCCATTACAGGCCCGAGGTGCCCAGAGGGTTCCAGGAAGTTAAGGTTCCCAGATTACGTGACACTGGCCCAGGATGGTGGTAAGGTTGTCAGCCTTACGTATCGGCCATCTTTACCCCCAGGAAATACTCCTGGTACTCATTTCTGTCAGAGGCTGAGTCGACCCCAGGGCCATAATGCGATCGGAAGGATTTTATGTCAATGAAAAATCCACTGACACCTGCTGGGATCGAACCAGCACCTTAACCACTGTGCTACCGCGATCCCCATTATGTGTACAGTGGGTTTTTAAAATTGCGGGCTAGTGTCGTGTTTCAGTTTTTTTTACCTAATCGATACTCGCGCTTAATTGGTACCGATAAGACGGACACGAATACCTGAATCGATTTTCAATGTAAAATTCCTGTTTGCTTCCAAGAACTTACGAAATACTAGTGATAAAAATACCGTACTGAACAATGGAATTTTGGAAGTTTATTCTTAATAAAGACCAAATCACGAAAAGCCGAAACGGTGGTATTAAAATGGCTTATCACGGAAGGTCGAAATCCGGAACATCGAGGTTTACGAACAAGATAATCGTGTGTATTGACATATGTTCCGTAGGAACGCTAGCAGATGTCCAACGAGATTGATTGATGCAGACGGCGGACGGAAATTTGTTAGTAAACCCCGTCGCAAGAGAAGTCTGTACCAGACAATGTGAACGCTATTTTAAAATTTCTTATTAGATGAAGTCTCGTCGTAACTTCGATGTGCCCAGCTCAGTTCAAATAAGACACACACACACACGCGCGCGCGTACACGTACACTTGCGCTGTGGTTCTCTTATGTTTGAACTAGGATTTCATTCCAATTTTTTCCGTGTTTCAACTCCCTTCGCTCTTATAAAGCAGAATAAGATACAAATTACCTTGGAGATGGTTGCCTGGCCTTGCAAGAAAACTGAATATTTACAGAAGAAATACGTATGAACGATTCCGGTTGTTACTGCAGAATCGTACTCTGCGTGAACTGAAACACTCTTTTCAGCGCTACGGTATGGTGTTTTGTGTTTTACAGCCATGTGCAATTGAGTGATTTACGCACAACAGTGTTGCAACTAGGAATGTATTGCGAATGATGAGATCCCATTCCTAATTGCGCTAAAGTTTCGATTAAAAATGGTTCGTAAAAAGAAGAGGCCTGATGTTTGGTTGCCTTAAACCACAACTAGCAGCATCGTAATGTTGTGTATGACGATTTTATGAAATGGATGTTTGGTAACAAGTTCATACTGAGATAACTGTCGCAAGCTGGCCAGTAGATTGATCTGCTGACTGAGGAACTGGAGACGAGAAGTTTGAAAGCAATGGACAGGTCTAGCAGAATGACCGTCATTTCAAAACAGTTTTCTGCAGCTTTGTTTGTGATTGGAAAAGTGTGCGTAACTCTAGGTGCGAGATCTCTAGCAACATGCTAACAAGATACAGGACAAAAGACCTAGAATTTATTTTACACAATGAGGTTCTCTGCAAGCCCGCACTCAGGCGTTGGATTCTACCGTGAAATTGGGAGAACCCATAGTGTATAAATCAGCTTCAAAGAAGTGCTGTCTGTGAACCAGATGTGTTTTAAGCTACGTAATATGTTACACTGCAGCAGTATCCACGATGGATATCGCGCGGAATGACCGATGCCACATGGCACGGCATGGTCTCTGGCGATCGCATAGATGACACGTCAGGCCCAACTTGCCTTAACACTCGGGTTCGCTGTGAAAATTGTTTGTAAAATTGTGCCTTTGGACGAGTTATCGTGACATACATTGCGTTCTTCAGAATACACGTACATTCAATCCTTGTCTGCATCGGGGATACAAGGAGTGTCAGGCGTTTGTTAAAAACCTTCCACTCTCAGTGCCAAACTCTCTCTTACCTTGCACGCCCAGTTGATGCAGGAGAGTTCTGGTGATGTTATGGCGATGTAAGCAATAGGCCTACGTCTGGTACGGAGGAATTGCCAGCAGTCCAAATGCCATATGGATCGAATTATGGCGGTGTGTCTTAGTGTACATCGGGTGTCGAGAAATTTCATAGTCAAAGCTAAGAGTTACGTCTGTTTATCACGTTCTTTTCACGTAATAGAGCTAGTTACTTTAGCATCCGACTGTATCTTACAATTTTTCTACCATGCAGCTTTTACAAAATAATTTTTAGAATGGATTACTTTTTATTGCACACGTTTTAACTTAAGTTTTGGCATACGCCTTTCGTAATCGCTGTCATTGACCAGTGCGTATGTTTGCTTTATGTGAGTCCACTATGAACCAGTCTACCATTTACATTATAACGTTTTAAAAATTGTTTTAATGAAATTTGTATGGTGGACTAAATTTTGTAACTGAATTCTAACTCCATGGTATAATGTGCTTACTGTGAATGTACTATGAATACCTTTACTTTAAGTGCCATGGTGTTTGTCTTTCATTGTCACTCTTCCCTATCTTATTATTAGACTACATTTCTGTATGTCATAGTTTATCACTACGTGTAAACTGTGTGTGTCATTCAGTCTTATTGTACTCTTGCTTCTCGGTGTCGTAAATTAGAACACAGATTATTTGTTCATCGTACATTGTCGGTCACTTTTAAATAGATTTATGTATCAATATATCTTCTTTTGTATTCCTTTAACATTTGTGCCATAGCCATCTTGTATTATCTGCTGCAGTTCCCAGATTTGTATTTCGCCGTTCTATCTGTTACTTTATTCTGATTTTTCCAGATTTTTACAGATTATTGTATGTTGTAGTCCGTTGTGTTTTGTGGCTTCTTGTACTGAGTGGCAGGGAAAGATTACGTGCAGTAATAACTCACAGCACAAAGGCGGTAGTGGATGGTGACAGTGAAGGACAGAGATTTATGTAAAAAAAATCGGGGTGATAGACACACACACACACACACACACACACACACACACACACATACCAGAACTACGTAACTAATTGTATTGAGTATCCAGTTTTTTTTTTTTACCTTACGAAGCTAATCAGTTTTACTTACAATTTCAAAATGTACTTTAATGTACGTAGTTGCTCTGATATTAAGCTAATATAATTATTGATAGTGACAATGATGATGACTTCCTGTAAATTGCAAGGTGTATGTTAAGGAACCTTCCTTTGGGTCAGATTTGGACAGAAGCTGTTGGTTGGTAAACTGATTATCCGCCTGCATTGTTGCAGTTATTACGTACTTTGACCGGCCACAACGCTGTTTATTTTTCTTCGTTCACATTATTTGTAATGGTTATACCAGATTTCATTCATGAAACTCTTGACGAATTGAAACCACTAGCTTAAATTGGTTGGAGTTCATTTCCGAAGTTCTGGTTTGGTTCAATGTGTATCTGGTCCGGTAACCGTCGATTTTAAGCAGATTCGTAAATGAATTTTTGTTATTTATTGCTCATTCATATCGACGATGTTCTCGGCATTGCGGAACAGCGTTCCTTGAACTAATGTGTGAGTCACTTGGTCTTTATCTAAAGAACTGAACATGGTTCTTCTTATCGCGTTCGTACTGCTGTATTTATGCATTAGTCTGCTTGTACTTGTCAGTATGAGCGTTGAGGTTTGTGGTGGGTTTTCCTAATCTCTTAAGATGAATTCAAGGACGTTATGTTCACATATGCCGTCGCCACCTCTTTCCAAAATCTTACCATTGTTAGCTGTTTAGCATGACAATCTTGCGGTGCTATATGGGACCTACAATTTATGCGGTTGACGCGACATTTAGTAACCTAAGACCCAGTTCATCGAAGGGAGTGTTCGGTTCTAGGATAGGTCTGTAGGAACTTGCTGAGGGAGACAGTGCACAGTCGAAATCCGTAATGGCTTGCAACTTCATGGCAGAGGTATGATACTGAATTTGGATTTGAAGTAGATGATGCTTGCAGCGAGGATAATTGAAGCCTCTTTGAGACCCTTGATATAAACTCTGAAAAGCGTCTTTGAGGGTAGCTGCGAATATATTGAATAAGCAGTCGCGGACAGCCGACAAGAGGTAGTCCTCCAGCTTGGGGGTTTGGGCGACGTGCTAACAGCTCCTCACCCTGCGCCTTTTGTTTTTGCACGGTTTTAGGGCACCGGCACGTTGGGGACTTAGCATCGAATCTCGCGCCGAGCGTGGTTGTTAGCGTGCTGGTAGTATCTTGTGATGTAGTGCTTTCCCGTGCAAGGATTTCTTCTTGTACCTAGTAACCAGAAATATTCCTTGTCTGAAAACCCGATCAGGTGATGTAGCCCCAGCGTCCCACACTTGTGTCTGTGAGGTGTCCTACCCGAATTGAATCTCAGCTGGGCTGCCGGCTATCCTGGGTTTTCTCATGGTTTTCCTCCGTCTTAACGCGAATGTCATTGTAGTATCCTGAAACAGGTGACGAACGCCTGTCAGATTTTTATCTTCTCACCGTTCATGGTGATGTTACTGTCTCATGCTATTATCACGTCATCTTCGCTGCTGAATCCGTCATTATTTCAGAACCAGCCCTCAGTAGAAACAGACAAAAACGCATAAGCCGAGTAGGTAGAAGAAATACGCTGGGAACATGCTGTTGGCAGAGGTGGTTCGATTTCGCGGGTATGGGTGTTTGTGTGCGCTTCTTTGATGGCCGTCACCCCCCCCCCCCCCCCCCCCCCCCCCCTTCCCCCCTCCCCCTTCCCCTCCCCCCCCCCCCCCCCCCCCCCCCCCACCCAAACCCGTGCACCCCAAAAAAAAAAAAAAAAACCACCCGCCCAAAAAAAAAAAAAACACAAGGATGCCCCCAACCGGACACACAAAAAGCGCCCCCCGCCA